>RHMF01000426.1_pt1 | contig 17845 bp, 8 predicted proteins | sample 5365151 | NCBI WGS metagenome assembly RHMF01 (sample SAMN10266501, study PRJNA497801) | feces metagenome | isolation source: feces | host: Bos taurus | place: China: Prairie of Fairy Mountain | collected 2017-08-14 | reverse complement strand
CTGCAGTTGAAGTGAAGTGTACCGGCTCCGGTCAGGTCTGAATGGCTTATGCGGTACTTTCCATAGCCCTTTCCGGCGAGTTTCATGCTCTTGATGCGGGATCCGTTGCCCTTTGTAATTACAAGCTTGTCTTTGCCATTACAGATGGTAGGATCGAGCTTGATCTCGACTGAATCGAAAGTCGGAACAGTCAGTGTGTATGAAGGATGTCCCGGGCAGTCTGGATAGAATCCCATCATGGAGAATACTGCCCATGCCGACATGGTTCCTGTGTCATCATTGCCAGGAATTCCGTCTGGAAGGGTGGTGAAATGCTTGTCCAGAAGCTTTGCGACCAGTTCCTGTGTCCTCCATTCCTCTCCCTTGAAATAGCTGAAGAGGTAAGGATAGGCGATGTCAGGCTCGTTTGCAGGGTCATAAAGGCCTTCGTCGAATACTTTCTGGAGCTTCTTGACGAATACCTTGTTTCCTCCCATCAGCTTCGCATATCCATAGATATCATGCGGAACGAAGAATGTATAGTTCCATGCGCTTCCTTCGTGGAAACCTGGTACAGGCTCGAAGTTCTCACCCTGCTTAGGATCGAATGGTTCAAGGAATTTTCCTTCCTTGGTGATAGGTCGCAATGTGCCGGATTCCTTGCTGTAATAGTTCTTATAGCCGAGAGAACGCTGTCTGTAAAGCTCTGCATCCTCTGTCTTGCCGAGGTCGGCCGCAAGAAGTGAAAGAGCATAATCGGCAATGTAATATTCAAGAGCATGTGATACTGAATTGTCGCCCGAAAGGTCGGCAGCATAGTATCCGAGAGGAACATATCCTTTCTCGATATACGGGTCAACGTCAGGACGCATAAGATTCTCGGCTCCCGGAGTATTCGCTGACTTGACGAAGGCCTCATACGCAGTCTCGATATCGAAATCGCGGATTCCCTTAAGCCATGTATCTGTGATGACCGGAATCGATGGGTCGCCTTCCATGGTGAAGGTTTCGCGGCCGTAAAGCTCCCATTTAGGCATCCAGCCCCATTCCTTATACATGCCGATCATCGAACGTACCATATCCCTCTGTCTCTCAGGATATACAAGAGTCATCAGCTGATGTACATTGCGGTATGTGTCCCAAAGAGAGAATACCGTATAACGGTTTTCACCGGCAGGAACCTTGCCTATGCCGGCATTCTCCATCAGAGGATATTCGCCGTTAACGTCGTTGAGGATGTTAGGGTGGATAAGAGCATGATAAAGAGCGGTGTAGAAGACTTCTTTCTGCTTGTCTGTGCCGCCGTTTACCATTATCCGTGAAAGATCCGACTCCCACTGCTTCTGTGCATCTTCGCGTACCTTGTCGAAAGCAAAGCCTTTCTGTTCTGCGTCAAGATTCTCCCATGCGTTTTCGCAGCTTACGAAAGAAACTCCCATCTGGAGCTCCACCTGTTCGCCTTCAGCTGTCTCGAAGCTGAACCAATATCCGATCTGGTCTCCAGCGATCTCGCGTCCGTATCGGGTATATAACTTATATTTGCCGTTGTCAGGAGTCCATTCCGCTTCCACACCCTTCATCTGAGGCTGCTTCTTCCAGAATCCTGATTCTGACGGAGTCTTGCTGATGCGTATGGCGAAGTACATAGGAAAAACTGCCTGAGGATTGTAACAGAAAGTTCCGGCAAGCCTCATTCCCTCGATCTCGGTCTCGCTGATCTTTCTCATCCAGCCTCCGCTCTCGTTCGTAAGTCCTTCGCCGAGATTTACGAGGATATTGCTCTTTCCTGCAGGGAAGGTATATCTTTCGGCTGATGTGCGCATTGTGGCACTTGCCTCAGCCTTGATTCCGTATGCAAGAAGATCGCATGTGTAATATCCCGGTTCTGCATGCTCTGCCGTATATTCCGAACCATAGATATGATGGTCCGGCTGGACCTGACCAGTAGTAGGCATAGTGAGAACAAGACTGAGCTCAGGGCAGCCCACTCCGCTCAGATTGACATGAGAGAATCCTGTGAAGAACTTGTTCTCATAGCAATATGGAGTTGACCACCATCTGCTGTCCTTGTCATAGACGTTCAGGTCTGACCCCATTACGTTGAAAGGAGTGACGGACATCATTCCGTTAGGACAGATCGCTCCCGGGTTGGTGGTACCGAAATTGGTGGTACCTACGAATGGATTTACATGGTCAGTGACCTTGGCTGCTGCCGGAACTGCGATGCAGATGGACAGAGCCAAGGTGATAATAGTCTTAGTGAAATTCATGATTATTCTATATTGGTCTTCTTGATGAAGTCGATGATTTCATCGATATATCCGAAGCAGGCTCCGACAACTGTATCCGCACAGCCGTAGTAAACTGTAACGCGTCCTGTTTCCGGATCATGAAGTGCCGAGCAAGGGAAACATACGTTAGGAACGTCTCCTGTACATTCATACAGCGTTTCAGGGTGCAGAAGGTACGGACCTGTGCGTGCAATGACCTTCCATGGCTGCTCAAGGTCAAGGAGGGCTGCTCCGAACGAGTAGTTGTAGCCGTTGCATGTACGGTGTACTCCATGATAGAACATGAGCCAGCCTTCTGAAGTCTCGATAGGTGTAGGACCGGCGCCGATCTTGCAGCACTGCCATGCGCTCTTCTCGAAATCGGAAGGTGCCATCACATGACGGTGGCGTCCCCAGAATTCAAGGTCAGGAGACTCTGAATAGAAGATGTCGCCGAAAGGAGTGTGCCCTGTGTCAGAAGGACGCGAAAGCATGGCGTATCTTCCGTTTATCTTGCGTGGGAACATCACGCCGTTGCGGTTGTAAGGCAGGAATGCATTCTCAAGCTGGTGGAAAGTCTTGAAATCTGTTGTCCATGCCACTCCGATGGTAGGGCCATGGTAACCGTTGCACCAAGTCACATAATACTTGTCCTCTATCTTGCATACGCGAGGGTCATATCCATATACCCATTTGCCGACCTCAGGGTCATCGCAGTCGAACTTGATTGTCTCGGGATTGAGCTCCCAGTTGATTCCGTCCTTTGAGAAACCTACATGCAGTGTCATTCTGATATTTGTATCGTCAACGCGGAATACACCGGCATAACCGTCTTCAAAAGGAACTATGGCTGAGTTGAATATGCTGTTTGAATCAGGGAGAAGATCGCGCGGAATCACTGGATTCGCAGAATATCTCCACATTACGTTCTTGCAACCCTCAGGGCGCTCTTCCCAAGGCATATTTGGCAGGGGATTGCCTGCAATCTTGATGTTTTTGTTCATATTATAAGTCATTTATTCTCCAAATATACAAAAAAGTCTGATTCGTAGATCATTTTGCTGGCTTTTCAGACATCGTAAAATCGATTTCCGCTCCCTTTACCATTTCGCTGTGACTTAAGAAATTCGAATCATGAGATTTTCCGTTGAATGTCATGTCGCTTATATATGGAGTCGCGCTGCTGTTGTTATCTGCGTTTATGGCTATCTCTTTGCCGTCTGCCAGATGGATCACAGCCTTCTTGAAATATGGAGTACCTATTGCATATTCGTCAGAAGCAGGACATACAGGATAGAATCCGAGGGCCGAGAATACATACCAGGCCGAGGTCTGTCCATTGTCCTCGTCTCCGCAATATCCGGCAGGAGTAGCATTATAGAGCCTGTCCATGACTTCTCGAACCCATTTCTGTGCCTTCCAAGCCTCGTCTGACCAGTCATACAGATAGATCATATGCTGGGCCGGCTGGTTTCCATGAGCATAATTACCCATGTTGGCTACCTGCATTTCGGTGATCTCGTGGATACGGTAACCGTAGTAGCTGTCATCGTAGATCGGCGGAACCACGAATACAGAATCAAGCATGGCTGTAAATGTCTCGGTGCCGCCCATCGCTTCCTTCAGACCTTCCACATTGTGGAAAACCGACCATGTGTAATGCCATGTGTTTCCTTCTGTGAACGCATCACCCCATTTATACGGGCTGAATGGCTCCTGGAAGGTACCGTCGAGGTTACGGCCGCGCATGAGATTGTGGGAAGGGTCGAATACATTCTTCCAGTTGCCTGACCTGGCTTCCCATTTGTCAAGCTCTTCCTGAGGACGGTTCAGCTTCTTTGCGATCTGGAGGATACACCAGTCGTTATATGCATATTCCAGAGTACGGGCTACATTTTCATGTATTCCTACGTTGTATGGAACGTAACCGATGGTGTTGTAATACTCATGTCCGAGGCGTCCGGTAGAGCTGACTTCAGGGTGGACATGTTCTGTACCGTATGCGATGCAGTCATAGAGAGTCTGCCATTCGCTTTCAGGAGTGATACCCTTCATGATGGCGTCAGCCACTACTGAAGCAGAGTTGTTTCCTACCATGCAGCCTCTGTGTCCCGGGCTTGCCCATTCCGGAAGGAACTCGTTTTCGCGGGCGATGTTTGCGAGGCCGAGCTGGATCTCTTCGTTCACATCCGGATATACGAGGTTCAGGAGAGGGAAGAGGGCACGGAATGTGTCCCAGAATCCTGTGTCGGTGTAAAGATAGCCGTCACATACCTGTCCGTTGTACGGGCTGTAGTGTACAGGCTTGCCTTCTTCGTTGATTTCATAGAACTTGCGTGGGAAGAGAGTGCTTCTGTAAAGGCAGGAGTAGAATGTCCTGTACTGGTCCTCTGTGCCGCCACCTACCTGGATACGGCCGAGAATCTCGTTCCAGCGTGTCTTGGCTGCGTCTTTTACCTGTGCGAAGGTCTTTCCTTCCACTTCCTTGAAGTTGGTCCACGCCTGATCGAGAGATATGAATGAAGATGCTGCCTGTGCATTGACCTTTTCTCCACGTACGGTCTTGAACTTTACAGATGCAATGGCATGGTCTCCTTCAAATTCACTCGCTCCGTCAAGGGCTTTCTCAGGTCCGGCATACACAGTGTAGCTTTCGATAGGTTTGTCGAATTTGACGACGAACCAGTTGCGGAAGTTCTCTGGAACTCCTCCGCAGTTTCTGGTAGTGTATCCTACGACTGCGTTCTGCTCAGGAATGACTTTGATGAACGATCCTTCGTTGTAGGCGTCCACGATGATGCCTGAGGCCTCTGATTCTGGGAATGTGAACTGGAGAGAAGCAGCCCTGTCGGTAGGAGTTATTTCTGCATTTATGTCATGGTCAGCAAGATATACCTGATAGTAGTACGGCCTTGCGGTCTCGCTGAGGTGGGTGAACCAGCTGGCGCGTGCTTCCTGATCTACATTCCTGCTGTCGCGGACAGGCATGATGGCGAACTGACCGTAATCATTGATCCATGGAGAAGGCTGATGAGTCTGTTCGAATCCTCTTATCTTATGTGCGTCGTATCTGTATGCCCAACCGTCTCCCATGGTTCCTGTGACAGGAGTCCAGAAGTTCATGCCCCATGGCAGGGCGATTGCCGGGTATGTGTTTCCTGTAGAAAAGGAATGCTCGGAAAGTGATCCGACAAGGGTCGATACGTAATCTGCAGGATCTGTAACAAGCTCTGTTTCCTGTCTGCAGCAGCCAGCCATGAGCGCTGCTGCCAAAATGATGTAAAGTGCCTTTTTCATAAATCGTATGGCGTATTCTGGTTATCTTTTATATTATGCTGTTCAATACATGTAATCTTCCGTCGTTCACAATCTTCAGGATAAGTTCGCCGAAGAGAGTGTTCTGCCAAGCAAACCACTCGCGAGTGAATACTTCGCAATTATCCTTGTGGAATGACTCGTGCATGAAGCCTGTGCCGGCATCTGTTGTCATGAGCTGGCAGATGCATTCGCGGATTTCTTCGTCATCATCAGATGTGAACGCCTTCATCATTATGCTCATAGGCCATATCACTTCCGACCAGATATGCGGTCCTCCGATGCCTTCTCCTGCAGGTCCGCGGTGGAAATACGGATTGGCCTCGCTCCAAACGAAGCGACGCGTATTAATGTAAACAGGGTCGTCAGCCGGAACATCTCCAAGATAGCTCATGGCAAGAAGCGAAGGAACATTTGCATCATCCATAAGGAACTGGCTGCCGAATCCATCGACTTCGAAAGCATAGATCTTACCGAACTCAGGATGGTCATATACTGCATATTCCTTGAGCGCTTTTTCCACTTCGTCGGCTAGAGCGATGCACTCTTCAGCCATTGCTGCCTCACCGTTTACTGTCGAGAGGATTTCGGCTGCCTTGCGTAACGAGCTCACTGCCATGAAGTTGGAAGGTACGAGGAATTCGAATGTCGTAGCGTCGTCTGAAGGACGGAAAGCAGATGCGATAAGGCCTACAGGATTTACCGGATTGCCACGTCCTACGACACATTTGGTGTCAAGCTGACGGTCTGTAGTGCGGAGGAATACGTAGCTTCCATGTCCTTCCTTTCGCTGCTGTTCCTTGAGAGTGGCGAGTATCTTGCCCATGGCTTCGACCCATGTGTCTCCGAAAACGGAAACATCTCCGCTGGTCTTCCAGTATTCGTATGCAAGACGTATAGGGTAGCAGTGCGAGTCGATCTCCCATTTACGCTCGAATACATACGGATCCGCTTCCGGCCAGTCGGTCTTGTTTGCTGCTCCGAGAGGCTCTACATTGAAGGCATTTGCATAAGGGTCGATGCAGATGCATTTGAACTGACGGTTTATCACACCGGCGATCATGTTCTTCAATGCTTCGTCTTCATTTACATAACGTACATATGGCCATACCTGTGCTCCCGAATCGCGAAGCCACATTGCAGGAATGTCTCCGGTATATACGAATGTATCCGGCTGTCCGTCAGAACTTTCCACAGGGTGAACGGTGGTGTCGAGTGTGTTAGGATAACAGTTGGCGAACATCCATTTCAGACGTGGATTCTCCAGCATGCCGACAATGCGCTCTATCTCGGCTTCAACTGCTTCTGAAACGAAGAGCCTGTCCTCAGGGAGAGGACGCTGGTCTTCATATGTCTCGGGCTCGTTGGCGCAATACCATACGTTCGGCTCAGATCCCATGTGAAGTACAAGTTCTCCGCCTGCAGCGATGTCCTTATGCTCAAGGTACCCCTTTGTGTATGTCTTTCCATTGAGTGTGATTCCCTGTATATATCTGTTTGTATCGCTGTTGTTCTCGGCGATGATTGTGAATGTGCCTCCTGCGACATCGATTACGGCCTTGTCGAAGAGAGGCGTACCGAACCAATAGCGTCCTGAAGCCGGCTCCACTTCATAGAATCCCAAAGAAGAAAGAATGTACCATGCTGACATCTGTCCTACGTCTTCATTTCCGGAAAGTCCGTCAGGTTCGGCGCTGTACATTGTCGAAAGCACTTCGCGTATTCTGTCAGCTGCCTTCCAAGGCTGACCTGCCATGGTATAGAAGTAAAGGATATGGTGGCTTGGCTCGTTTCCGTGGGCGTATTGTCCGATAAGGCCTGAAATGTCTGGAGATGTCTCCATTCCTTCGACTACAGATGAGACGGTGAAAAGCTCGTCAAGCTTTGTCAGGAATGCCTCCTTGCTGCCGAAACAGCTCACAAGTCCTTTGAAATCGTGCGGAACGAGCCATGTATATTGCCAGCCGTTGCCTTCGCAGTAGTCGTCGGCACGGTGGGTCGATGCAAACGGACTGTATTCCTTGCGGAAATTACCCTTGCTGTCCTTTCCTCTGAGGAACTGGAGTTCATTGTCGAAAAGGTGAACATATGATCTGCTTCTGTTGAGGAAATGCTGATAGTCTTCTTCCTTGCCCAATTTCTTTGCTGCCTGTGCGAGAGCTCCGTCTGCAAGGGCATATTCGAGGTCGTATGCTACAGACTCTCCGAACAGGTCATATGGAATGTAGCCGTACTTCATTCTGACATCCTGTCCTCTGTCCGGACGGAGCGCTGAAGCTTTCATTGCTTCCATTGCGAGTTCATAGTCGAATCCCTGGAACTCCTTGACGATGGCATCTGCTACAGGAGGGATGCCCGGATTTCCTACCATGCAGTCTGTCTCGCAGCCGTGGAGATGCCATACCGGAAGCTTGCCCTGCTCCTTGTATATGGCAAGCATCGTATTTATGAAATCTACGTATCTCTCGCTCTGGAATATGCTGTAGAGAGGCATCGCTGCCCTGTATGTGTCCCAGAGTGAGAATGTCGTGTATGTGGTATATCCTGGGTCGGCGTAAATCTTGCCGTCGGCTCCGCGATAGTCTCCGTCGGCATCGCAGAATGTCGCCGGTGCTATCATGGAGTGGTAAAGAGCGGTGTAGAACACCTTACGGGCCTGTTCGTCAGTGGTTTCGATGCTGATCCTGGACAGCTCTTCGTTCCATGCCTTGTCAGCAGCCTGAGCTACAGCTTCGAAGTCCCAGCCCGGAAGTTCTGCCGCCATGTTTTCTGCCGCACCTTCCATGCTTACAGGTGAAAGGGCCACCTTCATCATTATCTGTTCGCCTTCTGCAGTACTGAAATCGGCACGGGCATAAAGAGGCATGTAGTTCACGCTGTGGATCCTGAGATCTTCAAACGGCTTCGAAAACTCCACATGGAAATATATTCTCTGTGCATCTGCCCAGCCTTTTGAATATCTGTAGCCTCTTAATGCATTGTCTCCGCATGCCTCGATGAATGTCTCGGTCGGGTCATCCCAGCAGCCACCGTTCTCAAGGTCAATGACTATTCCTGCATCTTCTGCTGCAGGGAAGGTAAACCTGTGAAGACCTACTCGGTTTGTGGCGGTCATTTCGGCTGTGATTCCATAACGTGTAAGAGGGACACTGTAATATCCCGGACGGGTTACTTCCTTAGTGCGGTCCGCATATGACCAGAGACCCGACTGAGGATCGTCTTCAGTGCCTCTGGAGTAGTTTACCTCGCCGGTCACAGGCATCACCGTAACGTCGAAAAGGTCTCCGATGCCGGTTCCGCTCAGATGTGTGTGAGAAAATCCGATCACGGTGCTGTCGCTGTCATGGTAGCCTGATGTCCAGTCCCATTCTTCCGGAATGCTGGTAGGGCCAAGCTGTACGAGGCCGAACGGTACATTTGCTCCGACGAATACATGGCCATGTCCGCCGGTGCCTATCTTTGTATCGACATAGTCTGTATAAGATAATGGCTTCTGACTGCAGCCGACCAGAAACAAGGCAGCCAAGATGAGATTTTTTGTCAAAGATTTCATTATGTGTCGTTTACGGTGTTATACAGATAAAAGCGCTGCTGCATTGCAACATCGCAATTATATAATTTGATATATTATTGCTACAAAAATAAACAATGTTTAATAAATAATAGTGTTAAATTGTAAGTATTATTGTAATTTTGCAGACTTTTATCAAAATAAAAGAGCCAACATTATTAACCCATAAATTTCATTATGAACAAAGGTCTATTTCTAACAATCGTCAGACATTTTGTCGCTGTCATCGCTCTGTGCGTTGTCATGCCGTTTGCGGCATCTGCACAGAATGCTGGTCAGGACGGAAATGTCGTGTCGGGAACAGTCCTTGATGCAACAGGTTATCCTGTCATCGGAGCGGCCGTTCTCGTGAAGGGCACAACTCAGGGTGCCAGCACAGATATCGACGGAAAGTTCACATTTGAGCTTCCTGCCGGCACAAGTGCAGAGTCAGTACTCGAGGTTTCATGCCTCGGTTACAAGACCGTCGAACTTCCTCTGGGAGACAGAAGGATATTCGACATCACTTTGGAAGATGATGCTATCCTTATGGAGGGTACTGTCGTAACAGCTCTCGGTATCAGACGTTCTGAGAAAGCACTGTCTTATAACGTCCAGACAGTAGAGGCTGACGCTCTTCTTGCAAATAAGGATGCTAACTTTGTGAATTCACTTAACGGTAAGGTAGCCGGTCTTGTGATCAATGCTTCGTCATCAGGAGTCGGTGGTGCTTCCAAGGCCGTCATGCGTGGTGCAAAGTCAATCTCAAAGAGCAATAATGCCATCTATGTCATTGATGGCGTGCCGGTAAATGCAAGTCTGCAGGATGCAGGTACTGAATTCGGCTCTGCCGGACAGATCGATCCTGTCGCAGACCTCAATCCTGAGGATATCGAGTCAATTTCAGTCCTGACAGGTGCTGCCGCTGCCGCTCTTTATGGTTCAAGCGCTGCGAATGGTGCCATCGTCGTGACTACAAAGAAAGGTTCCGCTCAGAAGACTTCGATTTCATTCTCATCGAATACTGAGGTTTCTACAGTCGCGACTCTTCCTGAGTTCCAGAACCGTTACGGTACCGGTGACCTCAATTCAGTTGAGGGCTCTGTCGTACGCAGCTACGGACTTCCTCTTCAGGCAAGCAACAATTATGGCTATGATCCTCGCAAGGATTATTTCCAGACAGGAATCACAGGTACTGAGACATTGACATTCTCTACAGGTAACAAGACCAATCAGACTTATCTTTCTACCAGTGCTGTGAACAACAAGGGTATCGTGCCTAATACAGCCTATAACCGTTACAACTTCAAGTTCCGTAATACTACGAAGTTCCTGAATGATAAGATGACTCTTGATTTTGCTGCAGAGTATATCATTCAGAATCACCGTAATGTGCGTAACCAGGGTCTCTACAACAACCCTATCGTAGGTGCATACCTTTTCCCTCGTGGAGGAGAATGGGAAGATATCAGGATGTATGAGCGTTGGGACAACACCCGTAAGCTCTACACACAGTATTGGCCTGCGGGAGATGCCGGTATGACAATGCAGAACCCATACTGGATCAACTATAGGAATCTTGCTACCCAGAAGCGTCAGCGTTATATCCTCAGCGGATCGCTTTCATATGAGATTCTCGACTGGATGACATTGAGCGGAAAGGTAAGAGTGGACAACTCCAGCATCAATGATGAGTCAAAGAACTTCGCTACAACCAATACACAGCTTACAGGCGGTTCGGAGAACGGTTCTTACAGCATGGGACAGTTCACAGACCGTCAGGTATATGCTGATGCACTCCTTAATATAAATAAGACTTGGGAAGACTGGTCTGTAAGTGCTCAGCTCGGAGCTTCAGTAACTGATAACTTCTATGCGGGAAGCAATATCGGAGGTCCGATTGCTTCTACAAAGCTTGCGAACAAGTTCAATGTATTCATGCTCGACCAGGCCCTCAAGACAACAGGCCAGACTCAGTCACGTCATCAGACTCAGTCTGTATATGCTCAGGCCGAGCTTGGATATAAAGGTGCATATTACCTTACAGTGACAGGACGTAATGACTGGGATTCTGCTCTCTTCGGTCCATTGTCAACTCAGCACAGCTTCTTCTATCCTTCGGTAGGTCTTTCAGTAGTGCTTTCTCAGGCGCTTACTCTTCCTCAGCAGGTAGAATATCTCAAAGTGCGCGGTTCTTTCGCTCAGGTAGGTTCCCCTTATCAGACTCTGATCGCCAATCCGGTGCATTCGTATAATACATCTACCAACTCTTATAATGTCAATGCGGATTATCCGCTCGGCCTCAAGCCAGAAATGACAACTTCTTGGGAGTTGGGTCTTTCAGCACGACTCTTCGGCGGCTTCAGCCTTGATTTCTCATGGTATTATACAAATACCAGAAACCAGACATTCCAGATTCCTCTTTCAGCAGGTTCAGGATACCAGTCTGCATATGTACAGTCCGGTGATATCCTCAATACCGGTATCGAGCTGTCTTTAGGCTATTCACACACTTGGGGTAAATTCACATGGGATACAAACTATACATTCTCGACCAACCACAATGAGGTTGTGCAGCTGGCTGAGAATCTCGTAAATCCTGTTACAGGAGAGACTTTCTCATTTGATAACCTTGCCAGAGGCGGTCTTGCAAATGCAAGATTCTACCTTACTGAGGGTGGTACTCTTGGAGACCTCTATTCAAGATCCGATCTCGTTCGTGACAACAGAGGAAACATCTATGTTGACGAAGACGGACAGATCGCTACCCGTACACTGACAAACTTCGAGGATATGATCTATCTCGGAAGCGTTCTTCCTAAGGCAAACATGTCATGGAGAAACGATTTCAAGCTCGGCAATTTCAACCTCGGTGCCCTCGTTACAGCACGTCTCGGCGGTATTGTTTATTCAAATACACAGTCTAAGCTTGACTGGTATGGCGTTTCTGAAGTTTCTGCAGCTGCACGTGATGCAGGTGGAATACTTATCAACGGTGGCGACATGATCGATGCTAATCAGTGGTTCACTACCATTGCCGGAAGTGATACAGTTCCTCAGTTCTATACATATTCTGCAACAAACGTACGTCTCCAGGAGGTTTCATTCGGATATACAATCCCACGCAAGCGTCTCGGAAATGTATGTGACCTTACTCTCCAGCTCGTAGGCCGCAATCTTCTTATGATATATTGCAAGGCTCCATTCGATCCGGAGGCAGTCGCATCTGCAACTGATAACTACTATCAGGGACTTGACTACTTTATGACTCCTAACACAAGAAACATCGGTTTCAACGTAAGACTTAATTTCTAAGGAGGATCTAGCATATGAAGAAAATTTTCAAATATATATTGTTTTTTGCCGGTGTTTCAGTACTTGCAGCAGCTTGTACCCGCAACTTCGAGGACATGAACAGGGACCCGTTCGGTGCTGATGAAGAAGAACTCTCTCGCGACGGATATAACGTGCGTTCGGCTCTTACAGGTCTTGCTGACGGTATCATCGCCCTCGATGTCAACACCACTCAGTTCACTGAGGCTCTTCTCGGTGGCCCTCTTGCAGGTTATCTTTCTGACGCCAATGCCGGTTTCAACCAGAACAGCATAGGCCGATTCAATCCGCCTAACAACTGGACAAAGGTACTTATGGAGGACTTCCCTTCAAGAATCTATCCTAACCTCAGACAGCTTCACAATGTCACCAGCGACGAGACTATTCTCGCGGTAGGTGATGTGATCAAGGTCGCTGGTATGCACCGTATCACAGATACTTATGGCCCTATGCCATATTCTCAGATTTCTGATGATGGTGCTCTCCAGGTTCCTTTCGATTCACAGGAGACTGCCTATAAGACCATGATTTCAGAGCTTGATGCTGCTATCGAGGTTCTTACAAGAAACCGTACCAACAACTTCTCAGCGAATGCAGATATCATTTTTGCCGGTAACGTAGAGAAATGGTGCCGTTATGCGAACTCTCTCAAGCTTCGTCTCGCAATGCGTATGAGCTATGCAGATCCTGCATATGCGCAGAAGGCTGCAGAAGAAGTTGCTGCACATGAAATCGGTACCATGGAATCTGCTGACGATATCGCTCAGCTTACAACTTTCGGTAAGGACGGTAACCCTCTGTATGTTGCAGTGAACTACAACCGTGTCTCTGCTCATGAAGATGGCTCGGCATGTATCACTACCGGTGACTCGCATGCGGCTGCCGACATCATCCTTTATATGAACGGATACAACGACCCTCGCCGTGCCGCTTACTTTACAAAGAGCGAGTGGGCTGGTCACGAGTATGTAGGTCTCCGTCATGGTATCGTGATCCCTGACCACGCTACCGTAGGCCATAAGTATTCAGGAATAAAGCTCGATCAGTTCGCATCTCCTATCGTACTCATGACACCAGCGGAATCTGCATTCCTTAAGGCAGAGGCAGTTGCGGTATTCGGATGGAACATGGGCGGTTCGGCTCAGGATTTCTATGAGGACGGTATCAGACTTTCATTCGAGCAGTGGGGAGTAAGCGGTGCTGATGCTTACATCTCTGATGTGACTTCAGTGCCTGGTACATATAGCGATCCGGCTGGAACAAATTCATACAACAACCCTCTCACAACTCTGGCTGTAGCTTGGGATGAAAGCGCTTCAACAGAGGTGAAGCAGGAGAGAATCATGATCCAGAAGTGGATCGCAAACTTCCCTCTCGGAAATGAAAGCTGGGCAGATATCCGCAGAACTGGATATCCTAATATCCTTCCATGTCTTGAGGAGGCCAACAATTCAGGCGGAATCGTACCTAACGAGGGTCCACGCCGTATCAAGTATCCTCAGGAGGAGTATACAAGCAACGCGACATATCTTAACGAGGCTATAGCAAAATATCTCAATGGCCCAGATGAAATGTCGACTAAACTGTGGTTTGACTGCAAATAATAAGGAGAAATAACTATGAACAATATACTTAAGACAATAGCATTGTCCGCAGCGGTTATTCTCAGTGCAGCCGCTTGCAGCGAGTGGACAGAGCAGCAGCCGGTAGAGTTCAACTATCTCACTATCGAGGAAAAGAACCCTGAGCTTTACGAGGCCTACATGCAGTCCATCAGAGACTATCATGCTACCGAGCACCAGGTGCTTATCGCAAGATTCGATAATAAGTCCGGTGTCCCTGCCGGTCGTGCAGACCATATCACATGTCTTCCGGACAGTGTTGACTATGTAGTTCTTAACAACTATAATGAGCTCAACGATATAATGTATAATGAGGCTAAGGAGATCCGCGAGAAGAAGGGTGTGCCTACTCTTCTCCTTCTGGATTATGCTGTTCTCGACAAGGAATACAAGGCATATCTCGAGTCGCTTCCTGTAGAGACTCCAGAGGAGACTCCTGAAGTTGCTCCAGCAGAAGAAGGGGCCGAAGTGGAGGAAACTCCTGAGGCTGCTCGTAATGCGTGGTTTGCAGAGAAGGCTGCAGCTTTCTTAGAGACTGTCAAGGAGTACGAGATGGACGGTATCATGGTAAGCTATACAGGAAAGGGTATTCTCAGCCTTAAGGATGACGAAAAGGCAGCTGCCCTTGCTTTCCAGGAGACATTCTTCGCTCCAATGGCAAACTACATTGCAGAGACAGGAAAGCTCTTCTTCTACGAAGGAAATCCTAACACTCTTCTCATTGACAAGAGTATTCTTGCATCTGCTAAATACATCATCGTTCCTGCTGAGGATGTGACTACAGTCGTAGGATTCAACTTCGCTGTGATGATGTCTATGGGAAATGGAATTCCTGCTGACAGATTCGTTATCGGTGTCACAGCGTTCGATGTGACAGATGACACAGCTACAGACGGTCTTTTTAGCGGTGATATTTCTGCAATAGAGGGTGCTGCAAATTGGGCTGTTGCTCCAGCAGGCGACTACGCTAAGGCTGGTGTATGTGTAAACCACGCTCAGTTCGACTACTATAACATGCAGAACGTATATCGCGGAATCAACGCTGCGATTGCAACCATGAACCCTTCACCAATCAAATAAGAGGTATTAATATGAAAATGATCAAATATGGTGTCATTGCCCTTTGCGCTGCACTTGCATTCGCATCTTGCCAGACAGAAAAAGAGGCTTTGGAAGAGCACCATTTCACAAACAAGCTTTATATCAACACTCAGACCGTATCTGAGGAGCTGCTTGTAAAGGCAGGTTCGGGAGATATGGTGCGTACACTCAACATTGCGACAGCTCTGCAGGTTGAGGAAGATCTCACTGGTGTGCTCGTTGCTGATACCGCTTTGGTAGAGCAGTTCAAGAAGGAATATGTCATGCCTGAGGCAGTGGCTCTCCCTCTTTCATGCTGCACTATCGATGATCCTGATATGATCATCAAGAAGGGTTCTAACGCTTCGACTCCTGCAACAATCACTTTCACAAAACTTTCTGACCTCAACCGTAACATTGTTTACGTGATGCCGATCGCTCTGAAGAATGTGACTGACATCAATGTCATAAAGTCAAAGACTGTGGTTTATTATGTGTTCAGAGGTGCTGCCCTCATCAATGTTGTCTGCAACTTCACAGAGAATCGTGCAGGTGCTAAGGAGTGGAAGACACCAGAAAAGTTCAGCAACATGACCCAGTTCACTGCCGAGTGTCTTGTTCGTCAGAACGTTGCAGGTAGACTCATCTCTACTATCATGGGTACAGAGGGTGGTTACCTTCTCCGTATCGGTGATGCTGGAGTACCTGACACTCAGCTTCAGATTGCATGCAGCAACAACCAGACTAATTCAGACATGACCCTCACACTTGGCAAATGGACTCACATCGCTTGCGTGTTCGACGGAGGTTACACTACAGTATACTTCGACGGTAAGAAGGTTCTCGACAGAGCTCCTTCAGGACGTTCAAGCGTTACTTGGGGTGCATATGGCAACGATAAGGATGAGGTAAACGGACGTTATTTCTGGCTTAGCTACTCTTATGCTCATGACCGTTACTTCGACGGTGAAATGGCTGAGGTACGTATCTGGAACCGTTGCCTCTCTGAGGAGGAAATCAATGCTGATGCTCACTTCTATACAGTAGATCCTAATTCAGATGGCCTTGCAGCATACTGGAAGATGGATGACGGTGCAGGTACAGTGCTTAAGGACTCATCTCCTAACGGCAATGACCTTACACTCGACAATCCGACAACATGGCCAAAGGTTTCACTTCCTGAAAATTAATGAATAAGACAATGAAACAGATCTTTAATAAAATAGCGGCTGTTGCCGTAACCGGACTCTGCCTCGCAGCGTGTGTCGAGCCTATTACGGTAGACAAGGTTGACGAGTCGGCTTACAACAACGTCACAAGCCTTGTTGGAAGTGTCCGTGACCTTAACACAAACAAGCAGGAGAATGTGGTAGAGATCAGGAAGGAGGATTTCAACACCTCTATTCTCTTCACTCTTTCACGCGCTCCAAAGAAGGGCGTAGATGTCCAGGTGTCGTATGATGCCGAGTACGTTGACGAATACAACCAGTATCACGGTACTGCATTCGAGGCCTTCCCACAGGAGCAGTTTGCTCTGCAGAACGAGGGCAAGATCCTTGTCGCACCGGATGAGAAGCGTTCATTCACACTTGACCTTACTATCGGTAAGTTCGAGACTACAGAAGAGAAGACTTATGTTCTTCCTCTCAAGGCTATCGTTTCTACTGACGGCGTCGTTGCATCAGAGACCAGACTTGTATATCTTGTAAAGAACATGTCTTTCCAGAGCTTTGTAAAGGCTGAAAAGGATAAGGAGGTCATTATCTTCTTCGAGGTAAACAACACAAACCCTCTGAATGCCCTTCAGTTCGAGACTGAGGATGGAAATCTCCTCATCGACTACCTCGTGCTCTTTGCATACAATATCAACTATGACGCAGAGGCAGGCCGCGTATACTGCTTTGCAAACCCTCAGTGTCAGTACATCCTCGACCACTATGATGAGATCATCAAACCTCTCCGTGAGCGTGGAATCAAGGTTCTCATCAGTGTGCTCGGTAACCACGATATGGCAGGTCTTGCTCAGCTCTCTGATATGGGTGCACGCGCATTCGCACAGGAGATGGCTGCCCTTGTATATGGCTATGGCTTTGACGGTATCAACTACGATGACGAGTATTCTGCATCTCCTGACACAAGCATTCCTTGGTTTACATCTCCTGGTTATGAGGCAGGTAACCGCCTTTACTTCGAGACTAAGAAGGCAATGCCTGACAAGGTTATGCTCAGCTACCAGTTCGGTGCCGCTCTCGGTAACGGCTATGTGGACGGAATCGCTCCAGGCGAGTACATGGACATCTGCGTAGGTGACTACGGAAGAGCAGGTTATCCATATGAGGGTATGACCACTGCAAACTGCTCTTACATGTCAAGTGAGTTCGCCCAGGGACGTTCTCTCCCATCTTCAGCTAATGTGACTTCATTCATGTCCTCAGATTATGGCTATTGGATGGGATTCGCATTGTGGAATGGCGCAAGCCAGCTCGAGAGAGACTTCAAGTGCATGAACTACCTGTCTCAGGGAATTTATGGTCAGGAACTCAAGAAGCCTACCGTTTACTATCCTAAGACAATGGGATTGGAGAGTAACCCTATCAATTGGTAATAGATTATGAAGAAAATTATATCAATGATGGCAGCGGCCATGGTATTGCTGTGGTCGTGCCAGGAAAAAGAGAATCTCGGTACAGTGGCTC
>RHMF01000817.1_pt1 | contig 17872 bp, 9 predicted proteins | sample 5365151 | NCBI WGS metagenome assembly RHMF01 (sample SAMN10266501, study PRJNA497801) | feces metagenome | isolation source: feces | host: Bos taurus | place: China: Prairie of Fairy Mountain | collected 2017-08-14 | reverse complement strand
TATAACATGGGCTTTTTCCTCAGGTCATCCGGCCAGGTCATAGGTATAGATCTGCAGTGGGAAGGCGGTGAGGATGAGATGAAGAAGATTGCATCCAAGATAGATGTGCTTTTCGTCTCCCACCCACACGACGACCATTATTCGATTGGATTGATGAAGGCTGTCCTGGATGCAGGCAAGCCTGTGATCATGTCAGCTGACATTATGCCGGATTATCCCAGCAGGTGGAAGATCATCGTGGACAGGGATAATCTGGAAGGCATGAAGATCAATGGTGTGAGCTTCTTCAGCTGCCTGGGAGACCAGGGTCCGGATGCTCCAAACAATGTGTTCGTGATCAGAATCGGAGACTGGACCGTAGCCCAGAACGGCGACAATGCTGTGCCTGAAGCGGAAGCCTTCCTTGGTAATCACAGGGTCGATGTGCTCATCACAGCATGCTGGAACGGCTTCAAGCGTACAATGGACTATATAAGGGCGAATCCGGAAGGAACCTCATGCGTATATATTCCTGCACATGAAAACGAATGGCTCCATACAGTAGATCACCGAGAGGCCTACTGCGAGCTTTTCAGCCGCAAAGACCGTTTCGGTGATCCTGAGTATGATTATTTCCCGTCTGTGATCATGGATGCAGCCGGGGATGCTTATGTGTTCAGAAGGTAGCCGGGATTATTCCTCTACCGGTTTGAAGACAACTGCCTGGCCTCCATCGGCCGCCATTGAGATTTCAAGCGTGTCGTCAGAAGTGACGATGCGCTTTTCTATTATGTAGCATGTCTTGTCTGGAGCCTGCGAGCCGTCCGGCTGGGTGATGACAGGAGCGTTGAGGTCGTCCGCATAGATTGTAGCCTCGTATGATACGCCAGGCTTGAGGAAGTCAAGCCTGGCGGAAACGGTACGCGGCTCGTTGTTGGTGCCGGCGCCGAGGAAGAAGTCCTCGCCTGCACGGCGCGCTATGACGATGTAGTCGCCGATCTCTCCGGCCAGTGCCTCTGACCAGTCGCAGTCAGGGTTGAAGTCGCGGAAGAACTGGAATGCAGGGTGGCCATCATAGTTCTCGATCAGGTCGCAGGCCATCTGGAGAGGGGAGTAGATGAGTACCCAGTTTGCGATCTGTCGCGCCAGGGTGGTCTTGATGAACACCTTGGTGTTGTCTCCGTTCCAATGATCCATGCCCATCGCCCTTCCTGTCTTGTAGTAGATGTCGAAGACTCCAGGGGTATAGTCCATCGGGCCGCTGAGGAGTCTGGTGTATGGAAGGGTACACAGATGGATTGAACTGTTGCCCTCGCTCCATGCGTTCCACTCCATGCCGCGCGCACCTTCGCGCGTCATCATGTTCGGCCATGTACGGCGGATGCCGGTCTCCTTGATTGGCTCATGAGCATCTATCGCAATCTCATACCTTGCAGCAGTCTCTACCACCTTCTGGTAGTGCTCTACGCCACGCTGTGAGTGATGCCTGATGTGATTCGGCATTCCGCCCGCATATCCTGTCTTGAGGTAATGGATGCCGAGGCTCTGATATTTCGCAAATGCCTTCTCCATGTCCCTTTCATATTCGAAGATGCTTCCGCCTGTCTCGTTGTGCATCCAGAGGGAAATGCCCTTCTCGTCTGCATATGCGGCTATCTTCTCAAGGTCAAAGTCCTCATAAGGCTCGCAGTAGTCGAAATGCTGGTTGCCTCCCCAGTTTTCCCAGCCCTTGTTCCAGCCTTCGAAGAGTACGCCTCCGATATTGTTGGCTGCAGCGAAGTCGATATGCTTCAGGGCGTTTTCAGTAGTCGCGCCGTGGCGAGGTCCCATTGTCCACACATGTGTTCCAAGATGCATTCCCCACCATACTCCGACGTATTTCTGAGGCTTGATCCATGATACATCAGCAATTTTGCAAGGCTCGTTCAGATTAAGGATCAGTGACGAGTTGATCAGTCCCACAGCATCACGAGCGATCTGCAGCGTTCTCCATGCTGTTGTGAATTTTGCTCCCACGCGTGCAAGGGTGCCCTCTGGACGCGGTGCGAGCTCGCTCTTGAAGCTCAGGCTGTCCTGCCTGTAGATGTTCATTTCCGGGAAATCATAGAGGGTGGATGCTTCCGTAGATGTCGCCCATCTTGAATGTGAACGGAGTGTTCGCATTTTCAGTCGCGCTGATCGCCTGCTCCCTGTATGGAAGTTCATAGCCCGAGAAGTAGCTTCCTATAGACCAGCTCATGCCGTCCTGCGCGAAGTTGAAGTATGTGTGGTCTCCGACGATCGTAAGAGAATCGGTCACGGCTGTTGCGTCATACTCATATCTGTATCCCACGCCGTCGTCAAATGCCTTGAAGCGGAGCGTCATCTTCACTCCCTGTCCGTTCTCCATCTCCACTGCCATCTCGCGGTGGTTGTCCCTCATGACTTTGTTCTCGCCCCATGGCTGCTCCCACTGCTCGTCCTTGGTTCCGCGGCGCACCTTTGTTATGGCAAATCCTTGACTCAGATCAGCCTGTTCCGCCTCCAGACCGAGTGCGGATTCGTTGATGACTGCCTGGCCATAGGCTGACACCTGATAATGTGGAACACCGTCCTGGTTGAGTGAGAATGATACATTGATCTCTCCGTCAGGAGATGTGAGGTTTGTGTTACCGGTGCATGCCGCCATGAGCATTGCGGCTGCGATGAAAAGTGTTGTGTTGAGTTTCATTATTGTTTCTTAATGAGTTCGTCAAGTGTGTTCAAACGTGTCTTGATATGGTTGCGGACGGTGCCGAGTTGAAAAGTACAAATGCAAATCTATTCATAGTGTCGTCAGGTTCAGTGAATATACAAAGATAGGATATTTCTAAGCACAAATAAATAATTGTAGGATAATATAATCAACAATAGCTGGCATTTGAAAATTGGACAATAATTAAAATTGACTATATTTACACCAGACTTAATTTGAAATTAATGAGGAGCGCCAGAATTTTAACCTTTATTTTGCTTTTCGTTACCCTTCAGTCTTCTGCACAGGGCCTGATGTTTAACGGTATGGAGAGCTCTATTGATGAACGTACTTCATATGATGTGTTTTCTTCACGGAAACAAAAGTTCACAGATGTTCTCAAGATTGAATTTTCTCTGTCAATGTATCTGCCTTCTGATTTTGGCTATATCTTGAGGATAAAGAACAATGAGGATGAAAGAATATTCAACTTATTATATTCCGGTGTGGAGTGGGATCGCGAATGCCCTTTCAGATTAAATGAGGAAGGTAAGTCCACTATAATCAAGACTGATATTCCGCATGATTATATTGAAATGGGAAAGTGGATGGATGTTGTGTTGGAATTTGCTATGGCAGAAGGAAAAGTCACATTGAAGATAGATGATTATATATATGAGACGAGCATTGACCCTATCTCCTCTATATGGCGGCCAGTCATTAACTTCGGCAAAAGTGATTATATGATAGATGTCCCTTCCATGGCCGTGAGGGATCTCACAATATCTGATGGAAGGAAAAAGTTCGTTTTCCCTCTTAATGAGTCTGAAGGGGAGGAAGTGAATGAGATCAAGGGCAAGACTTATGGCGTTGTCAATAATCCTCAGTGGCTTATGCACAAGTCATATAAATGGGACGAGGTTGCATCCTTCTCTTCACAGAGCAGAGCTGGAGTGAATTATGACAGATTCAGAAAGAATCTCGTATATTACAACAGAGATTCCATTTATATATATGATTTCATAAGCAAGGAGACTCGAGCCCGGAAATTTGAGTCTTGCAGTCCTGTCAATCCCTACTTGGGAACCAGTTTCGTTAATCCTGCTGATTCGTTGCTTTATGTCTACGAACCTTATGTGGAGAATGGGGAGCCGGCTAAGTCGACTTTGGCGGCATATGATCCGGATGATAATTCTTGGGTGGTGAAAAGTTGCAGTACTTTGCCGATAAGGTTTCACCATCATAGTTCTTATCTGGATGAAAAAAGAAAGAGATTTGTTATCTTCGGTGGTTTCGGAAGCATGATATACAATGGTGACTTTTACTCTTGCGACTTGAATGATTACCAATGGCAAAAGGATACATTACCGTCAGGAGACCGTATATATCCGAGATATTTCACCTCACTTGGATATTCCCCATCAGAAGATGCATTGTATATCTTTGGCGGTATGGGGAACGAATCAGGGGAACAGATAGTCGGCAGACATTATTTCTATGATCTCTACCGTCTTGATCTCAGTACAGGAGTCAATGCGATAATATGGGGAAAGGACCTTGTTCTTGACTGGAGGGAAGAGAATATGGTACCGGTGCGTAATATGGTGCTGCATGATGGTGGCTTCTATACGATGTGTTATCCGGAGTTCCATACCAATTCTTATCTTCAGCTGTTTTACTTTGACATTGAAAGTGCGACATACAGCAAACTGTGCAATAAGATACCTATCAGGTCAGACAAGATGTCTACCAATGCCAATCTCTATTTCGACCAGGATCTGCGTCTGCTGATTCTTACGGTAATGGAGTCTCCTGACGATGTGCAGTCACAATTGAGAGTATATGCGTTGTCATTTCCTCCTCTTACTGATGCGGAATATATGGCTGCATCAAGGAAGTCGCGCGTGTGGATGATTGTGTTCATCTCCATACTGGTTTTTCTGGCCTTGGCATCCGTAATATATGTCAAGATATGTCCTTGCGGCAGGAAAGATAAGGGCAGCATTACAGTTTTAGGTAGAAAGCGCTATATGCTGGAGCAGAGGCCGAATTCAATCTGTCTGTTCGGAGGGTTCTCTGCTCTGGATGTCAATGGTAATGAAGTTTCTTTCCCATATCAACAGAAAAAGTTATTGTGCCTTATAATAAAGTATAGCTTAGATGACGGAATTTCATCAGTTCGCCTCAGCAAGATAATGTGGCCAGATAAATCTGAAGATAAGGTCAAGAATTCCCGTGGTGTAGCTATTAATCATCTGAGGAAACTTTTGGACAATTTTAATGGAGTTTCCCTTGTCTATGAGAATAGTCATTTCAAGTTGCAATGCTCTGGCCCATTCAGTTGTGATTGGATGGATTTCCGTGAAGAATCGTTAAAGGAACAACCGGATATGGATAAGGTGATGTCAATTGTTTCCAGAGGCAAATTCCTTCCGTTCATAGATGATCCGGTCTTTGATTCATTCAAGGAAAATACCGAATCGCTGCTCATTAGTATGCTGAATGGTGAGATTATGAACTGTTATGACAGGAAACAGTATATCAATATCCTAGATCTTGCAGATGTCGTTTTTCATACAGACTCGCTTAATGAGCAGGCCTTAATCTGCCAACTTAATGCTTTGGTCAAACTCAAGAGAACAGAAGATGCTTTGGTCCGTTATTCTGCTTTTGTCAAAGAATATGCTGCGATGTATGATGCTGAATATGAGCATGATTTCAAAAGTCTGATCAAATAATCTGTTATTGTGGTTAAGTCATAAATATAAAATTAATTTTTGTGTTAATCCTTTAATAATCCTAAAATTAATCGGGGGTGTGTATGTTTGTGCTATTAATTACAAACAATCACTAACCGATAGTTTATGAAAACCGCTAAAATTTCAAGTTTCATAGCCGGCCTTTTGGCTGTATGTGCTATGACAGTGGGTGTTACTGCATGCCAGGAAGACCCTGCACCGCAACCTGAATCCAAAGGAACAATTCAGGGAACTGTAATAGATAATCTTAATAATCCTGTTGAAGGTGTTACCGTAGAAGTATCCGATGTTGAGGGAACTTTCTCTACTGCAGTTGATGGTACATTCAAGGTAGAGAATGTCGCTATCGACAGACATACCATCAAGTTTACAAAGTCAGGTTATCTTGAGGCAAGTACATCTGTTTCGGCTACAAAATTCCAGGATGGAGTCGCTATTGTAAACGTGACTCTTCAGATAGCTAATGCAAGGATTACCGGAAAGGTTCTTGACGCGCAGGCAGAGAACACTCCTCTTGCAGGTGTGCTCGTGAGCATCAGTGAAACCAGAAATGTAACGACTGGAGAGGACGGAACATACCTTTTCGAAGACCTCCTAATACAGGACTATACTCTCACCTTTACTAAGCAGGGCTATCCTACTGCTACTAAGACTGTCGCTCCTTCTGATTTTGTTGACGGTGTGGCTCAGATTGCTGATTTCGGTATGGGAGCATCAGAAATTCTTCGCGGACTTACCATCAATGAACTCAAGAATGCGGAAGTATGGTATTATAACGCTTACCGTGGAGGTAGAAACGGAGATGACTATCCTCACTTTGACTGGTCAACAGACTATATGTGTACTCTCCATGGCTTTGTAGGCTGGTGGGAGGAGCAGAATGAAGGAACTACAATCCAGATCAGAAACCGTGAGGAAGATGGTGACTGGGAGCGTCCAGCTGATGACAAGATGTTTGACTCATACCTCTACGGAAGCAAGAAGATCACTGAAGATAACAAGATTCTCACAATCAAGGCAAGAACACATGCTGCATCTGCAGAGGCTCCTTGTCATTGGGGAGTAATGGTAGTTGACCTTTCGGATCCAAATCCATCAGCTGTTCTTGTTGGCGATAAGCAGACTCTTGCAAGTGAAAACTATACTGACATTGATTTTGATCTGAGTGCTTATGTGGGTAAGGAAGTAGTAATAGCCATCGGAACATTCCGTATGGAAACAGGTGATTACTGGAAGCAGCTTGTTCTCCGTCGCCTTGCTTTCGGCCCAGAGTCAACAAAGGAATGGAACTGGCTGTCGGGAACAGAGATTCCAGGTCTTGATGGATGGAAGCTCACTAAGGAGATGGTACGTTCGACCATGCCTATTGCGCAGACATCATTAACAGGAGTAAGTGCAGTTGGTGGAAATCGCGACAATTATAGTGATGCCTATCAGTCATGGAAGGACGCAGGCCATATCGGTTACTGGTGGTCTTTCATGCCTGTGAAGAAAGATCCTGAACCATTCCCAAGCGAAGGATTTGTCATCAAGACAAGACATGATGCATCTGTTGATTTCACTAAGCCGGAAGCTTATTTCTATGCCAAGTATGCTATTGCAGCAGGAGCGGACAAGTTTATTCTCAAGGCAAGAAACTTCAATAGCTCAAGTCCGACATACTTCGGTCTGGTCGCAATAACAGAAGATATGGCGGTTACTCCTCTTATCCCTACATTCACTCCTGGTGAAGGAGTTGAGAATTATCTTGGTGAGCCTGTAGGCGGTCAGATCTTCAAGTTCATCAATGAAGATGGAGGCCAGGGCAACCCTGAGAAGTATGCTACATTCGAGTATGATCTTTCTGCATTCGATGGAAAGAACGTGGTTCTCGCACTTGGTGTTGTCAAAGGCGAAGACTCGGGGACAGAGGATAAGCTCTGTATCTATAGCATATCGATCAATTAATAGTATCTTCAATCATACCGTTGCAGGGTGCAAGTATCCTGCAACGGTTTTATAAATAATTGAAATGAATAATCATAAACTACGCTTTCTGTGCACAGTCTTATTGACATGCCTATGCATTTTGTCCTGCTCTAACGAATCTGGTCCTGAACAAAGCGAGGTTTCTGATAATGTAGCAAATAAGAATCTTCTCCGATCTATAGAACTGTTGGATGCGGCGGTAGCAAACTACTTCTCGAACGAGTCCATGTCAATGGCGAGATATTATAATCCATATACACAGGTATCTTCACAGGAAAGAGCCAGCGTGTGGATGTATACCAGTGCGATAGAAGCCGTAAATGCCGTCCTTAAGGCTTTGAAGGCACAAAACGACCTCGGATACACATTACTTTATGATCAGTACAATACCAGGTATGTCCAGTTGTTGGAGAAACTCTTTGCCGGTCTTCAATATTATAAAGGGACTTTCAGACTCGTTTCATATACTCAGACCAAAGAGTGGTCTGTGTATGCCGTAAATCGTGCTGGCGCCCCCGGAACAGCTGATGTAAGCGGCATTCTGAATGTCTATGATGATCAGCAGTGGCTGGTGAGGGAGCTCCTGGAGTCGTATCATCTCACTGGAAATAAGGAATACCTCTACGAAGCGGAATATCTGGCTCAGTATGTCCTTGACGGATGGGACTGCACGTTGGATGCTGCTGGAAAAGAGCATGGAGGCATAACATGGGGACCGGGGTATGTCTCTAAGCACTCATGTAGCAACGGACCTTTCGTAAGTCCACTTGTGTGGTTGCATGAGATATATAAGGATAGTGATGAGACTATTGCTTATGGATATATAAAGCAGGATAAATCCCGCGCTGTCAAGACTGTGAAGAAATCGGAATATTATCTGGACTTCGCAAAGAAGGTGTATGATTTTCAGAAGAATAACCTTTTAAGGCAGGACGGTGTCTATGATGATATGCTTGGAGGGGATGATACACATGGACAAGTGCTGTATGAAGAGGTGGATGGACAGAGATATCGCAGACATACCAATCTCAGTAGCCGTGTCGGTCCGGCGTATAGCTACAATAGCGGGACAATGCTTTCTGGTGCTGCAGATCTTTATAGGGTGGCTCGCGATAGCAGATATCTTAGTGATTTACAGAATCTTGTCTCTGCAAGCTTCAGGTATTTTGCCAGACTTGACAAAGACAAGCCCGGACTTTATTCGTATGATGTCTCCGGGTTCAATAACTGGTTCAACGGAGTCTTGATGCGCGGATATCTGGATGCCTATCCATATGATATGAATGCAGAAACACCTCTCCAGAGTTTTCAGGACAATCTGGATTACTCATGGGAGAAGTATATGTATGAGAGCATGCTTCCTACTAATCTTCTTTTGGGCTGGGGTTCAGACCGCGCCAAGCAGAATGTCGAAGGTATGTTCATGTTCGCTTTTGCAGCAGAATATGCTGCTCTTGCCAGATTTAAAACAGAATATTAATATATGAAAGGTATGAAGTCATGTCTTAGGGTTGCCTTAACGGTCATCTGTTTTATTTGGATGCAGGTGATGGCATATTCGCAGAGCAGCGTTACGGTTCGAGGCGTTGTGCTTGACTCTGATTCGCAGCCGGTGATAGGTGCAAGTGTGATGGTTAAAGGTACATCACAGGGCGTACCTACGGATCTGGAGGGTAACTATGTCATTGAGGTGTCAGCTGATGCTGTATTGGAGTTCTCATATATTGGTTATGCGACAACCCAGGAAAAGGTAAACGGCAGAACTCAGATAAATGTTGTCTTGACTGAGGATAGCAACTATCTCGAAAGTGTAGTGGTGGTTGGTTATGGCACCCAAAAGAAGGGTTCTGTAATAGGTGCAGTTTCAGGAGTAGGTTCGGATGATATCCTTACTACCAAGTCGGAGAATCCACAGAATATGCTCACCGGTAAGATCCCGGGTCTTCGTGTATGGCAGAAGAGCGCTGAACCGGGAACATACAGTGCCAGTTTCGATATTCGAGGCATGGGATCGCCTCTTGTGATCATCGATGGCGTTCCGCGTTCTGTTCAGGAGTTTCAGAGACTGAATGCTTCGGATATTGACAATGTTTCTGTCTTAAAGGACGCTTCTGCGGCAATATATGGTGTAAGAGCCGGTAATGGTGTCGTACTGGTTACTACAAAGAAAGGTTCTGAAGGAAAGGCAAAGGTTAATTACAGCGGTTCATTCACTTTTCAGACTCCTTCAAAAATGCCAGCGCTTACAGATGTGTACGATGCGATGACATTGTGGAATGAAAAGAATCTGAATGCCGTCATAGGAGGTTCAGTGATATTCACAGAACAGGATTACGAAGATTACAGGTCAGGCAAAAAGATGTCTTCTGACTGGAACAGCCTCATTATGGCCAAGATGTCTCCTCAGACCCAGCATGATTTGAGCATATCGGGAGGAACAGAAAGGATACAGTATTATCTTAGTTTCGGGTATCTTTATCAGGAAGGATTCTTCAAGTCACGTGACCTCTGGTATGATAAATATAATCTTCGTTCCAATATCACGGCCGAGGTAATAGAAGGAATGAAGCTCAACATAAATGTAAGCGGCCTTATGGACCAGCGGCACACTCCATATTCAAGTTCTGTTGACATCATACGAAATTACTGGTCTCAAGGTGTTGTAAATCCTGCTTTTGCGGATAAAGAGCAGACCATGCTTAACTATGCTGGTCTTGATCTCCAGAAGAACACTGTTGCCATGATGACCTCTGATATTTCCGGATATCATCTGTATAATCAGAAATACTTCCAGTCATCAGCCTCTCTAGAATATGATTTCGGTACCCTTACCGATATACTGAAAGGCTTGAACGCTAAGGCTTTGCTTGGATATGACTTCAAATACAATCAAGACGAATCGTTCCGAAAGGAATACTACCTATATGCATGGAATGAAAAGACACAGTCATATGACTCGCAGGTCTATAATGAAAGTACTCCGAACAATCTGACAAGGGCATCGTATAATCAGCAGCAGACTCTTGCCCAGTTCATACTCAGCTATGACAGGACTTTTGATGAAAAGCACAAGGTCGGAGCGCTCATCGGTTATGAGATGCAGAAACATAATGCAGATAATTATTATGCATCGGGTGACCTTGCTTTCGGCACTCCATATTTCACTTCTCTGTCAGGTAATAATCAGCTGGTGGGAATAGACAAGGGATCTTTTTACGAAGTAATGTATCAGGCCGTCATTGGACGTCTCAACTATTCATATGCTGACAGATATCTTTTGGAAGCCCAGTTCCGCTATGACGGATCTTCAAAATTCGCTCCTGGGCATCAGTGGGGCTTCTTCCCGTCAGTTTCAGCAGGATGGCGTATTTCAGAAGAGCCTTTCTTCAAAGAGTCAGCCCTATCATTCATCAATCAACTGAAGATACGCGCAAGCTATGGTGTGCTTGGTGATGACAACAGCATGAACTATGAATGGATTTCCGGTTATACATTCCGAGGTGGTGAGACACCGGATGATGGAAAGGGATGGTACCAGGGATATGCACCTGGATATATGTTCAACGGCAACTTCGTATATTCCGTAGAACCGTCATCTCTTCCTAATCAGAATATTACATGGCTTCGTTCAACAACTTTCAACATAGGTGCCGACTTTGAGGCATGGAGAGGCAAGCTGGGAGCGGCATTTGACTATTTCCATCGTATAAGAAGAGGAATATTCAGTCGAAACTCTGTCGGTCTGCCTACAATAGTGGGTGCTTCAGCACCTTATGAAAATCTTGACAGTGACAGTCACCTTGGTCTTGAACTGGAACTCTATCACAAGAATAGGGTAGGTGAACTTTCATACGAGGTCAAGGCAATGATGTCTGTGACGAGACAGAAGCATCTTGTAGCATCTCAGAACGGAGGATATGGTAACTCTTATGAGAAATGGCGCAATGACAACCTGAACAACCGATATCAGGGTGTTCAGTTCGGATATGAGGCGGCTGGACGATATGAAAGCTGGGAAGACATATGGAGCTACGACATTTACAAAGAGAATAACCTACTGCCGGGAGACTATAAGTATCTTGACTGGAACGGTGACGGAGAAATCAACGGATATGATGCTCATCCTATCGCCTTTGACCAGACTCCTTGGATGAACTATTCATTGTCTTTCAATCTAGCATGGAAGGGCATGGACTTCAGTATGCTTTGGCAGGGCTCGGCACTTGGTTCTATGAAATATTCAGAACCGCTCTATAATATATGGGGAAGTACAGGAGGAGGTACATTGGTACAGTATCTGGACAGATGGCATCCTACTGAAACAGGTGCGGACATATATGATCCTGAAACGGAATGGATACCGGGCTATTATGGATTTACGGGACATTATCCTGACGAGAATTCATCATTCAACCGTGTAAGTACAGCGTTCCTCAGGCTTAAAAGCGTGGAAGTCGGCTATACCATACCTAAATTCAGAAAGGCTCAGAATTTCAATCTGAGAGTATATGCGAATGCATATAACCCATTGACCATTACAGCAGTAAAGTTTGTGGATCCGGAACATCCGGACAGTGATATGGGACGAATGTACCCTCTTAACAAGACTTATACTATTGGTCTTTCATTATCGTTCTAAACATTTAAAACAGTAAAAGTCATGAAAAAATCAATATTATACGTTCTTGCCTGTCTTTTGTTTCTGGCTTCTTGCCAGGATATGTATCTGCCGCCTAAAAACACTTTGACTGATGAAGATCTCATGTCTTCAGAGGCTGGACTTTCCATATATATGGCACGCATGTATAGCCAGATGCCATGGGAGGATTTCAAGTATATGGCGCAGTGGGGACTCCCTCGCCGGAGTTCATGGCTAGGCTGTCTTGGAGTGGAAGGAACAGGAGAGGCTGTGAACAGAGACGGAGTGACGACTGCATTCAGAGGTGAAGATGACCCATGGTGGGGTTCATCATATTCTTTGATAAGGGATGCAAACAAACTGATAGAAGGTTTACCGGCCTATAAAGATAATTATTCCAATGAGGCTGTCTATAATGACTATATAGGACAGGCCTACTTCGTAAGGGCATATTCATATTATCAGATGGCTAGACGCTACGGTGGCGTCCCTCTTGTTACCGAAGTAATCCAATATCCTGCTTCCGCCGATAAGTTGGAAAAGTATCGTGCTTCTGAAGAAGACACGTGGAACCAGATACTGGCCGATTTCAATATGGCGGCAGAACTTATGCAGCCTGAAAGCGAACTCAGAGGCTATGCCAACAAATACGTAGCATTGGCATTCAAGGCGGAGGCCATGCTTTATGCTGGTTCTGTTGCAAAATATAATTCTACGGTAAGCGGAAACCTTACAGGTATAGGTTCAAAATCAGGTAACAGAGTCATCGGATTTGACGACAATGCTCAGGAATTGTCAGCAAAATGGTTCGCTGAAGCATATAAGGCTGCTCGCGAAGTAATGACAGAAGGAGGATATTCGCTGTATATGAAGGCTTGGGCAGCAGATGACAAGAATGCTCAGTATAGAAATATGGTAGATATGTGGACTGATCTTGCCAGTCCGGAGAATATTCTTGTTCGTGAGTATGAATATCCTACACTGGCTCACGGCCTGGATGCATATAGCTCACCTTTCCTCTGGCATTCTCCATTGGCGGGAGGTACTTGTCCTACACTTGACTTTGTCGAACTTTTTGATGGATTGGAACACCATCCGGATGGTACACTGAAACTCACAACAGGGGCGTCGAATGACAAGGGAGAATACCTGCTGTTCGAATCTCCTATGGATCTGTTTGCAAACGCAGAGCCTAGACTCAGGGCATATGTGATATTCCCAATGGATGAGTTCCGCAAGGAGGTGATAGAGGTGCGTGCCGGTATCTTTACTGGAGGATCGGAAGGACATGTGCCACTTTTGTTCGGAGATAATTATTCTTATGGAGCAGCACAGAGCAAATATGCAGATCTCCAGTACTATAAGGGAGGCGACAAGAAACTTTATCTTGGATCTCAACCAACATCCGGTATAGAGATGGTTGAGGTTGATGGCCGAGAGATGCCGGCTACCGGTTCTTGTGGTGTATGGCAGGAATATTACGAGTCAACTATAACTGGTCTTCACTTGCGCAAGTATCTCTCCGAAGATATGACAATAGAAGATATCGGAGAAGGCAAGTCAGATCAGCCGTTTATCCTGATGCGCTATGCAGATGTACTTCTAGCCGCAGCTGAGGCCGCAGTCGAATTGTCCATCGCTGGCGAAGATTCGCCAGTGCAGGGTGACGATATGCTCGCAGTTGCCACAGACGCGATAAATGCCATCAGAAAGAGGGCGGGAGCAGATCTGTTGACGACATCTCTTACCGCAGATGAGACAAGTAGAAATATTGTCAGACGTGAGCGTCGTAAGGAGCTTGCTTTCGAGCATAAAACCAAATGGGACCTTCGCAGATGGAGGGTACAGCATGAAGGTGCAAAAGAATTGTTCTGGGGAGTGGAAAAGGATGAGGCTATATTCAGCAGTGGATCTAAATATCGTTTCCGTGCATTGTATCCTTTCTACTCTACAGTGAACGGTAAGTATTTCTTTGATGCTCATTTTGTGAATGTCCGTCCACAGGAATTTGAGTTCAATACTATAGATTATTATTTTGCAATACCATCCGGTGAGGTGTCAAAGAGTGCGTATATAGATCAGCAACCAAATAGATAATTAAAGATGAAGACAATTAAACACATATCGGTACTATTATGTATGATGATGACAGCTTCATGTTCCTTGTTCCAGCTGGATAACTATGATGCGCCATCAGAAACGCTGCGAGGTGAGGTTGTTGATGCAGCAACAGGTGAGCCTGTCCTTACCGATCAGGGTTCAGAAGGAATCAGGGTCAGACTGATAGAGACCTCTTGGAAGGGTAATGTGACGCCATTGGATTTTTATTGTCGTCCTGACGGAACATTTCAGAATACAAAACTCTTTGAGGCAGACTATAATGTGAGGGTTGACGGTCCTTTTCTCCCTATATATCTTGAGGATAAAGACGGTATCCCGGTAGTCAATCAGACACAGGACATCCATCTTAATGGAGAAGAATTCCTTACATTTGAAGTGTCTCCTTTTCTTAAAGTTGTGCTTGACGATATGGCGATGGTTTCTGACGGTGTAATCACTGCGCGTGTGAAGGTGATTCGTGGAGTTTCGAAGGAAGACTTCAAAGCTCTTGTATCAAAGAGCGGAAACTATGATGACTCTTATCTTAACATGACAGATATCCAGCTTTTTGTAAGCCAATCGTCATCTTGTGGCTATAGGGCCAGGGACGAGAGATGGTCGAATGAAATTAAATATACCGGAAAAGAATTCGAGACATTATTCGGACAGACCATCACCATCACATCCAATCCGAAGAATCCGATTCCTTCTGGAAGGAAGGTGTTTATCCGTGCTGCAGCCAGAATAAATTACGATACGCCAGCTGGAAGCGGAACAAAGAGATGGAACTATTCAGAAACAGTAGAGGTCGATATCCCGTAAACTTATGAAGAAAAGAAAATTATTATTATTCGTATCTGCATGTCTGACCGCCCTATCATGCTCTGATAATTCTGCAGAGATAGATCCTGTGGATCATGTCAGTGTCCTTGTGGGGACGATGTCCAAACACTCTTTATCTACAGGAAACACCTATCCTGCAATAGCGCGTCCGTGGGGAATGAACTTCTGGACTCCTCAGACCGGTACAATGGGAGACGGATGGACTTATTGCTATACTGCAGATAAGATCCGAGGCTTCAAGCAGACTCATCAGCCGTCTCCATGGATAAATGACTATGGACAGTTTACGATAATGCCTGTAACCGGAGAACCTGTATTCAGCCAGGATGACAGGGCAAGCTGGTTTTCTCATAAGGCAGAAGAGGCTAGGCCATATTACTATGGAGTTTATCTTGCAGATCATGATGTGTATGTGGAACTTACTCCGACCGAGAGGGCTGCATCCTTCCGTATAACATATCCGGAAAATGAGAAGCCATATCTGGTAGTGGATGCTTTTGACAACGGGTCATATGTCAAGGTCATTCCTGAAGAGAACAAGATAGTCGGCTATACCACAAAGAATTCTGGAGGAGTGCCTTCGAATTTCAGAAACTGGTTTGTGATAGAGTCTGATGTTCCTTTTGAATACGTCCGTACAATCTCAGACGGAATTGAACATTCAGAAGAACTTGAGTCTTTGTCCGAGCACTCCGGAGCTGTGGTCGGTTTCTCTCTGTCGGAAGACTGCATAGCCAATCTCAAGGTGGCTTCATCATTCATAAGTCTGGATCAGGCCATTGTCAATATGAAGGAGTTGGGCGACGGCGATTTTGACCGACTGAAGGCAGAGGGACGTGCTGAGGTCTTGGGCAGAATCAAGGTGGAGGATGACAATATAGACAACATCCGCACATTCTATTCATGCCTGTACCGTTCAGTCCTTTTCCCTCGCACTCTGACAGAAACTACGGCAGAAGGTGACCTTGTACATTATAGTCCGCATAACGGAGAGGTGTGTCCGGGATATTTCTTTACAGATACAGGTTTTTGGGACACTTTCCGCTGTCTGTTCCCTCTTTTGAATCTTGTATATCCTGAAATGAATGAAAAAATGCAGGAGGGGCTGGTCAATGCATATAAGGAGAGCGGTTTTCTTCCCGAGTGGGCAAGTCCGGGACATCGCGGATGCATGGTGGGGAACAATTCAGCTTCTGTAGTCGCGGATGCATATCTGAAAGGAATTCGAGGATATGACATCGAGATACTTTGGGAGGCTGTAAAACATGGAGCAAATGCTGTCCATCCTAATGTTCTTTCTACTGGTCGTCTTGGTTGGGAATGGTACAACAAGCTTGGATATGTTCCTTGCGACGTAGGAATAAACGAAAGTGCTGCCCGCACTCTGGAATATGCATATGACGACTGGTGTATTTATACATTAGGCAAAGCTCTCGGTAAACCTGAGGAAGAAATAGGGTGCTATAAAGAGAGGGCAATGAATTATAAGAATCTATATAGTCAGGAGGAGTCCCTTATGAGCGGCCGTAAGGCAGATGGAGACTTTTCTGACAACTTCAGCCCTCTGAAATGGGGTGGTGACTTTACAGAAGGCAATGCTTTGCACTATACATGGTCCGTGTTCCATGACCCGGCAGGCCTAATCTCACTTATGGGAGGTGATGATGCATTTAATGCAAATCTTGACAATGTTTTTGACATACCACCTCATTTTGATGACAGCTACTACGGCTTCACCATTCATGAGATACGAGAAATGCAGATTATGAACATGGGTAACTATGCGCATGGAAATCAGCCAATTCAGCATATGCTGTATCTTTATAACTGGAGCGGCCAGCCATGGAAGACCCAGCAGCGTATCCGCGAGGTCATGGACAAGTTCTACACATGCCATCCTGACGGATATTGCGGAGATGAGGATAATGGTCAGACATCTGCATGGTATGTGTTCTCTGCAATGGGTTTCTATCCTGTGTGCCCTGCGACAGACCAGTACATACTTGGAACTCCACTCTTCAAGAAGGTTGAGGTGTCCATGCCTGGCGGCAAGACTTTGACTATCAATGCTCCGGATAACGGGAAGAAGAACTTTTATGTCGCTGGCATGAAGGTGAACGGAAAGAAATATACCCGTACCTATCTTGAGCATGACCTCCTGATAAAAGGAGCTGATATATATTATACTATGTCCGACCAACCTTCAAAGAACCGTTCTGTATCACTGGAAGACAGGCCATATTCATTCTCTAACGAAAGATAACAATGAAAAAACTGATGATTTTGTTCCTGACATCATGTCTGGCAACAGTTGCTATAGGGCAGGAATACAGATCCGGTCGGCCTTCAGAGGAGGACAGATTGTTTACCTCTGAGGCTGTTGAGGCCAAGATAAACGAAATTACCGGCCTTCTCACCAATCAGAAACTGATCTGGATGTTCAGAAACTGTTTCCCGAATACTTTGGATACAACAGTACACTTCAAAGGAGAGGATTCAGACGGATTATATGACACTTTCGTATATACCGGTGACATCCATGCCATGTGGTTAAGAGATTCTGGAGCACAGGTGTGGCCGTATATCCAGCTTGCTCCGCAGGATGAGCATCTTCGCAATATGCTTGCAGGAGTGATCAACCGTCAGTTTAAGCTTATAAATATCGATCCTTATGCAAATGCATTCAATGACGGACCGACGGGTGGCGAATGGCAGAGTGATATGACCGAAATGAAACTTGAGGTACATGAGCGCAAGTGGGAGATAGACTCTCAATGTTATCCTATAAGACTGGCTTATCATTATTGGAAGACAACCGGTGATGAGTCTGTTTTCGGACCTGTATGGCATGAAGCTGTAAGGAACATCCTC
>RHMF01000677.1_pt1 | contig 17879 bp, 20 predicted proteins | sample 5365151 | NCBI WGS metagenome assembly RHMF01 (sample SAMN10266501, study PRJNA497801) | feces metagenome | isolation source: feces | host: Bos taurus | place: China: Prairie of Fairy Mountain | collected 2017-08-14 | reverse complement strand
TTTACCAAAGCCGTTGGGCACGAGGCTGGTCTTGCGACTGTCTATATACTTCAGCGCCTCATGCAGCAAGCCTATGTGCTTGGAATCACCGACGCACTCATAGGTTACAGAAGCCCAGTTAGGCATAGCTCAATAGGTTTTAGTTTGGTTAATAACTCGGATGTACTTGGCGGTGGGATATTTCCTTCTCGCCTTGTAGTGAACGTACATCCTGCTTCTGCTCATACTCTCGATGTGGATTATCTTGCCATCCACGTTGACTTCATAAGTGTAGATCGTGGGGATGGGCATTTTGGTGGTAGTGTTTCCAGCCCACCATTCAATCAATAATTCTTTAATTGTCTTAATCATTTCAAAAATTGGTTTTTAATGCGTTGTACTGTTGAGAAGGAATAGCTGGTTATTTTCGCTGTGTTCCTGATGGAGTAGCCTCGTTTCAGCAGCGATATGACCTCCTTGTACTCCTCTCGTTTTTTATCCTCGCTCTTGATGGTCCCGGTTTTGCGTCCGAGTTTTCCACCGTTCCTCACATACTGGGCACGTCCGGAATTGAGCCGGTATTGGATGTTGGCTCGTTCGATATTGCCCATCTCAGCAAGTACGGTGATGAGAATGGACGCGATGGGATTCACTTCGCCATTGGGTTGTAGCGAGTAGATGCCAAGGTTCTGTATGTAGACTGATACCTTAGCCTCATGTAGCCGTTCCAGGGATTTCAATACTTGCAGCGTTGATCTTCCCAAGCGGCTCAGTTCAGATAACAACAAGTAATCGACATGGTTCCCGGTGCAATAGTCCAAGCACTCGGTCAATACTTGTCTTTCTTCATTCTTCTTCGCCCCAGATATGTGCTCTTCGTAAATTTTCACGATTTCCATATCATTGGCTTCGCTGAATTTTTGAAGGTCTGTGATTTGTCGTGATGTGTCCTGCCTATCGTTTTCAGAACTCACTCGGGCATAGATCACGGCCCTCTTGGTTGGTTGTGTCGTCATTTTAGTCTTTGATAAAATTGGTTACACGAAAAGGGTGTATTCATTAGCCGTTACAGACTTTTTTGAACACACCCATTATTTGAATACACTCAGCCGGTCTCATTGGGTTGGTTGGCTGATGTCGCTTTCACATAACTCGTTCTTTGTGATGATACCGTATTCTTCACAAATTGACTTCTCATAATTGTCGGTTTTTTCTACAGCACCATCTATCACATCCACGAGATTATCACAAAAGACGGATTCTATGGTATTCACGATTTTGTCATTTTCGTCTATCAGTGAAACCTCAAATAAATCTTCTCCTTCGTTCAATGTTACTCTCACTAGGCCTCGATGTTTGAAACCCTGACAGTGGAATTCCAAACCAAGTTCAATCGTCCTTACAGTCTTAGGATCGATTCCCCAGGACATAAGGATGATAGGTTGGCTCGTGAGGATGGTCCATATATACTTTGCCAGCCTCACATTGTAATCTTCATTGTCTAGCATATCAGAAAAAGCTTAGGTGGAGGTAGTCGCTGTCAGGTTCGCTCATGTTCAGCAGGCGTTCCATCTTATCGATTACCTCGTCGGTTGTACAATTTAAGTCTTTAACTCGCATCTCGATCTCCCCGGCCTCATCGGTGGGTAGGGAGTCAAGTCTCTTCAGTTTGTCGATTACGCGGTTCCAGTCTTGTTTCTGCACCTCAAAATCGATGTCAAATTCTTCTCCGCTATAATCGCAGCCACAATCGTCCAGCAGGCTGTGGAATTCCTGCACTTTGTGGTTGAATCCTACTGCGTTGCCCCACTGTACGTTATAAGTGGTAGCAACATGTAATCTGAATCCCATAATCGTTAAGCTAAATAGGTTTCGTTCATGTAACAGGTTTTATAGAAGCTATTGTCCCGGGGTATGGAAATTCTCCGGAACACAACTAGCCAAAAACCATTCTTGATTTCACTCGTCGTCGGTTTCTCATCGAGCAGCATTTCAACTATGCTGGGAGATATCGGGAAGCAAAATCTCAAAGCGCGCTCCCGCGACCCACGTGATAAGCTACACCAATATTTGATGGTCAGCTTCTTATTCTTGCTCTTACTCATTGCTCGTCGTTTTTTTGTTGTAATACTTGCGTTGGATATACTCAATAAGGATGGACCTCATGGCTTTTGCTTTCTGGCTCTGTGAATAGGTAAAGTATTCAGTCTGCTTGCCGCCATATCTGTCCATATATTCAATAGATCCGCGATAGTCTCCACGGGCAAAAAACGTAGTGTAATCCTCGCTAATAGAGGTGTCTGTGTTGGAATACTGAAGATATAAAGACACATACAGTTTCTTCTTGTAGATGCCAATCTCCTCAAAGGTGCTGTTCCAGCTATTTCCAGTCCTTCGTTCACGGCTGATTCGCAGTTCCTTATCGCGAGACTTATAGCGTTTGGAACCTACCTCCTTAATGATTCGTGTTACTGTTGCTGGGGATGTAGCCAGTACTTCTTCTTCCGTGAGCTCCATTACGATTTTCATCTTCCTGTCAGCTCCGTAGCGTCGGAATAATTCGATGTTAATGTTCATAATCGTTTGAATTTTAAATGAATGGTAAATAAATCTCGTCCTTATGTTCCTCTAAGGCTTTGGCTAGGATGACCGCTGCCTCGTGGGATCCCTTATTACGTAAGTCAATGAAACGGTTGCTATCGTCTGCCATAAACTTGATACAGGCGATGATCAGCCTCATGAAATTCTGTTCGAGAGTCTTGTGGAATGACGGGATGGCTGCTGTGAATCGATCAGGATTGAAGCCATAGTCGTTCAGCACTCTCTCAAGTTCTTTAGCCGCTTTGTATTCACGGCTCTCATTGATGTTCGTATTCATTTCCTTCAAGTGTTTAGCCGATAATGATGATATTCTCCAGGTTCATCTCATTGTTGTCGTAGATGAGCCCCTGGAAGCAATCCTTATTCTCGGCGGTGATTGGTGTAAGCGTATAAAACATGCCATGGTAGTGGTTCCCTTCATTGTCGCCACTCACCACAAGGGATTTCTCTCCGTTGCCCGCTTCCATTTGGCGTTTACAGGCTTCGTAGAGGTCTTTCAATTTAATCTGTTGCATAATGTCTGTGAATTAAAAAAGCCAGGAGAACGATTGGTGTTTTTTCATTCTCCCGGCGTGGTTAGTAAATGTCAGTTAAATCGTGATTAAAAGGCTGCTTCCGACAGTTGACGTTTTCATATAAGCGTCGTAATCGAATTCGGGATGATCGCCTTTAAATCGGTTCAGGTCGAAACTGGAGCGTGTTGATGGAAGCTTTCTTGTCAGCTTCATATTCTCAGTGCTCCATGTTCTTGCTTGCGTCGCCTCCATCCGAGAAAGGATATTGGCTTTGAGTTCATTCAGTCGTTCCTCCGCCTCTTTCTTTGTCAGAATAAGGTTTCGGATCTCATCTTCTTGCTCTGCAATGTCGGCGGGAATATCATAAGGATTTTCAAAGATTTCCCCAGCCAAGTCAGTATCGAGCAGTTTCTTGCAGACCTCACTGGGAATACGGTCTACTTCAATCAGGTTTGCGATGTGGTCTGTGGTTCCGTCCTTTTTCAGCTTGTTTCGAAGGTGGATGATGTATAGTTTTCCCACAGTAGCGTTCGGGTTCAAAATCTCAAACAGATAAGCATAGATAGAAAGTTGCCATCTAGCTTTTTCCATTTTTTCTACAGTCATCGTTCCGTAGGTTTTCAGATCAGCGAGGTCAAAAGTGCTGTCGCCTCTTCTAAAAACTTTGTCGATGTTGCTTGCCCAGTTCATTCCGTCTGTAACAGTATATTCTGAGCGTTCATGTACCAGTCCGTTAGAAGTACAGATCTTGATGTAATCTGCCACTTCTTGGGTTCCGTCATTAGTCCAGGAACTATCGAATTGCTCTATGCTCTCGTGGACCTCAGTTCCGTAGAGTGCAGCCTGTTCAATGGCTTGTTTGGGCACTCCATCAAATTCATCAGGGAAGAGCTGTCGTTGAAGCATCTCTGTTATACCACTGAGATACTTGCCGTCCAGTTCATAGGTATGGTCCTCTTTGTTGAAGACCACACGGGAATCATTCAGTTGGATCATAGCTTTAGAAAGTGATTACCGTCGATTGACGAATTTCCTGCTTCTTTTTAGAAAACATATCACGGATGGAGCTGTCATTATCGACTTCCATCTTGTGCTGTTCATACAAGTCAAGGAGCGAATCTATGTCCGTCACCTTGCTGAGGGCTTTCTCGATTGCTGCATACCTGGGATTGGATGCCGGTGCAGCGGGTTGGGCTGTTGTTCTTGTCCTTCGAGTGGGAGTCTTCTTGACAGGCTCCTGGGTTTGTTGAACATATGCGTTAGAGTCCGGATCTTTCGTGTCATCTATTGCAAAAAGGCCGTTTAAGCAGTACTTCCTTGCATAACTTGATGCAGCTCCGGTTATCTGAGCTGAGTCCATTCCGGTTTTTGTCGCTGAATGTTCTGCTTCCGCTGTAGTACTGATGCTCTCCCCCTTATCATTAAAGAAGTAAAGGGTAGATCTCACAAATGTTCGTCCGCCATGTTCTACTACGTCATCGGCGAACCTGATTCCACAATGCTGTTGAGCCAATAAAGGCTTCAGGGCAGCGAGAATTGATTCCAAACTGCGGTAGTTGTACTTTCCGAATGAGTTGTACTCTGATTTCGGTGCTTGAAGATTCTGTTGAATCCAGATTAATGCTTTAAATAATGCTTCCATTGTTGTTGAAATTTTAATTGTTTGTAAAAAGGGTTGATATTCAATGAAAAAGGGGGAACCAGACCACCATGTTGCAGGTGATATAGTTCCCCTCTTCGGGTGAACGGCGGGGTTTTCGGCCCCTATGTTCGGTTGTTAGTTGATAAACCAATTCCAGGCCCCATCATCCTTGCGGATTGCGGAAGCGATACCTAAGACACACTCATAGGCATTGCATGAACGCTCGAGTGTAACGTCGATATAGTTGTTCTTGTAATTGGTCAGTAGCATATAGAATTGCCATGCTGTGATTTCGCGACCGAATCCTCCAAAGTTCTCATCGGTGTAATAGTCGCGGATCATGCTGTTGAGTTGGGCCTCAGGGAGAATAAACTCCGGCAGTCCAAGCTCGTTCTTCATGCTTGTAGGTAACGCTGCGGCCATGCGGGCTCGACCCAGGAATTGGGCCAAAGTGCTCACGTCTACCACAGTGTCGTTAAGTCGTCTCATTTCGTCAAGGTGCTGCTGATAGTCATACTGCTTGAATAGTTCAAAGCAATATTTGTAAAGATCAGCTGTGTTGGTTACCTTGATAGAAAAGTTACATCCATCTTGGGATCGGATAAGTCCATTGGTGCATACGGTGTTCAAAAATCCGATACAGCACTTGAAGACTTGCCGTTGTGATGAATTTCCGAATAGGTTGCAGTCTGCGTAGTTCCTTACGATACAAATCTGTAAGTGACATTCGCAGCCGTTGATTTCGTGTGAGATAGATGGGATTTCGATCATCGCCATCATTCTCTGGTAGTAGGAGTCGCTATCACCAGGCTGTAAATTCTCTACGAGTTTGCCTGCTCCAAAGCGATTCCTCAGTTTCATTTCATGCGATACTCGAATGACGGGAGTATTGATTTCCTGTCCATCGAAGTAAGTGCAGATAGCGTCATGTACTGTGCTGATAGCTTCAGTATGACTTATAGTTTCCACATTGTCCCTGCTGAATACAGGGGTCAACATCTCGGAAAGTTCGTTAAGCCCGATTTCCTTCGTGTTGCCAAGGATAAATGGGCTTCGTGTTACAATCTCAGGCTCCACAGTCTCAATGATGGGAGCCGGATAGAAAGTGTCGTTGTTCATTTGTTCAGTTGTTCAAATTGTTCAGTGCGGCCTCCTCATCTTGCCGATTACAGCCGCTAGTTTTTTACTGTTCTTAAAAATGGTGCCCACGGTGTCGCAGGCTAGGATTACGAGGTCAACCCAGTTCTCAAGTTTTGTCTTTTGTCTGGCCATCGCTCGTGGTGTCGTTCTTTGTGGCCCAGCGCTTAATGGTTCTACCGATGTCGATCAGTGCCATGAGCTGAGCCGCGTAATTCATAATTTTCAAAAGTCGTCTCATAATGTTGTTGTTATTGTAATTAGTTGTTAATAAAAATGTTAGTTAAATCTCAGTTATATATATATAAGGCTTCTTCCGGGTTATCTAGGAAAGGCGAAAAGAACCGCCAGCACCAATAGGGCTGACGGTAGTTGCGTGTTGTTATTGGGTGGCCTGATTGTCGTTCGGTCGCCGTCGGTGCAGCCTGCGGCATGGCCATCGATCCCCACACCCCCTGAAGTAATAACCTTGGCTCATTTCTTTCCTTATTGCCAAGAAATGGTTGATGTGAAAATCAAATCAACTATGTCGCAATACTTGGCAGCAAAGTTGTGTATAATCCATCGGTATGGCGTTCTCGAAATCTCTCCATAAATGTTCAAAAACGGATATGACAGGCATTTAGTTAATGAAGGCTTGGAAGAACAGGACAAGATTAGAGACTTTTGGGACGCTGATTATCGGGAAACTTTGCCGATTTTTGCATGTCATAAAACTGGCTTGGATATGAAATTCATGAAGATTATAGTGCCGTTATTGTCAATCATGTTGCTTGGGGCATGTGACGAAGTGTTTGATGTCCACCCCTATGACGTGAATCTCAAGGGTGAAATTGGCATCAATGCCAAGCAGATCAAGTTGATTGAGGATCGCTATGCGAACCAAGACACACTGCGAGTCGCATTTATCAGTGATACCCACGGCTGGTATAGCGATACACGCGATGAGATCAACGACCTAAACAGCCGCAATGACATCGACTTTGTGATCCATTGCGGAGACCTTACCGATGCAGGGACCACACTTGAGTATGAGCGGGCTCGTGATTTGCTCAGCACATTGCGTGTGCCCTTTGTGGCCCTGATAGGGAATCATGATTTCCTGGGAACGGGCGATCAGTCCTATGAGGTGATGTTCGGGGATATGGATTTTTCGTTCATCGCTGACCGCATCAAGTTTGTGTGCTTGAACACCAATGCGACCGAATATGACTTCATGGCTGCTGTTCCTAACTTTGACTTTATGGAAACAGAGTTCACAAGAGATTCAGCATCGTTTGATCGCACAGTGGTTGTCATGCATGCTCCGCCCTACAGTGACCAATTTAACAATAACGTGTGCAAGGCTTTCCGCCGCTATCTGGACTATTTCCCCTGCCTGATGTGTTGTGTATATGGCCACAACCACCACATCGAGCAGGGCGATCTCTATGACGACGGCCTGATGTTCTATGGCGTTGATTGCGCCAAGAATCGCAGTTACCGGATATTCACTTTTACCCCCGATGGTTATGAAGAGGTGCTTATTGATTATTAGCCTGTGTGCATGCATGGGCACGATGGTTTCCCATGCTGGAGATTCCATCGATGTGCATCAGGAAACTGTCCCAGCACTCAGCCGTTATGATCTCAGGGTCGAGAAGCGGCGACAACAATGGGCCTCGCTCATTCCCACCCAGTTTGTCATCCAGAATGCCGGTAACATAGGCCTGTTGTCGGCTGGCATCGGCTGGGACTACGCGCATCATCATCTCGAAACACAACTGCTGTTCGGCTTCATACCCAAGCATCAATCCACGAGGGCTAAGGCCACGATGACTGTCAAAGAGAACTATATCCCGTGGAGTATCGCATTGACTGGTCCGCAGACTTCATCGGGCAAAATGATGAAGCAGGGATGGAGTTTCAATCCATTGACCGTCAGCCTATATGTAAACACTGTCTTCGGCCACGAGTTCTGGAGAGGCCAGCCACGCCGTTATCCCAGCCGCTACTATGAATTCATGTCCACCGAGTACCGTGTCAATTTGGCCCTTGGGCAGCGCTTCACGTGGCAGATTCCAGAGCAGCGCCGCAAGCGCGCCAGCAGTGTGAGCCTTTTCTATGAGGTCAGCACATGTGACATATACATCCGTTCTAAAATCATTGACCACGGCATCCCGTTCAAGGACTTGTTCGGCTTGTCGTTGGGTGTGAAATTGCAGACGATGTGATCCCCCGAGGAATCATTGTTCCCGAATCTGGACTGGCGTCTTGCCGAAGTGTTGCTTGACGTATTTGCCGAAGAATGAAGGGTTGGCAAAGCCCAAACAGTCGGCCACTTGCTTGATGGATAAGTCGGTATGCTTGAGGTAGAAGGTGATTTCGTTAACGATTTTCTCAGTGATCCACTCGTTGGCTGTTTTCCCTGACTGGGTCTTGCAAACGTAGGAAAGGTATTTGGACGTGATGTTCAGTTCGGCTGCAAAAGAACTCACCTTGCGGCGGGGCTTGTCGCTGGTGCCCAGCAAGTCGAGGAAGGCCCTGAAGATGTTGTCGGCAGAGCGAATGGTGGACGATGGGGTTGCCTCTGGAAACCTCATCTTGAGCGTGCCGCACAATTCCAGAAAGGCACCACGCATCACCGAGCGTATCACCTCGCTGTGATAGGGCTTATTGGCCGTGGCCGTGTCGATGCACAGCCGTAGCATATCATAGAAGTGAAAGAAGAACTCAATGTCTCCCGGCTCGAGCGTGATGACGTGTGCGTGATGGATATACATCACCTCGTTCCACACGTTGATTCTCTCGCGCAGGAAACTCTGCAGGAGCCGTGTCGTGAAAAACACCGCTTTGAACTCAAAGTCGGGACTAATGAGGAAATCGCTCAGCATCACACCTGGTGGGGCCAGCAGAATTTGATTCTTGCCTAACTCGATGGGGGCTCCGTTCAACCTGGCGTGTACTCTGCCTGCCGTGCAAGCCACGACAAAGTTCATGGGCACGCGGGTAGGGTTAGGCTCGACGAGGTCTTTCACGTTGTCAATGATGGCAAAGTCATCGTCAATGTAATCGACCACGATGTTCTTGCCGTCAGCAAGCGATTGTATGGTAATGATGTCTTGATTCATGCTGCAAAAATGAACATATTTTTTCACAAAACGATGTTTGAAAAGTCCAAATGTATGTTCAATCATTCGCACGATTGAAAAAATGATGGTTTTCGGGGAAAAATCGAACATTTCAAGTCGCTTTTTTGTTGCCAATTTTGCACCCAAAAATGTTTTACTGATGAAAAAAGAGATGTACTTGATGCTACTGATTGCCACATTGGTTATCAGTAGCTGCAGCGAGAAGAAGCAGCAGGCACAGCAGTCGCAGCCTGTGAAAGTGAAAACGATGCCGGTGGGTGTTTCGGCTGCCGGTGGCGGACAGGTCTATTCGGGCGTGATCGAGGAGATGAGCGGCACGTCGCTGAGTTTTGCGGGAGCAGGCACGGTCAAGACGCTCAACGTGAGCGAGGGCCAGTTTGTGGCCAAGGGGCAGGTCCTGGGCGCTATCGACCCACAGACGATGCAGAACACCGTCAACATGGCACGGGCCACCACCGCCCAGGCCGAGGACGCGCTCAAGCAGGCCGAGGATGCCTACGGGCGCATGAAACTGCTGCACGACAACGGCTCCCTGCCCGAAATCCAGTGGATCGACGTGCAGACCAAACTGAGCCAGGCCCAGCAGATGGTGCGCCAGGCCCGGGCCTCGGAGCAGATCGCCAGGAAGGGGCTGACCGACACGCGGCTGCTGGCCCCGTTCAGCGGCTATGTCGCCCAGAAACTCGTCGATATAGGCTCCAACGTGGTGCCGGGAATGCCCGTTATCAAACTGGTCAAAATCGACCAGGTGAAAGTCAACATATCAGTACCCGAGGAGGAGATTTCGGCCATCAGCAAGGGGCAGACCATCCACGTGACGGTGGCGGCGCTGGGCGGCAAACGGTTCACCGCGCGGGTCATTGAGCGGGGCGTCAGTGCCGACCCTCTGTCGCGATCCTATGAGGTTAAGGCCGTCATCGCCAATCCCAGCCATGAACTGCTGCCAGGCATGATTGCGGGTGTCGAGGGCATGGCCTCGGTAGCGCACAAGACGAGAACCTGTGTGTCGCTGCCTGCCACCATCGTGCAGATAGATGCAGACAACAAGCCGTTTGTGTGGATCGTGCAGGACGGCAAGGCCGAGAAGAGAATGATTACCGTGGGTGAGAACTCGGGCGACAACGTGATGGTCACGGCGGGCCTGAGCACAGGCGACAAGGTGATAGTGGAAGGACAGCAGAAGGTATCCACCGGAATGCAGGTAACAGAGTAAGGCCATGGCAAACAAGAGCAAACTCAGCGCCGTGGCCTGGGCCATGCGCTACAGCAGGATCGTCATCATGGTGACGTGCGTCCTCATCGCGGTGGGCATCTACGGGCTGTATGACATCAACAAGAACGAGTTCCCGACCATCACCATCCGCCAGGGCGTCGTCGTGGCGGTCTATCCCGGCGCTTCGGCCCAGGAGATCGAGCAACAGGTGACCAAACCGCTCGAGGACTACATCTTCACCTATAAAGATGTGAAAAAGGAGAAGACCAAGTCCTACAGCCGCAACAGTGTCGCCATCATCCAGGTGGAACTGAACGACGACGTGCAGGACAAGGACGCTTTCTGGTCCAAGTTCAAGCACGGCATCGAGGTGTTCAAGTCCAGCCTGCCGCAGGGCGTGCTCGCCGTGCAGGTCAACGACGACTTCGGCGACTCGTCGGCGATGCTGATCACCATGGAATCCAACGACAAGACCTACCGTGAACTGGGCGAATACATGGATGACCTGAAGGGCCGCCTGCGCACCGTCCCCAGCGTGGGGCGCATGACCGTGGTGGGCCAGCAGCAGGAACAGATCTCGGTCTATCTCGACTATGACCGCCTGGCCCACTACGGCATCAGCGACAAGGTGATTGCCATGGCATTGAAGACAAGGGATTTCACCACCACCGCCGGCACGCTCAAGAGCGGCCAGTATGACTCGCCCATCTACGTGAGCCGCTCGATGAACCTGGTGAGCGACGTGGAGCAGATGGTGGTTTATACCGACCCGCGCGGCACGATGGCCAGACTCAAGGATATCGCCACCGTCAAGCGGGAATACCCCGCCATGTCATCCTATATCACCAACAATGGCGTGAAGTGCCTGGTTCTCAGCATTGAGATGAAGCCCGGGCAGAGCATCACTGACATGGGCAGCGAGGTTTATAAGGTTTTGGACGAGTTTGAGCCGACACTGCCTCAGGACGTGAAACTGTACCGCGTGACCGACCAGGCGCTGGTCGTCGGCAACTCGATCGTCAACTTCCTGAAGGAGCTGCTCATCGCCATCGTGGCGGTCATCATCGTGGTGCTGCTGCTCATGCCGCTGCGCGTGGCCCTTGTCGCAGCATCGACGATCCCCATTTCCATTTTCATCTCGCTGGGCCTGTTCTATGCGGCCGACATCGAGTTGAACACGGTGACCCTGGCAGCGCTCATCGTCTCGCTGGGCATGATTGTGGACAACTCCATCGTCATCATCGACTCCTACATGGAGAAACTGGGCGAAGGCATGTCGCGGTGGCACGCGTCGGTGCTGTCGGCAACGCACTTCTTCAAGAGCATCCTGACGGCTACACTGGCCATCTCCATCACGTTCTTCCCGTTCCTGATCACAACCACGGGTTCGTTCTACGACACGCTGCGGCTCTTCCCGTGGTCGATCACCATCATCCTGCTGGTGTCGCTGGCCGTGGCCGAACTGGTGGTGCCGTTCCTGCAGTACTGGTTCATCCGCAAGCCTATGAAGCCCGTCCAGCCGCAGGAAGGCCAGAAGGAAAAGTTCAATTTCCTGAACCTGATCCAGCGTCACTATGAGCGGCTCATCGACTGGTGCTTCGGGCATCGGAGCATCGTCATGGGCATGGCCGTCCTCTCGGTGGTGCTCGCGGTCATTCTGCTGACGAACCGTCCCATGCGGCTGATGCCGCTGGCCGAGCGTGACCAGTTTGCCGTCGAGATCTACCTGCCCACGGGCACAGCCATCGGCAAGACTGCCGCCCTGGCCGATTCCATCGAAGGCATCCTGCACCAGGACGAGCGCGTGGTGTCGATCGCCTCGTTCAAGGGTACGGCCTCGCCGCGCTTCCACACGGTCTATGCCCCGCAATTCGGAGGCAGCAATTATGCCCAGTTCATCGTCAACACGGTCTCGGAAAAAGCGACTGACGACATGCTGAACGAGTACCGCCCGCGGTTGTCCGAGGCCTTCCCCGAGGCTTATGTGCGGCTCAAGCAGTTGAGTTTCGGGGCCGAGGCCAATCCCATTGAAATCAGATTGACCTGTGAGGACTGGAAAACCTTGCGAGCCGTGACCGACTCGCTGACAGGCGTGCTGCGCTCGATGCCCGACCTGCGCCTCGTGCGCAACGACATGAACGAGCCCTTGCTCACGACCCGCGTCAATCTTGACCCCGAGAAAGCTTCACGCTTGGGCATCACCAACCTGGACACGGAACTGTCGCTGATGATGCGTTACAACAGCGACGGCATGCCGTTGGGAACGATCTGGCAAGGGGATTATCCGGTCAATGTCTGCCTCAAGAGCGACCATGCCGACCAGAGCGACCGGCAGAGCCTGGGCAATGAGATGGTCGCTGCCTATGGCGGGGCAACGACGGTGCCTCTACGCCAAGTGGCCACCATCATGCCCGACTGGCAGGACGGACAGATCGCCCACCGCAACGGCCTGCGCACCACCACCATCATGGCCGAGGTAGCCGATGGGCTGAATGTGACCAGCACGACCGTCAAATTGCAGAAGCGCCTCAAGGACTATACGTTGCCCGAGGGGGTGACCATGACATGGGGCGGCGAATATGAGGAGAACATCGCCAACCTGCCCACCATGTTCAGCGCGCTGGCCATTGCCGTGATGATCATCTTCTTCCTGCTGGTGTATCACTTCAAGCGCATCTCCACGGCAACGCTGCTGCTGTTCAGCCTGACGCTGTGCTTCTTCGGCACGGCAGTGGGTATCTTTGCTCACGGTGAGTTGACGATGACCTGCTTCCTGGGCTTCATCTCGCTGATGGGCATCCTGGTGAGGAACGCCATCATCATGTATGACTATGCCGAGGAACTGCAGACCGAGGAGCACCTGCCCGTGCGGGAGGCCATCATCCTGAGTGCCAAGCGGCGCATGAGGCCCATCTTCCTCACGTCGGCAGCGGCATCGATGGGCGTGATTCCGATGATCCTGAGCGGGTCCAAACTGTGGGCCCCGATGGCCAACGTCATCTTCTACGGTACGCTCATCACCATGCTCTTTATCCTCACGGTGCTGCCCGTTGCCTACTGGCTGACGATGACACGCCGTGACCGCAAGCGCACGGGCGCTACATCCATTTCACAATAATCATCACCACTCATGGAAAAGAAAATCCTTACAATACTCACAGTTCTTGCGTGCTGCCTTACCGCAGCGGCACAACCGCGATACACGCTCGATCAGGTACTGGACTCGGCACTGCACAACAATGTCGCCATCAGCAACGCTCATCATGGCGTCGAGGCGGCACGATTGACCCGCGAGGAGGTCCACAGCAAGTATTTCCCCAACATCAGTGCGACGGGGGCCGCATTTGCCGCCAACAAGGGCATGGCACGCATGGAGGTCAATCCTGGCGACTATATCCCTGCCGAACTGGCTGCCACGCTGGCCCAGTCGTTGCCCGCCGAGGCTCTGTCGGCACTGTCCAGCCCGCTGGGCTTTTCGATGATGAAAAACGGCGTGCTGGCTGGCGTGACGGCCCTGCAACCCATCTATATGGGCGGACAGATTGTCAATGCCAACAAACTGGCCCGTGTGGGCGAGGACGTGAGCCGGCTGCAACTGGAGATGACCGAGAACGAGGTGGAGCAGACGGCCGAAAGCTACTTCTGGCAGCTGGTCACTCTGGAGGAGAAGATGAAGACCATCGGCACAGTCGAGGCATTGCTGGCAGGGCTGAACAAGGACGCCACCGTGGCTGTCGAGGCGGGAGTGGCCCTGCGCAACGACCTGCTGCAGGTGCAACTGAGGCAGAATGAGATCGAGAGCCAGCGCATCAAGTTGAGGAACGGCATCTCGGTAGTCAAACTGCTGCTGGCGCAATACTGCGGGTTGAGTGACACGACGTTCACGCTTGCCTATGATATCGAGGCGGTTCAGCCGCCCTATGCCTACAAGCAGGACCATGCATCGGCCATCGCCGCGACTCCTGAATACAGGCTGCTGAGCAAGCAGGTCGAGGCCACCGGGCTGCAAGTGAAGATGGCCCGTGGGCAGAATCTGCCCTCAGTGGCCGTAGGTGCCGGGCTGAACTATCACAACCTGCTGGACAATAACAGGACATTCGGCATGGTGTTTGCCACGGTGAGCGTGCCCATCAGCAACTGGTGGTGGGGCGGCCCGCAGGCCGTGCGTCGCAAGAAGGTGGAGCACCAGCAGGCCGTCGAGCAGATGACCGACAATGCCGAATTGCTGCAGATCAGGATGCAGAATGCCTGGAACGGTGTAGAGGATGCCTACCAGCAATACCTGCTGGCCCAGCGCAGCATCGAACAGGCCGAGGAGAACCTGCGCCTGCACCGCGACTACTATCATGCCGGCACAGTCAAGATGTCCGACCTGCTGGAGGCCCAGATGCTCTTCCAGCAGTCGATGGACAAGCGCATCGAAGCCTATGCCGACTACCAAAACAAAATACTGGAATACAAGCACGCCACAGGCCAGAAATAAGTCGCTAGTTACTAACTAACAACTAAACCATTTGGTTGTTCTGGTGGGTATTCACTGTTCACTGCCTTGAGGTACTCTGACACCCACAAAATCAAAACAAAAACGAAAAAATGCCAACAGCATCGTTGTTTATGATGCTGACGGTAGTTTCGGCAATCATACCTGAATGGGGACTTGCACCGTCGCTTTACAGGGTGAAAAATGAACATGAACAGCATGAACATTTGAACACCGTGAACAAGATCGGGGGATTGTCAAAAATTGTGCGTTTTTCTCATTCTACTATATTATAATACCCCTCAAAACCAGATAAAAATGCACAAAAAGTGTGTGTTTTTCTCATTCTACTATAATAGTAGTAGTTATATCAAATAACTACTCATGCTTTTGAGATGAAAAATGAAACCCGACAGGACACCTTTTGATGGGTGTCCTGCCGGTAAAATATAATGAGTAAAATTCAGAAAATCAACGTCTGCATGCTTCTCTCCACTTGGCCTCATACTCAGCATATAGAGGATCGTTTTCCCATGAGTTCCACCATGCGCCTTTAAACGACGGCACGGTAAAATTGATCGGGCCTAAGTTGAGGATGCTGCTTTCGGGTGATGGGGACGTTGACGGAGTGGGTGTGGATGGCATGGCGTATTCCTTACCCCAGTTACGTATCGTCCCAACTGATAGATTCAAGCCATACTGTAACATTTTCTCACGATTCTTGGCCGCTGACAGGTTAGGATCATAATACAGCATGAACGTGGCCTTCTTGTCTGCTTTGTCCTGTTTCTTGGCTTGACGCTTCTGAACATACGTCTGCCCCTTCCCCGGATTCGTCTCGATGTACCTTTCACTGCAATATCGATAGAGTGTGGCCGGAGATATACCAAGAGCCGCGGCATTGTCCTGAACCGATTTCGTCCTGTCATAGCTGAGGTCAAGTTCGGCATAATGGATTCGCTTGGTGACGAAGTTAATGAATGCCTGTGACTTCGGTGCTTTGGGATGCATGATGAACTTTGGCCTGTGATCCTTCCAGTAATTGATCTCATACTGGCAATAATCCCTCAGCTCGTCATATGTCATCGTCATCGCCCGCCTGGTTCTTCGCGTGAGAGTGTCCAATGTGATGATATGGTCGCTGTTGTCGATGAACCGGTTGAAGTCCACGTACATATTGAACAGAAGGGTGTCAGGGTCTATGCTCGGGTTCATCAGTCTTCTCAGGCAGGCAGACTTCAACAACGTGCGCCTCCTATGGTTGCCGTCAGTGATTCTCTCCCTAGGCCACCACAGCTGAAGGTAACTATCATCCGTCAACTGGTAAAGCCCATCTATCCACTCTGCGCGCTCAGTCCTATAAAAGTAACAGTATCTCAGCGAATTATAGTGCATGAACGTCTGGTAGTCCATAGTGCCCATATCATGCAGCAGGCGATCATCAAATTCAACGGTCGGCAGTGATGTTTGTTGCGATGGTGGGGACGGTGGTTGAACAATGACATCCGGCAGGTTATCAGGGAAGTCCAGTCGTGAATAGATGTTGTAGGCGACATAACATTCCTCATTGCCGTACACACCATTGAAATACTGGCTTGCCCTGGTACCACATTCATCGGCCATAGGTTCCCCTGTGTCCCTGATGATGCAGTCCGTGAGATACCTGTTCACGATGTTCATGTTCATTTTGTTCAACTCACGGTCCAGCACATAAACCAACCTGAACCGGCGAGACGTTATGCCATCCTTCTCCAGCCTGTCAGAATAGGACATATAGGCACAGGTCGGCTTGAGCGTGAGGCATTCCAGGTACTCGGGTATTGTCTTGAAGCGCGTATAATCGATATCCACGAACACTGTCTGGCTCCCGCGAAAGAACCTGTCACTCTTGAAATTCAGCTTCATACAGCCCTTGTTGCGGCCCTGACGGTAAACTGGATATGACTGATAACGCTTGCCCGCGCTCGTCTCTAACCAATATTTCTGATTGGGGTCATAGTCGAACAGGTTACAGAACGAGTGGCCGGTGAGAGCTTGCTGAAGGAACTGGTCAACGGTAAGGCTCGTCTCCCTGAACGCCATTTTCACCTTGCCGACAGCCTCAGCCCCGGCCCTACTGAGACAGGCCGAGGCTTCGCTCTTGGTCGTGTAGCTGTCGTTGCTAACATTAACTCTAAATACAAAATTCTTATCTGTGTACATAATCAAGTCGTTAATGTTATGCTGCCGCTCTCAAGGCCTGCTGTTTCTGAAGTTGTTCCTGAGCCTTTTTCTTTCTTTTTCTCCAGGATCTCTTCATGCCTTTAGAGATGTTCTTCCTATGGGCCTCTTTTTTCTTGACGCCGCTCAATGCCTGGGATATTTTCCGCCGGGACTCCTCCGTGTGGTGCAGACCCTTCATGCCACGGCCGTATGACGTATTAAACCCATTCTCCACGGCATCGAACTTCTTGATCATCTCAGTCTCCAGCTCATCAAGTTTCTTATTCCGTGTGGACTTCTTCATGTATGTCCGGCTCACGAGCACCTCACGCACCCAGTCCTCGGGAGGATATATCTCCCTCGCTCTGTTTATTTTGGGTCCTGCATATCTGGGATCTTGGCTGTCCCAATCGCCTTGACGTTTCTTTGAGTTACCAGTCTGACCTACATAGCATTTCCCGGCATCACCGTTGGCTATTGATTTCTCTGTCGCTTTTAAGGTGTATTTATAAATCTCACCATAGTAATTTCCTGTCGTTTTCATAAGATTGCTTCTGAATTAAGTGGTTAAGCGCCAAGCTACCGTTGATAAACAGCAGTTCGCCGCGTCTCATCGCCGAGTTGTAAGCACCAAGCCCGCCGAGTCTGTTCTTGGCTTCCTTGCGGTTGCCATACATTTCTCCAGTACGAATGTTCCTAATCATAATTACCTGGATTTTTGAGAGTTAATCGTGAGTTTCACACCCATTTTATTGAGCTTACCCACTAAGCCCCGATACGAATCAACACGTCTCCGCTTCTTCGGGATGATATGTAATATGTCCTGCAACTTGAAATTTATGCAGGCGCCTTTTTCTAGAGGATGCCCGAGAGCCGCCTCTAGCCTGCGTATGTCGTCAGCGTAAGGGTCTTCAGGTTGCCCATCATCCCTTGCTGACGGCGCGCTATTAATACTCTTTCCTTCTTGAACCTCGTGAAT
>RHMF01000423.1_pt1 | contig 17889 bp, 20 predicted proteins | sample 5365151 | NCBI WGS metagenome assembly RHMF01 (sample SAMN10266501, study PRJNA497801) | feces metagenome | isolation source: feces | host: Bos taurus | place: China: Prairie of Fairy Mountain | collected 2017-08-14 | reverse complement strand
GCCGCTGCCGCGGGGGCAGCAGCTGTTTCCGCAGAAGTAGATGTGGAAATCCCCTTGAATGTTGGCAAACTTGAGGATGCGTTCCCCGAGAATATGCCAGAGCTTCAGGTTGATAGCGATATCCATCCCCAAAAGCAAGAGAAAGTTACGGCAGCTGATGCGCTTAAATCAGCGCAGGAGATTGAAATGGAAATCGCGCAAGCGATGGAAGAACCGAAACCGGTTTATGAATTTCCTCCCATTGATTTACTGCGTCTGCCTAACAAAAATGGTCTCGATGCCACCGGAGAAATGCGGGATAACACCCTGCGCCTCCAGGATACGCTTGCCAGTTTTAAAATCGAAGCAAACATTGTAAATGTTACCCGTGGTCCCAGCGTGACCCGGTATGAAGTTGAACTGGAGAAAGGCGTTCGTCTTAATAAGTTGACCAATTCTGCCGATGATATTGCCTTGAGCCTTGGCGCTTCCGGTGTTCGAATTGCTGCTGTGCCGGGTAAGATCTCCGTTGTTGGCATTGAAGTTCCCAACAAAGCAGTGACATCTGTTACTCTGCGCGAGGTAATCGATTCTGCAGAATTTGAAAAGGCAAAGTCCTCTTCTTCGTTTGCTGTTGGTAAGGACATTGGTGGCAACTGCGTGATTGGTAACGTAGCCAAATTGCCCCATATGTTAATTGCCGGTACTACCGGATCTGGTAAGTCGGTCTGCATGAACTCCATCATTATATCTTTGCTCTACAAGGCAAGTCCTGATGATGTGAAACTCATTATGATCGATCCTAAAATGGTGGAACTTGGTATTTATAATGATATACCTCATTTGTTGATTCCCGTTGTAACGGATCCTAAAAAAGCAGCCGGATCTCTTCAGTGGGCAGTAGTTGAGATGATGCGCAGATATAAGGCTATGTCTGATGCAAACGTTCGTGACTTGGATTCCTATAACAGTATGGTTGAGAGCCAGCAAATCGATGGTGACAAGCTTCCTCAGGTAGTTGTTATCATCGATGAGCTTGCAGACTTGATGCTGGTGGCAGCCAAGGAAGTGGAAGAATCCATTTGCCGTATCGCACAAATGGGCCGTGCAGCAGGCATTCACCTGATCATTGCAACCCAGCGGCCTTCTGCTGACGTAATTACCGGCTTGATGAAGGCGAATATTCCCTCAAGAATTGCTTTTGCCGTTGCTTCTGCGATGGAATCCCGCATCATTCTTGATACACAAGGTGCTGAAAAACTGGTTGGTCGCGGCGATATGCTTTATGCGCCTATAGGCAATGGCAAACCCCTGCGTGTTCAAGGATGCTATGTTAGCGAGCAAGAGGTGGAAGCGGTTGCAAATCATGTCAAATCCGCTTATACAAGTGCCTATAATCAGCAAATTATGGAAGATATAGAGCGCAAAGCGGCGCAAACGGGCAATAAGCCGGTTACGGTATCCGAACCGGAGCCTAACAGCGATGAAAGCAGTTACGATGAGCTTTTGCCTGCTGCAGTAGATGTGATTTTAGAAACGAATCAGGCTTCTGCATCTATGCTTCAAAGACGTTTGAAGCTGGGCTACTCAAGAGCGTCCCGCATTATTGATCAGATGGCAGAGCTTGGTTTTGTAGGTCCTTACAAGGGAAGTAAGCCGAGAGATGTGATCATTACAAAAGAAAAGTGGGAAGTTATGCGGAATAGTGCAGGTAGCCAAATGAATTTTGACGATTTGCAAGATACCGAATCCAGCAACGACGATTTTTAATGAGATATTATGAACGAGCCGGCAGGAAACTGCCGGCTCGTTTGTCATATACATGCCAAAACCGAATAAGATAGAGCAGGAGGGAGTTTATGGATTGCAACTGGACAGCCCTTATAAATGTTTTACCTGTTTGGCTCCGGGAAGAAGTGAATGCTTTAAAGGATGAATATATGCAAGAGATACGACTGCGCATAGGCATGGCGCCAACTATTATGTGCATGGACAAGTCTATTCGATTACGAAGAACCGTTTCAAGGGATGACTTAGAATTTTGCATCAATACTGCTTCCCGTTATTCACCCTGGGCCCATCAGACTGTTTCAAAAGGTTTCATTACGATTCAAGGTGGTCACAGAATTGGCATTTGTGGGACAGTGGCGCAACAAAGCGGGATTACAACATCTATTCGGGATGTTAGTTCGTTGTGTATTCGGGTTTGCCGTCAATTTCTTGGGGTGGCTTTAAAAGCTTCCAAACTCAGCGGTAACACTTTGATTTTAGGACGCCCAGGCAGCGGAAAGACAACGTTATTACGCGACTTAATTCGTTGTAAGTCCCAAATGGGCGAGGTTATCTGCGTAGTTGATGAGCGACAAGAACTGTTTCCCACGATTTGTGGGACCAGTTGCTTTGAGTGTGGTGAAAATACGGATATCCTAAGCGGCTGTACTAAAGGGGAGGGTATTGAGATCGCAATCCGGTTGATGAGTCCCAGTATCATTGCCTTGGATGAAATTACAGCGAAGCGCGATTGCGAGGCACTGATTCAGGCCGGGTGGTGCGGAATATCTCTAATTGCAACTGCCCACGCATCCAGCAAGCAGGACTACTTACATAGAGAGATCTATCGCCCCTTGGTTGAGAGTCGAATCTTTGACACACTTTTAATATTACAGAAGGACAAGTCGTGGAGAATGGAAAGGATACAATATGGCAATTAAATGGATCGGCGCAATTTGTGTTTTGATTGCATGTGGAGGCTTTGGATTTCAAATTGCTGCAACGCAGAAAAAAGAGGTTCACACATTGCGACAATTAATCCGGGTCTTAGACTTTGCAGAATGCGAGTTGCAGTATAGGCTAACACCCCTTCCGGATCTTTGCCGCAATGTGGCAAACGAATGCTCCGGACCTCTGAAGGCTTTGTTTCTGCGCCTAACGGAAGAACTGAACGACCAAATTTCTCCCAACGCGGCAACATGTATGCGGGCGTCAATTGCGGTTACCAATGGCTTGCCTAAGCAGACGCAGGAAGTACTTATTCTTTTAGGCGAATCGCTTGGAAGATTTGATCTAAGCGGACAAATTAGGGGTATTGAAAGTGTCCGAAAAGAATGCAATCGCAGATTGGACCTTCTGTCAGAAAATCAGGATGTCCGCTTGAGAAGTTATAAAACCCTCGGACTTTGCGCTGGCGCTGCTTTGGTAATTTTGTTTATTTGATATGGATATTGATTTAATATTTAAAATAGCAGCCATTGGTATTATCGTCTCAATACTGAATCAAGTGCTTAGCAAATCAGGCAGAGAAGAACAAGCTACAATGACCACGTTAACGGGACTTGTCGTTGTCCTCATGATGGTTGCTATGAAAATATCGGAATTGTTCGATTTGGTAAAGAACCTATTTCACTTGTAATGGATTTGTTCATTAAGACTACAGCAGGCGTGTTTTTTGCCCTGGTATTTATTGTGATACTGTCAAAACCGGCAAAAGATATGGCAACGATTTTAACGATTGGTGTTTGTTGTATGGCTGGAATTATCGCTTTTAGTTATTTCCAGCCGGTCATTACTTTTCTGAATACGCTCCAAGATAAGACTGGGGTAGACCCCGCCTTTTTAGCAATTCTTCTCAAAGCGGTCGGCGTTGCCCTCTTGGGGGAAACAGCGAGCCTAATCTGTACTGATGCAGGAAACAGCTCTTTGGGGAAAATAATCCAGGTTTTATCATCTGCGGTGATACTATGGCTATCCTTGCCGCTACTGGAGAAACTTCTCGATTTGGTGGATGGAGTGCTTGATTTTCATTGAGAAAGCTGATTCTAATTATAATAATCGCATCTATATTAGTGATCCCGGTAGCAGCTGACGATATTACTGCACCGCCTGCGCCCGAAGAGGCAGAAAAATATATGCCGTCAGAACCGCAATCATTTTCAGAAGGATTGCTGTACATTTTCAAAAATGCGGTCTCATCAATTGAGCCGGAACTCATCAGCGCCGGTGGTCTTTGCGCCGCGGTTATTGCAATTGCTTTGCTTTGCTCAATCGTGCAACAATTTGCCGGTCACGCAAGGACGACTTCTGAGCTGGTTGCAACAATTTTACTTGCTCTTTTGATGATATTTCCCACGGATTCGCTGATAGGCCTTGGGCGTGAAACCGTAGATAATTTAAGTGAATATGGGAAACTATTTGTACCGGTTATGACCACAAGTCTTGCGGCAGAAGGTGCAGTCACCACATCTGGAGCCTTATATGGGGCGACGACCGCTTTTGCTGCGATTTTAAGTGGCTTAGTTGCTAATTTTATCGTCCCGCTTATTTATATCTACATATGCCTTTCTTTGGTGCATAGCGCTTTGGGAGATGATACGCTAAAGCGGCTGCGTGATTTTTCAAAGTGGATAACTGTATGGAGTATGAAGGTCCTTATGTATATCTATACCGCATATATGACCATCACCGGAGTTGTAAGCGGCAGTGTAGACGCATCTGCGTTAAAAGCGACAAAGCTTGCTGTTTCTTCTGTTGTTCCGGTGATTGGGAATTTGCTCTCAGATGCATCGGAGACGATTTTGATTAGCGCTGGAGTAACAAAGAATACAGTAGGGATATATGGCCTGTTTGTAATGATTAGTATATGGATTGGGCCTTTTATTAAAATTGGCGCACAGTATATTCTGATGAAATTTACCGGTACTGTAGTATCTTTGTTCGGGTCTAAGCGACTTGTAGAGCTTCTTAACGATTTTGCGGCTGCCCTGGGAATGTTGCTATCAATGATTGGCGTGCAGACACTGCTTCTGATTGTAAGCACGGTCTGCTTTATGAGAGGTGTTGTGTAGTGGGAAGCCTGAAAGACTATTTGATAGCAGTATGCTGTGCTGCAGTATTGTGTGCAATATTAAAGCAAATTATTGGCAACGGAAAAGTAAGCGCTGGGATGATCCATTTTCTATCAGGGCTGTTTGTTGTAATCTGCATAATTGCACCTTGGAAGGATTTTGCATTACAAGACCTTGAAAAGTATAACCCCTTTCAAACCAATGAAGCAAATGTGTATGTAGAAAGCGGAATGCAAATTACACAAAATCAGATAAATGAAATCATAATAGAAAAGACGGAAGCATATATTCTGGAGAAGGCAAAAACAATGAATGTTCAGGTGGGGGTGAGGGTAGAACTGTCAGCCGAGGGAATTCCGGAAAGCTCCCAAATTACAGGAAAACTCTCAAATTCAGAAAAAGACGAACTATCTGCGTTTTTACTGAATGAGATTGGTATTCAAAGGGAGATGCAGTTATGGAGATAAAGCAAGTCTTCCCCAAAATGAAAGGCCTCTTTACTAAGTACAAATTCGTTGCGCTGATTCTGCTGGTTGGTATTGGTTTGATGCTTATTCCAACCAGCAGTGAGGACGAAGTGCCCAAAGACGAATTAGTGACAGTACAGGATTCGGAATGCTTAGAAGAAACGCTTTCTAAGTTACTAAGTAAGGTACACGGTGCGGGAAAGGTTGACGTGATGTTAAACATCGATCAAGGCGCGAAGACAATTTACCAAATGAATATTGATGTGAGTGATGATGGAACGGATTATTCAGATCGCTCGGAAACGGTAACGGTGACTGATGGCCAGAGAAATGAACACGGGTTAATTCAGCAGGTGAATCCACCGGTGTATTTGGGCGCGATTGTCTTGTGTCAGGGGGCAGATAATCCAGTCACGAAACTCTCTATTGTTGAAGCAGTTTCAAAGATCACCGGATTAAAAGCCAGCCAAATATGTGTATTAAAAATGGATTAGTGGGGGATTTATATGAAAAAGTGGAAGAAAAACTTAATTGCAGCAGCGCTTCTTTGTTGTGTGCTCGGCGGGATATATGTAAATTGGGCCTATTCTGACCAAGAAAGTGTAATGTCTTTAAATGATGTACTGGATGAAGAAAAGATCCTCTCCGATAGACTTGTGATGGGGGAGAGCACCGTTATAAATGATCAGACTGATACCGGATCGGCTTACTTTGCGGCTGTTAGACTATCCCGTCAGCAAGCAAGAGATAGTGCTGTAAATTTACTGCAAGAAGCAATGTCTTATGCAGATGGCGAAAACGCAGCAGCCGCAAACCGACAGCTGGAGGAGATTGTGCAAACTGCTTTGTGCGAGGCGCAAATCGAGAGCCTTGTCGTCGCAAAAGGATATACGGATTGCGTTGCCTATATGAGCGAAACTGGCATCAGTGTAGCAGTTGCAGCCCCGGAGGGTGGATTAAAGCAGGAAGATGCGTCTTTAATATCTGATATTGTGCTTTCCCAGTCTTCGTTCACTTTAAAGGACATTCGTGTTGTTGAAGTAAAGTGATTATAGCCCGCCTTGTGCGGGTTATTTTCATTTTGCAAATAATAGTTGTAATTTCTGTGAAATGTGATACAATAGTCTAAAGTGCGATTTGCTTGCAAGCAGACAGGAGGTTATTTATATGGCGGAACACAAGCAATATATTACCCATGTTCAAAAGGATGGCGCCATTTTAATTTCTGAGGATGTAATCGGCACAATTATTGCTCACGCAATCACTGATGTTGAAGGTGTCGTTAGTCTTAATAATAAGCTTACTCCGGAAATTGCAGACTTTATTGGCGCAGGCAACTGGGCCAAGGGTGTTCGCATTAAGTTAGATGGCGACGATGTTACAATTGACTGCAATATTATCGTTGCCTATGGTAGTTGCATCGTTAATGTTGCTCAGGCAGCACAAGAGGCAATTTTAAATGCCGTCGAATCGCTTTCCGGCATTAAGGCTGCTGCCGTTAATGTGCGCGTTTGCGGCGTTGTACGCAAGTAAGGAGTCTATATGTCACGAGCAAGCGCCAGAGAACTGGCAGTACATTTAATTTACGGTTTGGAGTTCACGGGCGATGAACCGTCCCAGGTGATTGCATCTCGCCTTGATAAAGAATACTTTGCAAAGCTTTCCGGTGAGGCTGAAGCTTATGCACAGCGTCCGAGCAACACTGAACGGGCTTATTTGGACAAGGTTGTTTCCGGCGTCTCCAGTCGCATTGAAGAGCTTAACAATCTTATCTCTCAATATTCCATAGGCTGGGATGTTAGCCGTATATCCAAACTTACTCGCACTGTTTTGCAGTTAGCGATTTTCGAAATTCTCTATCTGGATGATGTTCCGAATGGGGTTGCGATTTCTGAAGCCGTTCGAATTGCAAAGCTTTATGATGGTGATGATACAGGTGCCTTTGTAAATGGCATTCTGGGTACATTTGTTAGAAACTTAAACAGTGAGGTAAAATGATGAGTGTCATTGGTTTTGACACCAGCAATTACACCACATCCATTGCTTGTTTTGACGGTGAATCCGGCTTAAACTATTCCAAACTTCTTCCGGTCAAGGAAGGCGCACTGGGACTCCGGCAAAGCGATGCTGTTTTTCATCATACGCAAAGCCTGCCGGTCTTATCTGGCAGGCTGTTTTCATCAGTGGATGTAGGCAAAATTGATGCAATTGGTGTTAGTACTCGCCCGAGAGCAGTAGACGGTAGCTATATGCCCTGCTTTACCGTAGGGTATTCTCATGGTAAACTGTTGGCTGACGCCCTTGGTGTCCCACTATTTTGTTTTTCCCACCAACAAGGTCATGTGGCTGCCAGTCTGTGGAGTGCCGGTCGTATGGACTTGATGCAGGCGCCTCACTTAGCCTGGCATCTATCAGGGGGAACAACGGAGCTTCTGTTGGTATCTCCTGATGGAAAGAACGTCAAATGTGAGAAAATCGGCGGTACTTCAGACATTTCTGCCGGTCAATTGATTGATCGCACCGGTCAACTGCTCGGGCTACCATTTCCTGCTGGAAAACATCTCGATCTGTTAAGTCAATCAAGTGAAAAGGTAGATTTTTTTAGAGTAAAATGTCAAGATAAGACATTTTCTTTGTCTGGTGTACAAAATAAAGTCAATGAATACTTTTCATCACATTCCCCGGAAGAAACGGCTTCCTATGCAATCTATAGTGTGGCCAATGCCGTACTTTCTGCGACAAAAAACGCCTTAAAAGAATATGTGGGTTTGCCGATTGTGTTCTCCGGTGGTGTTGCTTCTAATTCGATCCTGCGGTGCGTGTTATCACCTTTAGATCCAATATTTTGCGAGCCGATGTATTCCACAGACAATGCTATGGGCATTGCGGTTTTAACTTATCTTGCAATGGAGGAATAAGATGCAAGAGACACTGTCTGTTACAGAGATAAATGCCTATATTCAGCAGAAAATGGACTCTGACACGTTACTTTCTTCCGTCGCTGTGAAGGGCGAAATCAGTAACTATAAATTATATCCTTCCGGGCATCATTATTTTACATTAAAAGATGAAAACAGCGCGCTTAAATGCGTAATGTTTAAGGGAAATGCTTTTCGCCTGCGTTTTCGTCCTGAAAACGGAATGAAAGTAATCGCGCTTGGCAAAGTATCTGTATTTCCTCGTGATGGAGCCTATCAGCTGTACTGCACCGCCATGGCAATAGACGGCGTTGGCGATTTGCATGCAGCATTTGAGGCGCTAAAGAAGAGACTCTCTGCAGAAGGGCTGTTTGATGTATCTCATAAGAAGCCGATTCCTCAATACCCTGGTACAATTGGAATTGTTACAAGTTCTGCCGGCGCAGCAATTCACGATATGCTTCGCATTATTGCAAAACGCTACCCGTTATCGCGTGTACGCCTGCTGCCGGTTCGTGTTCAGGGTGTTGAAGCGCCGGCTGAAATTTGTGCGGCAATCAATTATGCGAACAAATTTAAACTTGCAGACTTACTCATTGTGGGCCGGGGGGGAGGATCCATTGAAGACCTTTGGGCCTTTAATGATGAAATGCTTGCCCGGACAATATATCAATCGGATATTCCGATCATATCTGCTGTCGGTCATGAGCCTGATGTTACGATCTCTGATTATGTGGCAGATTTAAGAGCTGCAACGCCTTCTAATGGTGCTGAGTTGGCAGTTCCAGATAAGCAAGCGCTTTTTCAGCAGTTGGACGGTTTACAGGACAGAATGAGCACTGCATCTATAAGGCAAATACGGATGGCTCGACTGCATCTTAAATCCCTATCATCCGGAAGTGCATTGCAAGGACCGACCATGTATATTGCACAAAAAAAGAAGTCTTTAGAAATTCTTAGCAATCGGATAGCAGCCGCACAGAGTAGATATCTTTATGAACATAAGCAGAGATTTTTGGCGCAGGCGGTTAAGCTTGATGCAATGAGCCCTCTAAAAGTGCTCACGCGCGGCTATAGCTTGATAACTACACAAAGCGGCGCTGTTCTTTCCAGTGTTAAGGATGCGCAACCCGGACAGAAGATCGGTGTCCATTTGCGCGATGGTATGTTATCCGCACAAATTGTCGATGTGGAGGAAAATGTAGATGAATCAGAATAATAAAACGTTTGAAGAGAATATGGAAAGGTTGGAGCAGATCGTCAAAGCGATGGAAAAAGGCGATGTAGCTTTGCATGAGTCCCTTGCGTTGTTCCAAGAGGGGACCTGTCTTGTTCAGGCGTGCACAAAGCTTTTGGATGAGGCTGAGCTTCAAGTTATGCAAATTGCCTCTGGAGCCGACGGAGAGCCTGTGGAGGTACCTTTTGATGCAGAACTTTGAGCAAATCCTTAACAAATACCTGAGTAAAATTGAATCATACCTGCAAGACGAGTGCAGTGTCTACCCCGACCAACCGCAGCAAACACTCTTTGAAGCAATGCGATATAGCTTGCTTGCTGGCGGTAAGCGCCTGCGGCCGATATTTGTGTATGACTTCTGCAGAATGTGTGGTGGAGATTGGGAAAATGCAACACCTTTTGCTGCTGCTTTAGAGGCAATTCATACATCCAGTCTAATCCATGACGATCTTCCTTGCATGGATAACGATGACTATCGCAGAGGTCGCTTAACAAATCACAAGGTGTATGGGGAAGATGTTGCCGTCTTAGCAGGCGATGCTCTTTTAATAGCGGCATTTTCCTATATTTCTAAGGCCAATTATCCTGCTGATGTGCGTATTCGAGCCGTAGAGGTGCTTGCGGACAGCGTTGGAGAACTAGGAATGGTTGGCGGACAAATTCTGGATATTCAAAGCGAGCAACGGGAGTGCTCTGAGCAAGAAGTGCTGGATGTTCAAAGCAGAAAAACCGGTGCTTTAATTCGGGCAGCGGCTGTTCTTGGCGTTTTAGCCGGCAATGGTTCTGAAGAGCAATTGCGCGCCGCTACAGAATTCGCGGACCATATAGGACTTGCATTCCAGATCCGGGATGATATGCTGGATCAAATTGGAAATGCTGATACATTGGGAAAAGCCGTGCATACGGATATGCAGAAGAATACATTTGTTCATATTTATGGCATCCAGGGGTGCGATAACCTCGTGAAGCAACATACTGCCCTGGCTATAGAAGCGCTGAATGCATTTGAAGACAATGAATTTATGTTGCAGTTAGCCGATTTTCTTATTGATAGAATGAAATAACCGGTATAAAATACCAGCGGATTAGGCCGCTGGTATTTTATGTTTACTGATGTATTTTGCTCGAGCTTGTATATATTGATTTTTCCTCGAAAAAGAGTATAATATATGTAATTTGTTGTGATTTGGTTATTAAATTATCAAGTCGTACTGGAGGATTAGAAGTGAACGGGTTTTTTAAAAGTACTGGCGGTAGAATCGTCCTTTGCGTTTTAGTTATGCTTCTTTGCGGTGGTGTAGGGGTGGCAATTTGGTACAACCAACAGCCCAAGTTTCATAATGTAACTGTGGAGTTAGGTGCAGATCTGCCTGAAATTGACGATTTCATTACGGATTACGCCGTAAAAGATTGGTGCGATTTTGTGACACCAACTTCCAGCATCGATATGCACGATGTTGGCCAACAGAGCATAATTTTGAAACACGCAATCCAGAAAGAAACTGTTATTCTAAACATTGTAGATACAATCGCTCCCAAGGTAGAATTTAAGGATGTAACGACCCACATCGATGATTCCCTTACTGCTGAACAGTTTCTTTCCCATGTGAGTGATTATTCTGAAACAACTGTTTCTTTCACTATCGAACCTTCAAAACCAGAAACATTTGGCCAAGATTCCGTTACTATTATTGTTATGGATACCAGCGGGAATACTACGCAGGGCGTCTGTAATGTGCGATATGTTTGGATCGATCCGCACTACACACTTGAACTGGGTGAAACCCTGGAAAAATCTGATTTAAAGCCGTATACAAATGATGAAGATGTATTACCTAAAACTTGGGTTGATATGATTAACAGCGCAGGTATCGGTACCTATACATTTACAAGTCGCTATGGTAATATGACATGTGAATGTGTAGTTGATATCGTTGATTCCACCGCTCCGGAAGTACAAGTGCAAGATCTAAGTGTATTTTGTGGTGATACCGTTGTACCGGAGGATTTTGTTGTTTCGGTATTTGACTTATCCAATGAGTTCAAAACCACATCTGATGTTGAGATTTGTACGGAAGAAGTTGGTCAAAAAAGTATACAAATTATTGTAACTGATTCCAGCGGAAACCAGACTGTCCAGACAGTACAGCTTTCTGTGATTGCTGATACTGAAGGACCGGTAATTGTTGGTGCTGAACCAATTCGAATCGAGCAAGGAGCTACATTTGATTACACTGCGGGGATTACTGTCAGCGATAATCGAGATGAAAATGTAACAATTTCTTATGATGTCTCAACCGTCAACCTGAATGTGTTAGGCACATATTATGTTACATATGTTGCTGAAGACAGCGCAGGGAATAAGACAGAGGTAATCAGAGAGATAGTCGTTACAGAAGATTCGGTTCCCCCGGTTTTCAGCGGCCTGTCCGAAATGTCAGTGGCAAAATATAGCTCCCCCAATTTTACAAAGGGCGTTTCCGCAACAGATACTCGGGATGGTTCTGTTGCGTATACCTATGATACTTCCCGTCTGGACTTAACGAAATCGGGTACCTATTACATTACGTACACTGCTACAGATAAAGCGGGAAATCAGACTACTGCTAAGCGGAAAGTCATTGTCAATTATGATTCTTCTGATGTTGACCTGCTGGTTGCGGATATTGCTGCAACATTGAGCAACGATCCGGAAACGATTCGTGATTATGTGCGTAGCACTATCAGTTATAATCGGTACTGGGGTGGGGATAACCCCGTTTGGTACGGCTTCAAAAACAGAGTTGGTAATTGTTACGTGCATGCACTGTGTTTGCAAGCTTTGTTTAATGAGAAAGGCATAGAAAATATGCTGATCTGGGATACGGATAGGTCCCACTATTGGAATCTTGTCAAAATTGACGGCCAATGGAAGCACATAGATTCTACGCCCAGCAGACCGCATACGACTTATAGCCTTATGAATGACAAGCAAAGATACGAATCTTTGATTAGTGGCAACTGGGATCGTTCACAGTGGCCAGCCTGCAATTGATATTCATATGTTTGGCGCTCCTGCGTATTGCGGGAGCGCCTTTTCTTAGATGTCGAAGGCAGGGTTCATGCAGTAAATGTTCTTTTGATTTAGTTTTTCTCTCAATAATTGAACTGCTTCATCGTTCTTACCAAATCAAAAAATACCCTAATACCCTTGATACATAAAGGTTTTTGAGCATTTTATATTTTCACCGATTTTTCCGATTTTTGCCATTTTTCGATGCAAAAACCTTTGGTGTAGATAGTATATCACAAAAGAGCGAATAAAGTAATAGATACAATCCAACCATCCTACCAACACTGATAGATTTTAAAGAAAGTTACGAATATCTCCTTTAATTCTTCTCTGATTTGTGGTATAATCTATTCAATTAATACGAATTTGGAGGTATTATTCTATGAAGTCGATTAGCATCAGACCCTACGAGGCATCTGATTATAATGAAATATGCCTCATTCATGACGCAGCACGCAAGATTGAGTTGTCCCTGGCATCATTGGATGATGCCTTCCTTCCGTTTTCTATTGCTTCCGAAAGAGAAGATTTCTTTGAATATCCGAATATTGATGTGGCAATCATAGATGGGAGAATTGTTGCTTTTAGTGCTTATACAAAAGAGGAACTTGCGTGGCTGTATGTGTCTACCGATAAAATGCGGCAAAAAATTGGCAGTGCTATGGTCGAAAGGGCGCTGCAGAAGTCGCCAGATATAAATGCCATTGAAGTGCTGGTTGGAAATGAGCCTGCAAAGAAACTGTATGAGTCATTTGGTTTTTCTGTTCGTAATATCGCTGACGGCGTTATGCCTGGGAATGAATCATTTCCTGTTAGGGTGTATTGCATGGCAAGAAGATAACAGTGCGACAAATTTCAATATGTCGAAAAGGTTAGAGCAGATGGGGTTTTCCCATCTGCTCTTTTGGTTACATATCAAATGAGGGATTCATATAATACACATTCTTTTGATTTAATTTTTCTCTCAAAAGCTGCACTGCTTCTCCAAATCTCTGGAAGTGTACGACTTCCCGCTCGCGAAGGAACTTGATTACATTGTTCACGTCCGGATCGTCGCTCAAGCGGAGAATGTTGTCATAAGTTACACGAGCTTTCTGTTCAGCAGCTAAATCCTCTACAAGATCCGCCATGGGGTCTCCCTTTACTTGCATAGAGGCTGCCGACCATGGGAATCCGGATGCGCTTGTTGGGTACACACCGGTGGTATGATCCACAAAATAGGGTGCGAATGCTGAATCCTGAATTTGACTATCCTTTAGGTTTCGGGTCAGCTGCTGCACAATGGCGCCAACCATTTCCAAATGCCCCAATTCTTCTGTGCCAATATCGGTCAACAAACCCTTTAATTCATCAAATGGCATGCTGTAGCGTTGGGACAAATACCGAAGAGATGCGCCCAACTCGCCGTCTGGCCCACCGTATTGAGAAATAATAACTGCGGCCAAACGAGGATTCGGTTTGTCGATCTTTACCGGGTACTGCAACTTCTTGTCATAGATAAACATACTTATACCTCCCGATTTGCCGCGTATTCCCAAGGCCATGGGTCATCCAGCCACTTATATTCACCTTCTGTTAAGGACATATGATTTAATGGTCCATACATTCTTTCATATTTTTCTCTTCCCTGATGGTAAAGACGCTGTAAACTTCTGTACAAATCTAGCGCCTCAGTGTCATTGCGATGGGTGTCAAGATATAATGCTATTTCGTGAATTGCGAATCCCAGTGTTTGCAATTCTGTCAATGGTGTAATCGGTTGTTCCTCGTTATTGACCATACCCATAAATGGGAGATCCAATCCGGGAAACAATGTGCCGCGGACAAAGCCTTTTCTTGGCTCGTATTTTGGCGGGTTATCTAATTGAAACGGAACATAAGGGTTTGCCAGCGGTGCTGTCGCTGGCAGCCGACCCTCGGTGCCGCAGTTATTTGGCTTCGGCATATCCAAAATAACTCCTCCTTGATAAGATTTGGGACGATGTCGTTCCGACTCAATCTATGACGAAATATTTGTTTGTGTGCATGAATAATCAATTCACACATAAAGTGTGTAGAGGTGTTATTATGGGTATCAAGCGCAAGTATTTATATTGGATCACTACATATATCCTTGTTCTGGGTGGCTTTTGTATTATCAGCGTAATTGGAAGCAATGCGGTTACCGCGATGAATCAAGACGCGCTATTTGATAATAGGAAATGCGTGGTTATTGATCCGGGCCATGGGGGAGTAGACGGTGGAACAACTTCTTGTACCGGTGTTACCGAAAGTAATCTTAATCTTGAAGTTTCACTTAGATTGAATGATCTGCTGCACTTAATGGGCGTTGATACGAAAATGATTCGTACTACCGATTGCTCTGTATATACGGAAGGAAATACAATTGCAGCAAAGAAAGTCTCGGATCTAAAAGAAAGAGTGAGAGTGATCGAGTCAACAGACAATGCGATTCTTGTTAGTATACATCAAAACTACTTTACGCAGAGCCAATACTCCGGGGCACAAGTTTTTTGCGGAAAACACAATGATAGTCAAATCCTTGCGGGAATACTTCAGACAAATTTGATTGCACACGCAAACCCAGGCTCGAAACGCAATGTCAAGAAAGCCACAGGAATTTATTTGATGGAACATGTGACGTGTCCCGCAGTTTTGGTCGAATGCGGTTTTTTGTCGAACCCTAAAGAGGAAGCGCTTTTAAGAGATGGGACATATCAGAAAAAGCTTTGCTGTATTATTGCCAATTCTTTGGTGGAATTCATTAATTCTTCCTCATCCATAACTTGACCAGGTCGTATTTGACTGCTATAATGTAATAGAGATAAAGGGGGGATTCTATGGCAAAGTCCAAATCCGTTTTCTATTGTACAGTTTGCGGGAATGAGACGCCCAAATGGCAGGGGAAGTGCGCTGCCTGCGGCGCATGGAATACAATAGAAGAGCATATTGAAAAGCCTATTGCAGCTGGTAAAGCGCGAATCTCTTCGCTTGGCATGAATAACACGGCAAAACGGCTTGCTGAGGTCGATAGCGAGGCCGAGCTCCGTTTTTTAACCGGAATGGGAGAACTCGATCGTGTTTTGGGCGGCGGCGCTGTGGATGGCTCTCTGGTCCTTGTAGGTGGTGCCCCCGGAATTGGCAAGTCCACACTTCTTCTGCAGATTTGCCAGAATCTTTGCATTGATAAAAAAGTACTTTATGTTACCGGCGAAGAAAGCCAGCGCCAAGTATCCATGAGAGCGCAAAGACTAGGCGTTTCAACAGACAATTTGTATCTCCTATCAGAAACTCGACTGTCTGATATGCTTGATGCTGTGGCGAGCGCATCTCCGGACATTTTGATCGTGGACTCCATTCAAACGATGTATAACGAAGATAATGATTCCTCGCCCGGAAGCGTTTCTCAGGTCAAAGATTGTACGATGGCGCTGATGCAACTATCCAAGACCGAAGGAATTACCGTGTTTGTAGTGGGACACATCAATAAGGATGGAGCAATTGCCGGACCTAAGGTCCTGGAGCATATGGTGGACTGTGTGCTCTATTTTGAAGGCGATCCGAACTCTGCTCATAGACTTTTGCGTAGTGCAAAAAACAGATTCGGTTCTACAAATGAGATAGGTGTCTTTGAAATGGGCGACAAAGGACTTGTTGAAGTTCCGAATCCTTCTCAAATGCTACTGGAAGGGCGTCCTGAAGGTGCCTGCGGCACTTGCGTGGCATGCATTATGGAAGGCACAAGGCCGATCCTTGCCGAAGTGCAAGCGCTTGTCACAAAAACTACATTTAATGTTCCTCGCAGAACTTCTGATGGCTTTGATTTTAACCGGGCTGTTCTGCTGTTGGCTGTTGCTGAAAAGCGGGCGAATATGCGCCTGAGCGCCTTTGATGCCTACATCAACATCATTGGCGGCCTGCAATTGGACGAACCGGGTGCTGACTTGCCGGTTGTGCTGGCGCTGGCTTCTTCTTATAGAGATGTTCCGGTTCCTGACGACCTCGTTGCGATTGGTGAAGTAGGCTTAACCGGCGAGATCCGCGGCGTATCCAATATGGCGCAGAGATTAACAGAAGTTTCAAGATTGGGATTTCACAAGTGCATAATCCCTAAATCCGGCACAGAAAAGTTAGAAATTCCCGAAGGCTTGACCGTCTATCGGGTCAGAAACCTTCGGGAAGCAATCGAAGTTGCGTTATAAACGGGGTAGGGGAGTTAGCTGTTTTCGTCCGATTCTGTAAAGTCCAATTTTGAAAGCGGATTTGCTTCAGCGGCAATTTTTAGTTCTGTGTTCTCTATGTGTGTGTAGATCTGTGTGGTATTTAAGTTCTCGTGTCCGAGCACTTCTTGTACTGTTTTAACATCAACGCCGCCGGAGAGCATCATCGTTGCTGCTGTATGCCGTAGTTTGTGGGCAGAATACTGGCTTGCATCCAGCCCTGCCTGGAGGAGCGCTTTTTTTACCAGGCGATGTACCGCTGTGACGCTAATGCGATTACTGTCTCTGGAACCAAACAAAGCCTTGTTATCGGATAATACTTGCCTGTTTCGAACCTGCAGATAAGCGTCAATTGCTTTTCTGCATGCGCTTCCAAAGTAAACAAATCGTTCTTTATTGCCTTTGCCAAGAACACGAATCCGGTCCTCATATACATCACTTATATTGAGACCAACCAACTCGCTGCGACGTATACCGCAGTTCAAAAACAGCATCAAAATCGCGTAGTCTCGCTTCTGATTTTGTCCTGAAACTGCTTGCAATAAGGCTGATGACTGAGAAAATGTTAAGTATTTCGGCAAGCTTTTGCGCAACTTAGGATATTCCAGGTCTGCAACCGGATTCTCGGTCAGTTGTTTGGTGCGTACAGTTAGGTACTTATAGAAGGATTTAATTGCAGATAGCTTTCTCGCCCTTGCCGGTGGCTTAATGCCGTAATCCGGGGCAGGGGAGTCTGGATTTATTGCTCTGTCGTTGGCAAGATAGGATAAATAATCAAAGATTTCCGATGTAGTTATGGACTCTACGAACTTTAGATCAATATCTTTGATAGGAATGTCTTCGAGTGGTGTATTTAGAGGCATATCATTACGCATCAATCGTATAAACCTAAGAAACATTCTCAGATCCAGGTAATATTCGGATATTGTGCGGGGAGACTGCCCCTTGATGTTTTCGTGATAAGTCAGGAAATCTCTTAAAATTTGCGGACAATCGGTGTATCTCTTCATAATTTTACATTCCTTTCGATAATCGAACAAATGTTTATTGGTGATATAATATATTTATAGAAGATGAGAGAGGCTATGGCGCAGGTCTGTTTTAAGCAGTTTAGGTATGATCCTGCAGTATTTCGGGAAGGACAGGCTATGCGCCGATTTGTGCACAGCGACAAC
>RHMF01000444.1_pt1 | contig 17891 bp, 16 predicted proteins | sample 5365151 | NCBI WGS metagenome assembly RHMF01 (sample SAMN10266501, study PRJNA497801) | feces metagenome | isolation source: feces | host: Bos taurus | place: China: Prairie of Fairy Mountain | collected 2017-08-14 | reverse complement strand
TATGACTGGAAATACGGATGGTCATGCAGGAATGCTACGCACGTGGTGTGCATAAGCGAATCGACGAAGCGCGACGTGATGCGCTTCTACGGGGTGCCTGAGGAAAGGATTTCGGTGATTTACCAGCCTGTGCAGGGGTTGTTCTACGTAAAAGAAGACGAAAACGAAACGGCGCAAGCGCCTACGAAAACGAAGACGACTTTTGAACCAGCGATTGAACTTTTGAACTCTTTGAACCAGCGCGAAGCGCGATTGAACCTCCAACCTCAAACCTACATCCTCACCGTGGGTTCGATAAACTCGAGGAAGAATCTGATGGGGATGGTGAAGGCGCTGGAGATGATTCCTGAGGATATGCGTCTGCCACTGGTAGTGGTGGGCAACGGCAGGGAGTATCGTCAGAGTGTGGAGGAGTATATAGACAGTCACCACCTGAGGGAATGGGTGAGGATAGAGAGTAACATTCACGAGGCTGAGAGGCTGAGGGAACTGTATGCTGGGGCGGTGTGTATGTTGTACCCTTCGTTTTATGAGGGTTTCGGACTGCCCGTGGTGGAGGCACAGCTGCAGCGCTGTCCTGTGATTACGAGTAACGTGTCGTCGCTGCCTGAGGCAGCAGGGCCTGACGCCATACAGGTGAATCCTGCCAAACCAGAGGAGATAGCGGAGGCGCTACGACGACTGCTGACAGACGGGGAGGAACGACGCCAGCGCGGCGAGGCGGGATACCGCTACTGCATGGAGAAATTCTGGCCTGAGAGGCTGACGGAGGAGATGTTTGACTTATACGAAACGCTGACGCTACGAAAACGAAAACTTTTGAACTAAAAAGATGAAAATCAAGGAGAAGGCTAAAGCAATAAAGAATGGTGAGCAGGGCAAGGCGCAGTTTGTTCGCTTTGTCTTGAACGGAATCTTTGCAGCTGCATTGCAGTATGTGGTGTATCTGGCGCTGATGCCTTATATGATGGTGGATGTGGCGTACGGAGTGAGTTACTTCGTGAGTTTTCTGGTGAACTTCTTTACTACTACCTATTTTACGTTCAGGAGCCATGCCACGTGGAAGAAGTTCGTGGGCTTCTGTGGCAGTCACGGTGTGAACTACGTGTTCAGTCAGGTGCTCTTCTCGCTATTCATCAATGTGATACATATGAATGCCTACATTGCCCCATTTGTGGTAATGGGTGTGGCGATGATATTGCAGTTTGCTATCCTGAGGTTTGTTTTTAAGAAAAGATAGCCTGAACGGCTGCTGTGGTACAGCAGCAAACAGAACCACACTTGCCCCCCCTCAAACCTACTTGATGATGTTGCGCAACTGGCGCAGCAGGGGCTGGTCGTAGCCATAGACGTCGGGGAAGGTCTCGAGGAGACCTGTCTCGGGGTTGGGGTACATGGTATAATATATAAGGTACACGGGAACGGGGGGAGTGACTTTGTGGTAGGTGAAGAGACGATAGGGGCGAGGGGAGTCAGTATGGTCGCTGAGCCACTGATAGCCACGCTCAGTCTCAGGAGGGATGTCCATGGAGATGCGGAGGCGGTCGACGGACCACTCGTCGAGGTCGGGGGCGAGGAAGAGGGCGAGGTCGAAGGGTCGCTCTACGCGGATGCAACCATGAGAGACGGCACGACGGGGACGCGAGAAGGCGCCTGGGGAATTGGTGTCGTGGAGATAGACGGAGAAACTGTTGGCGAAGCGGAACACTATCCTGCCGAGGGAGTTGCCCTGTCCGCCTCGCTGCACGAAGCGCAGCTGGCGATTCTTCATGTCATCGGCTGAGAGATGATTGATATTGAGGGTGTCGCCAGAGCGACGGTCGATGACGAAATACTTATGACGGGCAAACCATGAGGAGTCGCCTGCATGACGGGGGAAATCGCTCGCCACTATCTTGGGGGGCAGACTCCATTCAGGATTGATCTGCATGCAGTTGATATGGCTGCTGAGTAGAGGGGTCTTGGTCTTCAAGGCTCCATAACACACTTTCATATTGATGACAGTATCGCCACCTACTGCCCACAGCTGCTGGGAGGGCAGATTGACCACCACCATGCGCTGAGAGAGGTCGGGGTGGGGGATGCGCCAACGGCAACGCTCCATATTGGCGGCTATCTGCAGACGCTCGTCAGTGGTGGAGACTGTCTCAAGGGCTCGCTGTAATGCCTCGAAGGTCTGGGCATTGGCAGGGAAGGAGGACTTGAGGTGGGTGATGCGCTCGTCAGTGGAGAGCTTGTCGATGGTCTCCTGATAGTTGGGCGAAGGGGTATCATAATCGTAGAGGTGGGCATAGGTGCTGTCCTCACGATAGTAGAGCCTGTTATAGAGACGGGCAGGGCGTATGAATCCATAGCGGGTGCCCGTGACATACTTGACGTAGGCCTTGGAGAGATTGTAGTCGAGACGTGGAAGCACCTCGTTGATGTCCTGACCTAAGGAATCGAAGGCAAGATGATTGATGACGTTGAGGTCTTCGGCTATCTGGGGGATGAGGAAGGCTGTGGTGTCGAGAGCAGCGTGAGGCAGTTCGGTGCGTAGGTATTCGAGCACTTCGTCGGCCTCAGGCGACAGACCGTTGTCGATGGTGAACCAGAGGGGTATATCGCTGAAGGAGGCGATGGTGTCATAGCGGTGCCTGACGAAGAGGTCGGCAGTCCACGAAGAGCTGTCGGCAGCGATGATGGCGCTGAGGTGTTGCCTCATACGCAGGGTGTCGATGGAGTCCTGATAAACCCCGAATGCGGGTTCGGTGAAATCGTCGATGGCTTCTATCACCCGCTTGCATGACGACAGGAGGGTGAGGAGGGTTAGTAGAAGCGATATGTAGGTTAGTTTTTTCAAAATTCTTCTGTCAGCCGCTTGATGTCGCGGTCTTCACCCACGATCCAGAGGATGTCGCCAGGTTTGAAGAGATAGAGCGGAGAAACGGTGGCGAGCTGTTCCTCACCTTCCTCCATGCCCACGAGCATACAGTTGTAGTGGTCGCGCAGACGGGAGGTAATGAGCGATTTGCCTGCCAGGGCACAGTAAGGCGTGATGGCGAAACGTCGCAGTTGCATCTCGTGGCTGGCAAACTCGGTGGGCTCGGGGTGGAGTTCCTCTTGCAGGGTGGCATTGAGGTTGGCGAGCTGGTCGTCGGAACCTATGACATTGAGTTTGTCGAAAGGAAATATGATGCTATCGCCAGCGGGGATGTTGATTTTCTGATGACCACGGGTGATGCTGCTCACATGCACTCCGAAACGCTGAGCCAACTGAAGCTCTTTGAGCGCCTTGCCTGCCCAGAGGGAGTCTTGCGGTACATCGACGGTGGCTATGTGGAGGTCGCGATCAAGCAGGTGGCCCTCGAAGAGAGGACGCTGTTTGCCTGTGGCGCGAGCATAGGTGTCCTTGGAGTGGAGATTCTGTATGAACATGCGTTCCATCTTGATGCTGCTGCTCTTGATGCGACGCGAATAAATCATGACAAAGACTACGCATAGGGCGATGCAGAGCATGAGGGCATTGGAGAGATGGGTGAGCTGACTGAAGACGTAGCAGATGAACGTCATGGCGATGGCCACGCGCAGGATGACGGTGAAGCAGAGTGGGGCACGGTTATGACGGCTGCCCACCCAGAGGGCGCGAAATTCCTCGCTGCGCGTCTTCTTCATAACCATAGCACGCAGGAATGGCGAAATAAAGAGCAGACAGAGGATGGTGCAGACGATGTTGGCCCAGCGGTGGGGCAGGATAGACTTGAGGAAGGCATCGCCGATGGTAAGCATAAGGACAATGACGGCACTGGAGAGTACAGAATAGATGAGCGTATTGAGCACCATCTGGATGATGAGCGGACGCCAGTTGCCCTGAGAGGTGTCATAGTTGGTTGGGGCGATGTCGGATATCTTGTTGATACGGCTAATCCACACTTTGGGGAGCGACTTCTCCACCAGATTATAGACAGGTACTGCGCCGCGTATCATATAAGGAGTGGTAAAGGTGGTGATGACAGACACCGTAACCACAACAGGATAGAGAAAATCGCTGATGATACCGAGAGAGAGCCCTAGGGAGGCTATGATGAAGGCGAACTCACCTATCTGGGACATAGAGAAACCACACCGCATGGCGGTCTTGAGAGGTTGGCCAGAGAGCAGGAAACCAAAGGAGCCGAGCACGCTCTGCCCCAACAGGATGGCGAGGGTGATGACCACGATGGGCACCCACTGCTGCAATACCACATTGATATTGACCAGCATACCTACAGAGACAAAGAAGATGGCGCCAAAGAGATTCTTGACGGGTTCGACGAGACGCTCTATCTTTTGTGCCTCGATGGTCTCAGCTAGTATGCTGCCCATGACAAAAGAGCCAAAGGCGGAGCTGAAACCTACGAAAGAGGCGAAGACAGCCATAGCACAACAGAGGGCAATGGAGACGATGAGCAACACCTCGTCGTTGATGAGTTTGCGCACCTTGCGCAGGAAGATAGGGATGAAGAACAGACCCACCACAAACCACAGGATAAGGAAATAGACGATATCCATGATGGAAAGGAACATACCGTGACCAGCCTCTCCGCTGCCTCCCTTGGCAATAGTGGTGAGTACCACCATCATGACGATGGCGAGGATATCCTCGAGAATGAGCACACTCATAACCAGCGAGGCAAACTGCTGTTGCTTGAGTCCGAGGTCGTCAAACGCCTTATATATGATAGTGGTGGACGACATGGCCAACATGCCCGCCAGGAAGAGGGCATCCATCTCTGACCACCCCTGAGTGGCCGCCACGATGACACCGATATTCATCATGGAGAAGATGACGGTGAGGGCGGCTATGATGGGTGCCATACCCATCTTGAGTATCTTCTTGATGGAAAAATCAAGACCCAAGGCAAAGAGCAGGAACATCACACCGATGTCGGCCCAGGTGTGGATATTCTTCTCGTCGAGCACTGACATGAAGAGAGGCATATTAGGCGACACGAAGATGCCTGCCACGATATAGCCCAACACGAGCGGCTGCTTGAGTTTCTTGAACACAAGCGTCACTATGCCAGCTGTGACGAGTATGAGCGCGAGGTCTTGTACTAAAGAGGGGATGTTTGACATAGATGGATAATGGTTTTAGTGGCTTTCTCCATAACCTGGACGGAGATAAATTCGTAAGGTCCGTGGAAGTTTACGGCACCAGTGAAGAGGTTGGGGCAGGGGAGGTCCCTAAAGGACAGCTGGGCTCCGTCAGTACCACCACGGATGGGTTGCACCTTAGGTGTGACGCCCGCCTTGAGCATGGCCTGCTTAGCGCGCTCGATGATGTGGCTCACAGGTTGTATCTTCTCGAGCATGTTATAGTATTGGTCGGCTATGACCACCTGGCACACTCCCTCTCCATAGCGTTGGTTGAGACGCTGGGCCACCTGACGCAAGAATTCCTTGCGCTCACTGAAGCGGGTATGATCGTGGTCGCGAATGATGAATGACAACTGTGCCTTCTCGCAACAACCCTCCATGCTGGTGAGATGGTAGAAACCCTGATAGCCGTCAGTGGTCTCAGGACGCTCATCTGCGGGCAACAGGCTGATAAACTCATGAGCTATGAGTGAGGCATTGAGCATCTTGCCCTTAGCATAGCCAGGATGAACGCTGATGCCAGTGACAGTCACCTTAGCCGAGGCGGCATTGAAATTCTCATACTCCAGTTCGCCAAGGTCGCCACCATCAATGGTGTAAGCCCACTGGCAACCAAACAGGCTGACATCGAAATGGTGGGCACCCATGCCTATCTCCTCGTCAGGGTTGAAGGCTATGCGTATGTCGCCGTGCTTCAGTTCGGGATGGTCGCGGAGGTAACACACAGCCTGCATAATCTCGGCTATGCCCGCCTTGTCGTCAGCTCCCAAGAGGGTGTGACCGTTAGTCACTATGAGGTCTTCGCCAACGTGCTGGAGCAGTTCGGGAAACTTTTCAGGACTGCTCACGATGCCCTTGCTCAGGGTTATGTCGCCACCATCATAATGTTCCACTATGCGGGGCTTGACACCACAGCCAGAGCAATCGGGCGAGGTGTCGTAATGGCTTATGAAGCCGATAGTGGGCACAGAGGCGCCGTCCTCAAGGTTGGAGGGCAGGGTGGCATAGAGATAACCCTCATCGGACAGCACCACATCATGCAGCCCCTCTGCAATCATTTCGTCACGCAGATAGCGTGCAAAGATCAACTGCTTAGGGGTGCTTGGCACCATGGTAGAGTCTTCGGAAGACTGGGTGTCAAACTTTGCATAACGTATGAAGCGGTCAACAAGGGACATATATAACGGGAACGCTAACGGGAACGAAGACGAAAACCTACTCTTGCTTAATAGCCTCTCTTACCTTAGCCTCTATCTCCTCACACAACTCGGGATTGTCCTTGAGCAGAGCGATGCAGGCCTCGCGACCCTGAGACAGTTTAGACTCGCCATAAGAGAACCAAGAGCCAGACTTCTTGACGATGTTATTGTCAATGGCAAGGTCGAGAATCTCGCCAACCTTAGAGATGCCAGTGCCAAACATGATGTCAAACTCGCACTTGCGGAATGGAGGTGCCACCTTGTTCTTTACGATCTTAATCTTGGTGAGTTTGCCTAACACCTCGTCGCCATCCTTGATAGGAGTAGAAGGACGCACGTCGATGCGCACTGAGGCATAGAACTTCAGGGCATTGCCGCCAGTGGTGGTCTCGGGGTTGCCAAACATCACGCCAATCTTCTCACGCAACTGGTTTATAAAGATACAGGTGGTGTTGGTCTTAGAGATGGTAGAAGTGAGTTTGCGCAGAGCCTGTGACATAAGACGTGCCTGCAGTCCCACCTTGTTGTCGCCCATGTCACCCTCTATCTCAGCCTTGGGAGTAAGCGCAGCCACAGAGTCGATGACGATGATGTCAACAGCAGCGCTGGAGATGAGCTGGTCGGCTATCTGCAGGGCCTGCTCGCCATTGTCAGGCTGAGAGATAAGTAGTTGGTCAACATCCACACCAAGGTTAGTAGCATAGAAACGGTCGAAGGCATGCTCTGCATCAATGAATGCTGCTATGCCACCCTGCTTCTGTGCCTCAGCTATGGCGTGTATGGCGAGTGTGGTCTTACCTGATGACTCAGGACCGAATATCTCTATTATTCGTCCCTTAGGGTAACCACCCACACCGAGTGCGAGGTCGAGTCCTAAAGAACCTGTGGGTATTACTTCTACTTTCTCTACGTTATTCTCGCCAAGTTTCATGATTGAACCCTTGCCGAAATCTTTCTCAATCTTAGCCATTGCAGCCTGCAATGCCTTGAGTTTTGCTTCTTTGTTTGTATCTGCCATCGTTAGTATATTGTATATTGAAATATTGAACTTTTAACCTTTTGAACCTTTGAACAGTTTACACCTCCAAGTCCCCATTAAACACCTCGTGCCAAGGGAGTCCCTGCTTGTTGAGCTGCTCCATGAATGGGTCTGGGTCAAAATCTTCTACGTTCCAAACGCCAGGCTTCTTCCAAATGCCCTTGAGGAACATCATGGCACCTATCATGGCTGGTACGCCAGTGGTGTAGCTGACACCCTGCATGCCTGTTTCTTCGTAAGCCTCCTGGTGCTTGCAGTTGTTATAGACGTAGTAGGTCTGCTCTTTGCCATCCTTTATACCCCTGATGCGACAACCGATAGAGGTCTCGCCGTCGTAGTTCTCGCCTAGATCCTGTGGATTAGGCAAAACAGCCTTGAGGAACTGCAGAGGAACAATCTTCACCTTCACCTTCTTGTCAGGGTTGTCAGCCAGTGGTGCCTCGTACTCCAATTCGTCGATGCGGCTCATGCCCAGATTCTGTATGCAGTCGAGATAGGTAAGATATTGCTGGCCGAAGGTCATCCAGAAGCGTGCCTGCTTGATGGTAGGATAGTTCTTGACGAGTGACTCCAGTTCCTCGTGGTGCATGAGGTAAGACTCACGCGGACCGATGTTAGGGTAGGTGAGAGCCTTGTGAACCTCGAGTGGCTCTGTCTCAATCCATTTGCCATCCTTATAGTAAAGTCCCTTCTGGGTTATCTCGCGGATGTTAATTTCAGGGTTGAAGTTGGTGGCAAATGCCTTGTGGTGGTTGCCTGCATTGCAATCGACGATGTCGAGATAGTGAATCTCGTCGAAATGGTGCTTTGCTGCGTAGGCTGTATATACACCAGACACACCTGGGTCGAAGCCACATCCGAGGATAGCCGTAAGACCAGCATCCTCAAAACGCTGCTTGTAAGCCCACTGCCATGAGTACTCAAAGTGTGCCTCATCCTTTGGCTCGTAGTTTGCCGTATCGAGGTAGTTTACACCACAAGCCAAACAGGCATCCATAATGGTGAGGTCCTGATAAGGCAGGGCGAGGTTGACACACAGCTCTGGCTTGAACTTACGGAACAGAGCCTTCAGTTGCTCCACATCATCAGCATCCACCTGAGCGGTGCTGAGGTTGATATGCTTGCCATACTCCTTCTTCTTGATAGCCTCTACCAGTGCGTCACACTTCTCCTTGCGGCGACTTGCTATCATGAAGTCGGTAAAGACGTCGCTGTTCTGTGCTATCTTATGGGCTGCAACGGTGGCTACACCGCCAGCGCCAATCATTATTACTCTTGACATTATTTATTTTAATTGATAATTGATAATTTGCAATTGATAATTTTTCTCAAACCTCAAACCTACTTCTTCATCTCCTTCTCCTGTGCCTCTTTATTCGCCTCCATAGCATTCTGTTTGCGATGGAAATTGTAGCGAATACCATGCTGCATAAGTATGAGCGAGTCGGCGCTGAGGGCTATCAGCTGCATGGTGTCGAGTGAGTAGGTAGCCTTCTTGCCATCCTTGGCACCAGGGAAACCGCCCTCACGTGATATCAACACGAGGTTGCCATTGAGCATATACCACTTGGTGTAGTTGCTTACGGGAGGGTAAATGACAGGTGAATCATCTTCCAACGTATTGGAACGCATAACCCTTCCTACAGCCTGAGCATTATGGTTACGCTTGAGCGTGAAACCATATTCGCGCGGAATGAGGAAATTCTCCTTGATAGAGTCGTCAAGGTGTGCCATCATGCGACGCTGAGCACGACGCGACATATTCTGAAACTCCTTCATCACAGGCATAACGGGATAGGTCCATGTTCCCTTCAGGGCATCGAGATTTACCACCATGGTGGCAGTGGTAGTATCCTGATGGTCGCGCATTACGCCAATCCAGTCGCCTATCTCTGGTCTGCCTATAATCCTGCCACTCTCCTTGGCGTCAATACAACTGAGGGTAATAGGGTCGCCCTGGAAAGGCCAGATAACCACAACAGAGTCAGAGGTTCCGTCGCAAGACAGGCCATAGAGCATAGAGTCGCCCTTCACCTCAGGGGCATCATCGATGAGCACCATTTCAGTCTGGTCATCTATTTTCTCATTTGTCTTTTTACATCCACCCAGCACTATCAGCGCGGAGAGGCAGAGGCATAATATGGGGATTTGTAATTTCATTTTATGTATTGAAATGTTATGCTTTGCATAAAAAATATTTTCAAATCACAAAGGTAACCAAAAAAGTTCATAATTCATAATTCATAATTCATAGTTATCAATCTATTGCGATGGTTTTATTATTTTTTAACCTTTTGCCCTTCGAACTTTTTAACTCTTGAACCTTTTAACAAAAAAAAGATGCATTACGCATTATGAATTATGAACTAAAATTACTACCTTTGCACACACAATCACAAAAATTAGATTTGCCTGATGAATAGGATATTAGCATTTTTAGTAATTTCTCTTTGCTGGGTTACAAGTGCCCTTGCGCAGTCGAAAATGGAACAGGAACTCCACAAACTTGACGAGGTCGTGGTGAAGGGAGTAGCAAAGAAACTCGTGGTGAGGGAAGATACCTTCATCTATAATGCTGATGCTTACAAAACACCTGAAGGTTCGACAATTGAGGAACTGGTGCGCAAACTGCCTGGCGCACAGGTGAGTGACGATGGTAAGGTGACCATCAATGGTAAGGAGGTAAAGAAGATTAAGGTGGATGGCAAGGAATTTATGACGGGCGACACACAGACGGCGCTCAAGAACCTGCCAACTGCCATAATAGATAAGGTGAAGGCTTACGACGAGAAGTCGGATCAGGCACGACTGACTGGTGTGGACGACGGCGAGGAGGAAACGGTGCTCGACTTCAATATCAAGCAAGGTATGAATAAGGGCATGATGGCTAATGTCGACCTTGCCATAGGTACCCATCAACGCTATGCTGAGAGGGTGATGGGAGCATATATGAAGGATAACTCGAGGCTGATGCTCTTTGGCAATGCCAACAACACTGGCGATAGGGGATTCTCAAGCGGAGGACGAGGCGGATCAGGTGGCGGCAACGGTCTGCAAGCCAACAAGATGCTTGGCATCAACTATAACTACGAGCTGAAAGATAAACTGAAGGCGGACTTCTCCATCAGGTGGAACCACGGCGATACAGACAACTGGCAGAAGAGTGCCACTGAGAACTTCGTATCGACCAAAGGTTCATTCACTAATAGCATATCACAACAGTATGGCAGGACCAACAAGTGGGACATACGAGGCAAGGTTGAGTGGAAGATAGACACACTGACAACACTCATAGTAAGACCTACATTTACAGGCAGTTCCACAGACTCGCGAGGCGACAGCCGTAATGCTACTTTCAACCGCGATCCATTCGAGTATTCGGATGACCCTTGGAACATGGACGAGAGTGTGGGAGGAAGCGACCTGTGGGTGAACAGCAAGAAGACAAACACTCTATCGTATGGTACGTCAAATGCCTTCAACATTCAGGCTACCATATCACGTAAACTCGCCTCTAACGGCAGAAATGTGACTATGCAGACGCGATATAATGTGGGAAATGCCGATACGGAGGATCTCTCTACGCAGTTTGTCAAGCTTTACCAGCTGAGCGACCAGTATTACAAAAACCGCTATAACCTCACGCCAACAAAAAACTGGGGACTTCGGATGAACGCCACCTACAGCGAACCTATAGCCAAGGCGACATTTATACAACTGAAATACCAATACGAATACAGCAACAAGACCAGCGACAGGAGTACCTATGACTTCAGCAACGAGTCAGACTTCTATCGTGGCATAACACCTGAGTATCGTGATTTTGACTATTACCTTGCCCCTTACCGTCCGTTGGATGAGGGGTCGCAATATTACAGCAGAGATCTCAGCCGCTTCTCTGAGTATGACAACTACGTGCACCAGGTGGAGCTGAGCCTCAAGCGCACCCGTCCTAAGTATAACCTCAACGTGGGCGTGATGTTGCAACCACAGATTTCACACCTTATATATAAATATCTGGGTAATGATTTCGACATACGAAGAACGGTGACAGACTTTACTCCGACACTGGACTTCCGCTATAAATGGAACAAGAAGAAAAGCCTGCGAGTGAACTACAGAGGAAAGTCCGCTCAGCCCTCTATGACTGACATGCTGCCAATAACTGACGATACCGACCCACTCAACATCAAGATAGGTAACCCAGAGTTAAAGCCGTCATTCACCAACACTATGCGTGTACAATATAACAACTATGTGTCAAACCACATGCAGACGGTAATGGCATTCCTCAACTACCAGATGATACGCAACAGTGTCTCAAACAATGTGGAGTATGATGCGGAAACAGGTGGTAGAACTACCAAACCGATGAACATCAACGGCGACTGGACCATCGATGCTGCAATGATGTATAATGCTGCGGTAGACAGTGTGGGTAAGTGGAATTTTAACTCCTTTGCCAATGTGAGTTATAAGAATGATGCCAACTATACCTATCTCACTGACACCAAGGTGACAGAGAAAAACTATACTCGCACCACCAACCTCAGCGAGCGTCTGGGCATAGGCTACCGTCTGGACTGGATAGAGGTGGAATTGAACGGACAGGTGCAATACACCATATCAAGCAACAAACTGCAACCCAACGCCAACCTTAATACCTGGCAATTTCAGTATGGTACGGATATAACCCTCACGGCACCTTGGGGTACGAGTTTCTCTACTGGTGCCCACATGCAGAGCCGTCGCGGGTTTTCTGATGCCGCTATGAACACCAACGAATTTGTGTGGAATGCTCAGATAGCCCAAAGCTGTCTCAAGAGCAAGGCGTTGACATTCTCTCTGCAGTTTTATGATATACTCCATGAGAAGAGTTCCTTCAGCCGCTCTATCAGTGCCACTCAGCGTAGCGACACATGGTATAACAGCATAAACTCCTACTGTATGCTCCACGTGATATACCGCTTCAATGCCTTTGGAGGCAAACAATCAAGGCGTGGTGACAGACCAGACGGAGAATTTGGTGAGCGCCCACCTCGTGGTGAAAGTGGCTTCGGCGGTGGTAACAGAGGCGGAGGTTTCGGTGGAGGACGCAGCGGTATGGGTGGAGGCCCGCGTTTCTAGGAAAAGCAAAGGATGGCAACAAATAGTTACCATCCTTTTTCTATAGTGTTCATCTGAGAGATTACATAGTTTGTTTGGTCTCAAGACGATGTAGCGCCATCTGCTCATACTTGGTGCCTGGTCTGCCGTAGTTGGCATAGGGATAGATGGAGATGCCGCCACGAGGCAGGAACAATCCTGTGACCTCGATGTACTTTGGGTCCATGAGACGGATGAGGTCCTTCATTATTATGTTGACGCAGTCCTCATGGAAGTCGCCGTGATTGCGAAACGAGAAGAGGTAGAGTTTGAGGCTCTTACTCTCCACCATCTTTTGGTCGGGTATGTACATTATCTTTATCTCGGCAAAGTCGGGTTGTCCCGTAATAGGGCACAGTGAGGTGAACTCTGGACAGTTGAATTGTACCCAGTAGTCATTCTCTGGGTGCTTGTTTTGGAATGTTTCAAGCACCTCAGGGGCGTAGTCGCTACTGTACTCAGTCTTCTTGCCAAGGAGCTGCAGCCCCTCTTGCTCTCTATTATTATTCTTCATTCTCTTCCCTATCCTCAACGTTGTCGCCATTTGTAGGTTTGAGGTCTTCTTCGAAGTTCACTCCTGCTTCGATGAGGATGTTGTACCACTGCACCAGTTTCTTTATGTCAGAGGTGTGTACACGGTCGCGGTCGAAGTTTGGAACGAACTTAGTGAAATAATCGTTCAGCTCCTTGCCGCTCGCTTTCTTATAGTCGATGCTTGCCTTCTTACCACCTTCCATATTGCGAAGAGCGATGAGGATGTTGCCCAGAGGCATGTCTTCATCGTCGGTATACATAGCGATGTCAGCGAGTGATGTCACTCTGTCGCTGGCAAATGCCGGCATGCGCTTGTGGTCAGTAAGGTTTTCGACTATCAAAGAACCCTTGCCGCGTGAAACGAGTTCGTAGAGTCCTGGTTTGCCTGAAATGGCTAAAATTGTCTTTCCCATATAATGTTAATGTTTTAAGTTTAATATTTCAATTATCACCTGTCAATCGCTTTCAGCATATCCTCCACTTGCTTGCTGAGGTCGCTCGAACCATCGTTTACTATCACGTAGTCGGCTCTGCGGGCTACCTCGTCTTGGTCGCCTTGCCCGTCCACCCATTGGGCAGCCTTCTCGTAGGGGATTGAGTCGCGCTCCATTATGCGCTTGATGCGCACCTCTCGTGGCGCTGTGACGGCTATTACCTTGTCTACGTACTGTTCCAGACGGGCTTCGTAGATTATGGCGCACTCCATCCACTGCATACCCGAATGAATGAAATCATCGATAACGGCAGGGTGAACTATGCGATTGATGGACTGTTTGTTCTCCTTTGATGCCAGCAGAAACTGGGTTACTGCCGCCGTATTATATTTTCCGTCAACATAGGTGTCTTCACCTATCAGGGCCACCAGTCGGTTGTGAATATCCTCGGAGGTGTTGATAAGGCGACGAGCTCCCTTGTCAGTGTCATATATTTTTATGCCACGCTCTTTGAGCAGTCGGCAGACGTAAGACTTGCCTGCCCCTATGCCACCAGTAATGCAGTATCGTCTCATGGCTCTCGGAAAGTTTCGAGGATGTAGTCCACCTTATTGTCTTTTATGGTGGCACGCACTATGCCTCGCGGTTGTACCATTATCTTTACCTTTAGTTTCTCGTTAGGATTAGCCGAGATGTCGTTATAATCGGCAACTGCACTGAACAATTCAGGCTTTATCTGAGATATGCGAGCCAGTCCGGTAGTCACCTTTATATCAACACGGGCAGGAAAGGTCTTGAGAACTATACCGTCAGGAACGTTGACAGGTTTTACGGGTACATTAATCACTACCTCAGTGAGTTGTTCTGCTATCAGACTCATAGTGATGGTTGACGGCTCTATCCTGGCTCCTGTAATCTTCTGTAGCGTTACGGTATGTGTTGACGATTCCTTAATGCCTGTCAGGTTAAGGGGGGTGGTATAGGCAACATTGATGGTGTCGAGGGCGTCAGTAGAGGCGTAAACAGATACGCTATCTGGCGTAAACACTGTGCGCGTTATGAAGTAATTGGCAGCAGGCATCACCTGTCCGTAAACGGCTATGGGCACTTTCTTCATGGCGCCAAAGTTATAGTAGAAATCCCAACGGTCTGCCTTTACAGAGGTTATTGTTGTGGTCTCTGTGGTTCGCGATTTGATTATCTTCTGTATGTCGCCAGCAGGAATCGTTCCCTTGCCCCCTGTCTTGGCGTATTGGGCAAAGCGCAGGTGTATAGGGCGTAGGGCGTCGTTGAAAGCAAACTCCAACAGGTTGAATCCCTTGTCGCGCAATACCACCTTGATGGTATCGGGGAATGCCTCTGTGATAACGATGTTGCGAGGTATATCGGTAATCTCTACACGCAGTGGATACTCCTTCTCGTAGGTGTCGTTAAGTGTTGAGAGAAACCAGAATGTGGCACTGACGGCGAGGAAGAATAGAAATATGAGAAACTCCTTACTCGAAAACTCAAGCAGGGAATTTCTCAGTTCCTTATATTTCTTGCTTATCTGCAGTGTGTCCACAATGTGGTATGGCTATTTCATCTGTTGGCTGGTAGCATCAGCAAATACGTATCCACGGTCGATGGTGATGGTTACACCCTTTGCTATCTCTACATCGAGAGAGTTCTGCTCTAGGTTGATGTGCTTCACAGTGCCATATACGCCACTTGCAGTAACCACCTTGGTTCCTTCGGTTATGGAGTTCTGGAAGTTCTTGATTTCCTTTTGCTTTTTCTGCTGAGGACGAATCATGAAGAAATACATGATAGCAAAGATTGCCACCATCATGATGATCATAGAGTAGCCGCCACCAGAAGTGCCTTGTGCGGCAAGAATAATGTTTGTCATTTCAGTTTATTTTTAATTATTACTTTTTACTTTTTTCTGGCATGGTCTTCAGCAGTGTGCCGTTGGCAATAAGGTGACGCGCTATGGCGTCGAGCATGCCATTGATATATCCACCTGAGCGTGGGGTAGAGTAGAGTTTAGCCAGATTCACATACTCGTTGATGGTTACGTTGATAGGAATGTTAGGGAATGTCATCATCTCGGCTATGGCAAGTTGCATTATCACTACGTCCATGTAAGCCAGACGTGAGAAGTCCCAGTTGCGGCTTGCCTCAGTCATGTAACGCTGATACTGGTCGGCATTCACTATGGTGGCGTGGAACAAATTCTGAGCATACTCCTTGTCCTCCTCGTCTGTATATTCAGGAAGCAGTTCCTGATTCTCACCATTGGCTGGGTCAAAGCGCTTGATGGTCTTCAGCACGAAGGTGTCCACCACCTCCTTGTCGTCATTCCAGTATATGGAGTCCTCCTCTAGTGTCAGAGAGAGGTCGTCATTGTTCTGTATGAATAGTTTATATAGTTTGCGCCACACCTCACGATGAGTCTCATAGTCGTCGTCTGTAGAAGCGATGAACTCTTGATACGCTTCGCTTTGTTCCATCTGCAAGTAAAGGTTCTTTACGAACTCAGCCTTGTCATCCCATAGGTTTTTCTGGTCCTCTACAAACTCCCTCAGTTGCTTGTTCTCCTCCAGTTGCACGGCAAACTTGTTGAAGGCAAACCTTGCTGACGGTCCTGAGAAACCCTCGCGCTCAGCTTTTGCTGAGGCGATGTCATAATGCTTTCGTGCCATGCGCGTCACAGCGACGATGAGCAGCAGTAGCGTGTTATATAGGTGATACGCCTTTGTGAGAGAGAACATCAGTTCCTTCTCCGCATTATCTAAGTTATGGTTTCCGTTTTGGAAGTAGGCATAGGTTAACTGAACTGCCTTGATTCTTATAAGTTCTCTGTTAATCATAATTGTCTCTCCTCTAAGATCGCTGTGTTATAGTACTTTTTTTAGTGGAAGCAATATCGGTACAAAGGTACTATATTTGTAGGTAAATACAAAGAAAGTTCCTCCCTTTTTACGTTTTTTTCACAGTTTTATGGATATAATGCAATTCTTCTATAGGTTAAAAAAACTTAAATAATAGTATGAGTATGAACCGTGAACTATGAACTGTGAACTAAATTTACTACCTTTGCACCCGCAAAATCGCAAAGCGCGTTTGGGGCGACTCTTTCAGTGATGAATATCGTCGGTCCCCTTGTGTGATGGCAGATTAAGCAAATAATCATTCATTAAAAACTTAATTTAGAGTAACACAGTATTATGTTAGAAATTTCACTTAAGGGTCAGAAGCGTGCTGACCTCGGTAAGAAAGCTTCAAAAGAAGCTCGTAAGCAGGGTCTCGTTCCTTGTAACATTTATGGCGAGAAGAAAGACGAGAAGGGTCTGCCAGTAGCAGAGTCATTCGTTATCCCATTCTCTGAACTCCGTAAGGCTATCTACACTCCTAATGTGTATGTAATCAACCTCGACCTCGACGGTGAGAAGAAGCTCGCTATCATCAAGGAACTTCAGTTCCACCCAGTTACAGATGCGCCTCTCCATGTTGATTTCTTCGAGATTACTCCAGAGAAGCCTATCACTGTAGGTATCCCTGTAAATCTCGTTGGTCTGGCTGCTGGTGTACGTCTCGGTGGTCGTATGTCACTCTCTATCCGTCAGATTAAGGTTACTGCACCTTACACTCGCATTCCAGAGAAGCTCGACGTTGACGTAACAGCACTTGAGATTGGTAAGTCTATCAAGGTTGGCTCACTCTCTTATGAGGGACTCGAGTTCGCTACACCTGCTGAGGTTATCGTATGTTCTGTTAAGATGACACGTGCTGCACAGGCTGCTGCAGCAGCTGCTGCTGAGGCTTAATACCTCACTCCACGTAATAACACATAAGGCATCCTTGGCAACAAGGGTGTCTTTTTTTAGTTGAAGATTGAAAATTGATAGTTGAAAGTTGGAAAAGTTCCTTATAGTAGGTCTTGGCAACCCTGGAGCGGAGTATCACGAGACCAGACATAATGTAGGATGGATGGTAGCAGATGCCTTTGCTGCCAAGCAGGAGGTGACGTTTGAGGACAAGCGTTACGGATACTTGGCTGAGACAAGCGTGAAGGGCAGAAAACTATTCGTGCTCAAGCCTACGACTTATATGAACCTCTCAGGTAATGCCGTGCGCTACTGGCTGGAGAAGGAGAATATACCCACAGAACACCTGCTGGTGATAGTTGACGACCTAGCTTTCCCCGCGATTGAGGGGTAATGGTTCGAACGGCGGGCATAACGGACTGGGACACATACAACAGCTGATAGGAGAGAAGTATGCCCGACTGCGCATAGGCATTGGTAGCGAGTTTCAGCGAGGTGGACAAGTGGACTGGGTGCTCAGCAAGTTTAGCGATGAGGATAAGAAGGTCTTAGAGCCCCTGATTGACACCGCTTGCGAGGTGATAAAGAGTTTTGTACTGGCAGGCATAGA
>RHMF01000615.1_pt1 | contig 17898 bp, 17 predicted proteins | sample 5365151 | NCBI WGS metagenome assembly RHMF01 (sample SAMN10266501, study PRJNA497801) | feces metagenome | isolation source: feces | host: Bos taurus | place: China: Prairie of Fairy Mountain | collected 2017-08-14 | reverse complement strand
AGTATAGTCCAAGCCTAATATGTTTTTTATCAGAACTTTTAGTGTGTATAGTCGTTCTTCTGTATTGTTGGTGGGTATATGTATTGTCAGTTTGTTTTTCATGTCCGGACATAGATTGTATTATTCGGCAAAGGTACAATTTTTTTTCGTAACAGACTGCCGTAGGACAAAAATATTTGTCCGTTGTGCTTATTTTTTGCCGGTAGCTGCAAGTTTTTAGGCTTATGTGGTACATAATTAGCGATAATAAAACTATTATGGAATACGAAATAATACAAGCTATACTGAATGGCGACAAACAGAGATATGCCGATATTGTGGACCGCTATCAGCAGTTGGTGGCCAATTTGTGCTACAAGTTGGGCGGCGACAATATCGATGTCCAAGAGGCTACCCAAGCAGTGTTTGTAGAGTTGTATTTTTCGTTACCAAGGTTTAAATTCGAATCCAAACTGAGTACCTATATATATAGGATAACGCTGAATGTGGTGTTTAAAACATTGAAGAAGAATAAGAGGTATACAATTTGGAATAATGCTGTAGATGAGGATTATTGCACTCCTTCGCTCGACGAAGATTTGATAAATGTAGAGAAAGTAAAAGAATTGCATTCGGCTATAGATAAATTGAAATACGAACAAAAGGTTGCTCTAACACTGCATTGTTTCGACGATATGTCGTACAAAGAGGTGGCAGAGGTGATGGATGTTAGTCTGTCGAAGGTGGAAACGCTTATATTCAGGGCCAAAAAGAATTTGAAAAAGATACTTACAGAAAAATAATAAGGCTATGAAATGTGAAGATTTTTTGAAACAATGGCAGTGTGGCGATACGCTGACCGATGATATGAACAAGCACTTGCTTGAATGCAAGCATTGTGCCACAAAGGTAAACGACTACAACGATGCGTTGGGATATATCAAAGAAGGTGGTTGCCCCACCAAGGTTGATGTCGTTGCAACGGTGATGCAACATATTTGCAACGCCGAAAATATTGCAACTCCCAAGCCAAAGAAAACTACTTTTAAATATATAGCTGCACTATCGGCATCGATGGCTGCAGCATTGGCTTTGGTGTTGCTGCTGAAAAACCAAGCAGTGTATGCCGACAATATAGAGCAACAAAACGAGGCTATAGCAGGTATGTTTGACGATGTGTATGGTTACGATAACAACAATCAACACTTGTCGTACAACGAATTGGACGCAATAGAATATTTTCTCGAAAATTACGAAGAATAAATTAATTGTCTAACATAAATACTTCTATTATCATGAAAAGAAACTTTTTAATTATTGTAGGAATATGTTGTTTATTTCTGTTTGAAGGACGGCTAAATGCCCAGAAAGTATCTAAAGATGATTTCCATTATATGTTTAAACCATACGAAGAGCAGATAGAAACGATGCTTACAAATCTTACGGATAGCCAGCGTGAAGCTCTTCACAAACTTGCTAAAGAGAACAGAGAATATATGGAAAAACACAGAAGAGATGTGAATAAACTCCAAAACTCAATAGAATTACTATTGGCAAAAGATGGCGATAATTCAGAGATACTTTTTCCGCTGATAGAAATGAAAGCCGAGCTTGAAGCCGAAAAAGAGAAGAATTTGTACAGAGCAAAGCTGAAGATAGATTCGATACTGACGGCCGAACAACGTGAGAAAATGAAGTCATACGAAAAGAAAATGAAAGAAAAGTTCAGAGAACACCGCGAAGAGTTTGAAAAAAAGATGCGTGAAGAACGTAGAGAAAAAGCAACAAACGATAAATCCGAAAAAAGAGGCAATTGAAATATGTAATATGTTATAAACCTAATGTTTTTGTTTTGTTACGTGAGAGAGAGTATGTTACCCTAAGGGTAGTCGCTCTCTTTTTTTTGTTTCGGGGCGTTTTGATTTCCGCTATGGATAAAATTGACGATAAACAATCGGTTCTACTAAAGTAGCAGAAGCCCGCCATAAAAGTTTATTTCCTCCGCCATAAAAGTTATTTTCCCTCGCAGTAATTTTATATCCCAAGCCTTGGTATAAATATCCCAAGCCTTGAAATATTCGTCCCAAGCTTTGGGATAAATATCCCAAGCCTTGGGATATGCTTTTGCAGTGGGGAAAATATATCTTTTATCGCCGGTTATAAACTTTTTTTATGGAGGGTGTTTTAAATTTTATACTACATGGCAAAAGGGCTTCGGCAGGTAACGGAAACTGTAATTGCCGCCGATTTTTTATCCCCTTTCTTGTGCCTCATTATCATGTTTATAGGTGCCGGCACGATTAGTTATCAACCGTTTTTTGATATATTTTAGTGATTTTAGTATTAAATACTTGGCAAACTAAGCAAAAAAATCTTATCTTTGTTTTTTGATAGAATAGGATAAGTTTTGTCTAAGGTTTTGACAACTAAATGTTTGTTTACATTTGGGTGTTTCATACAATGGGCAAAATGTATTTATTTTGTCGAGGCAATGCCGTTGTAGGACCTATGGCGGCCGCCTGCAAACCAAAATAAGATAGAAATAAAATACTAAATAATATGAACGGAATATGAACGGAGTAAGACGTATTTACGTAGAAAAGAAATCCGATTATGCCGTTAAGGCAAAGGAGTTGTTCGAAGAAATGAACAATTATTTGAATATCACAGCCGATAAGGTTAGAGTCCTTAATAGGTACGATATCGAAAATATATCGGAGCAAACATATCGCAAAGCATTGGTTACCGTGTTTTCGGAACCACCTGTCGACGATGTTTACGAAGGAGATTTTCCAAAAAATGATGGCGACTTTGTGTTTTCGGTAGAGTTTTTGCCCGGTCAGTTCGACCAACGTGCCGACTCGGCTGAACAATGTGTAAAACTACTAAACGAAGAGGAATCGCCTATAATAAAAACCGCTGTAACATACGTTATTTCGGCTGTTTTGACTGATAAGCAAAAGGAAGATATAAAAGCTTATTGTATCAATCCGGTCGATTCGAGATTTACAAGCGAGGTGAAACCCGAAACTTTGGAAACTAAGTTCGACGACCCCGATGATGTTGCTATAGTAGATAACTTTAAGGATATGCCCGAAACAGAGTTGAAAAAACTTTACGACTCGCTTTCGTTGGCTATGACATTTAAAGATTTTATACATATCCAAAACTATTTCAGAGACGAAGAAAAACGCAATCCTTCGATGACCGAAATACGTGTGTTGGATACTTATTGGAGCGACCACTGTCGCCACACCACTTTTGCCACCGAACTTAAAAACATTACCTTAGACGAAGGCTATTACAAACCTCTTATCGAAAAAGCCTTTGTAGAATATCTTAACGACCACAAAGACCAATACGTTGGTCGCAACGATAAGTTTGTGTGCCTTATGGATATGGGTACTTTGGCTGCCAAACGCCTTAAAGCTATGGGCAAACTAAACGACCAAGAAGTGTCGGACGAGATTAATGCTTGCAGCATAGTAGTGCCTGTAACCATCGACGGAGTGGAAGAAGAATGGCTTATCAGCTTTAAAAACGAAACACATAATCACCCTACCGAGATAGAACCTTTCGGAGGTGCTGCCACTTGCTTGGGCGGTGCCATACGCGACCCCCTTTCGGGACGTTCGTATGTATACCAAGCCATGCGTGTAACAGGTGCTGCCGACCCCACTTTGCCTATGGACAAAACCATGGAAGGCAAGTTGCCTCAACGCAAAATAGTAACTGTGGCTGCTCACGGCTATAGCTCTTACGGCAACCAAATAGGTTTGGCCACCGGTTTGGTAAACGAGATTTATCACCCCAACTATGTGGCAAAACGTATGGAGATAGGTGCCGTTATGGGTGCTGCTCCTCGCAGATGCGTTAAACGTTTAAGCTCCGATCCGGGCGATGTTATTATCCTTTTGGGCGGTCGCACAGGCCGTGATGGAGTAGGAGGGGCCAGTGGCTCGTCGAAAGCTCATACTTCCGAATCGCTTACAACATGCGGCGCCGAAGTGCAAAAAGGCAATGCTCCTACCGAACGTAAGATACAACGTATGTTCCGTCGCGAAGAAGTATCGACACTTATAAAGAAATGCAACGACTTTGGAGCAGGCGGAGTGTCGGTGGCTATTGGCGAACTTGCCGATGGTTTGCGTGTAAACTTAGACAAAGTACCTAAAAAATATACCGGCCTCGATGGTACCGAACTTTCTATATCCGAAAGCCAAGAACGTATGGCTATAGTGGTAGACCCAAAGGATGTAGACGCTATGTTGGGATATGCCAAAGAAGAAAATTTGGAAGCAGTGGTAGTGGCCGAAGTTACAAAAGAGCCTCGCCTTGTGCTTGTATGGCGCGATAAAGAGATAGTAAACCTTTCGCGTGCTTTCTTGGATACCAATGGTGCTCACCAAGAAATGGACGTAAAAGTGGATATGCCTTCGAAGGATAATAACTACTTTGCCGAAACAAAGAATACTTCGGATATAAAACAATTGTGGCTCGATACACTTAGCGATTTGAACGTATGTTCGCAAAAAGGATTGGTAGAAATGTTTGACAGCAGTATAGGTGCCGGCACTGTAACTATGCCATACGGCGGTAAATATCAATTTACCCCTACACAAAGCATGATAGCCAAATTGCCTGTATTGGAAGGCGCTACCGATACCGTAACCATGATGAGCTATGGTTTCGACCCATATCTTTCTACTTGGAGCCCATATCATGGCGCCGGATATGCAGTATTGTTGTCGGTGGCCAAGATAGTGGCATCGGGTGGCGATGCATCGAAGATACGCCTTACTTTCCAAGAATACTTTAAGAAATTGGGCGTAGACCCATATCGTTGGGGACAACCTTTCAGCGCTTTGTTGGGTGCCTACAATGCTCAAATGAAGATGGGATTGCCTTCAATAGGTGGCAAAGACTCGATGTCGGGTAGTTTCAACGAGATAGATGTTCCGCCTACATTGGTGTCGTTTGCAGTGGATGTAACAAGCTCAAACAATATTGTTACTCCCGAACTTAAGAAAGCAGGCAACGTATTGGTGCGTATGGATATACCAAAAGACGAATACGATATGCCTATATACGAACAAGCAATGGAAATGTATGCAAAACTACACCAAGCTATATTGAATAAGAAAGTGTTGTCGGCCTACGCCATTGGCTTTGGCGGTACTATCGAAGCAGTAAGTAAGATGGCTTTCGGTAACAAGTTGGGTGTAACTTTGAGTAACGATTTGACCGAACAAGAATTGTACGCCAAAAATTATGGCGCCATAATATTGGAAGTGGAAGCCGCCGATGTAAATGTATTGGGATTCGACGTTAAGGTTATAGCAAACGTGGTAGACAACAATATGTTTACATACAAGAATACCACCGTTTCGATTGACGAGGCTTTGGAAGCATGGGTAAACAAGTTGGAAGAAGTGTTCCCAACCACTACATCTAATGTGGAAACACATATAGATACTCCTATATTTGAGGCAAAAGACATTTATGTGTGCAAACACAAAGTGGCCAAACCCAAAGTATTTATACCTGTATTTCCGGGTACCAACTGCGAATACGACTCGATGCGTGCATTCCGCCGTGCCGGTGCTGATACCGAATTGGTGGTATTCCGCAACCAAAACGAACAGGATATCCGCGAATCGGTAGACGACTTTGTAAAGGCTATCAATAATGCACAGATAGTAATGATACCTGGAGGTTTCAGCGGTGGCGACGAACCCGACGGCAGTGCTAAATTTATTACTTCGGTGTTCCGCAACCCAAAAGTTACCGACGCGGTAATGAACCTATTGAAACAACGCGATGGTCTTATGTTGGGTATATGTAATGGTTTTCAGGCACTTATTAAATTGGGATTGTTGCCTCACGGCGAAATATTGCCTCAAACAGCCGATTCGCCAACATTGACTATGAATACCATTGGTCGTCACCAAAGCAAGATGGCATACACCAAGGTGGTAAGCAATATGTCGCCTTGGATGAGCAAAGCACAACTTGGCGGAGTATATACTGTGCCTATCTCGCATGGCGAAGGTCGCTTTGTGGCTCCTAAACAATGGTTGGATAAATTGTTTGCCAACGGACAAGTGGCTACTCAATATGTGGATTTAGATGGAAAACCAACTATGAACGACATGTACAACATGAACGGCTCGTATATGGCAGTGGAAGGTATAACATCGCCCGATGGTAGAATACTTGGCAAGATGGCTCACAGCGAACGTATAGGAAATGCTGTGGCTATAAACATTTATGGCGATCAAAACCAATTGATATTCGAAAGCGGAGTAGAATATTTTAAATAGAAACGTGTTCGATTATTAAACAATAAATCTATAAGACTACGAGAGTATAAGTCTGCCCGACTGCACGTCTCGTAGTCTTTTTAACTAATTTGTGTCGGCTAAGCCAAAAGCCAATGGCTAAAAGCTAAAGTTGGATAGCTTACATAAAAACGTCTCTTTGCTATTATGAAAGGTAATAAAGTGGTGGAAAATAAAAAGAAATGGTGTCGGTTTTCGTTTCTGAAAAAGGATTGGGACAGCGTAGGAACATCTCTCAATGCTTTGGTATGGAAACGTTTTAAAAAAGACAAAATGGCTGTGGCCAGCCTTGTGGTGATAGTGTTGTTTGCACTTATGGCTGTGCTTGGCTATACCATTACCCCTGATAGCACTCCATATTGCAACCAGCAGTATTTAGAACTTGCGGTGCAAAAGCCTATGAGCAAAGCACGTTTTTTGTATGTGGAAAAAAACGAGGTGCACGAGAGTGTCAACTTTTTTGAAACAATGCTTTATGGCAAAAAGTTGTCGTATTACGCTTATCCTATATATGATTATAGTTTCGAGGCCGACAGCGTGGAGGTGGAAACCTATACGGGGTCGGTGCCAAACGATGGCGAAAAGAAATTTTTCCATTTGGCCGATGTGGCATACGCTTTGGATACCGATGTGCCTATAGTGGCCGACAATGATGCGGTAACCTTCACTACAATTGATGGACACACCCACACCAAAACCATAAAAGAATTACAAACCATGGTGGAAAAAAACAACCTTCCACTGCGTACATTTTATCTTGGCACCGACCGCTACGGACGCGATGTCCTTAGCCAGATAATGCTTGGCAGCCGTGTAAGCCTTTCGGTAGGCTTTATAGCCATAGCCATAGCCTTACTTATAGGTATATTGCTTGGTGCGGTGGCTGCATATTATGGCAAATGGGTGGACAGCCTTATTATGTGGTTTATCAATGTGGTGTGGAGTATACCCACTGTGCTGCTCGTTATAGCCATTACTTTTGTGTTGGGCAAGGGCTTTTGGCAGGTGTTTGTTGCGGTGGGGCTTACCATGTGGGTTGATGTGGCACGTGTGGTGCGCGGACAAGTGTTAAGCATACGCGAGAAAGAATATGTAGAAGCTTCGAAGGCATTGGGATTTACCACCTTTCGAACTATTACTCATCATATACTTCCCAATATATGGGGCGCTGTGATTGTTATAGCGGCTTCTAATTTCGCCTCGGCCATATTGCTCGAAGCGGGGCTTAGTTTTTTGGGTATAGGTGTGCAACCCCCTATGCCTTCGTGGGGAACGATGGTAAAAGAAAATTATGGATATATTTTGCTCGATTCTGCTTATTTGGCCCTCCTTCCGGGATTCGCTATAATGATAATTGTGCTGGCTTTTATGCTTGTGGGTAGTGGAATACGCAATGCTCTTGATGTTAAAAACAACTGATATACAATATGTAATATAATAGTTGAAATAAAGTGTAATAATTTTTTTTCCAAAAACGCTTGTATATTCAAAAAAAGTTGTACTTTTGCAACATAATTCCGGAAGGAATTTGAATTAAAAACACATTAATTAAATACATTTATAAACTTAAAAACTAAACAAAATGACAAAGTATTTTAAATTATTAGGTATTGCTTTACTTGCAACAAGTATGGCATTCGTTTCTTGTGGTGATGATGGAGATGATACAACAGATCCAGGTACTAATCCTCCTACAGAAGTAACTCCGGGTATTAAAGTAACTTTCGGAAGCGAATCTTGGGATGCTTTAGCAACTGAAGGTTTGGATTATTCTACTTATGGTATGGCTATACTTACAGCTTACAACTATCAAGATCCTTCTGCTGAAGATACATATCCAAAAGCAGAAGTAGCTGTAGCTACAACATTAGGAACAGCTGAAGTTACAGCAGATCCTAGCAATAGTGCTCAATTGTCTAATGGTGGTTGGATTGAATACTATGCTGCAAAAACTTGGTATATGAGCAATTCACCATACGGTGACTGGTGGGCAAAATCTGCTACTGTTAACGTAACTGAATTCGATGCTACAGCTGCTACAATGAGCGTAAAAGTTAATGCTGTAATGTTTGAACTTGAATCAATCATGACTCCTGGTGAAGGTGAATATGAAGGCTATATGATGATTGATTTCACTCAAATAGAACAAGCTACTTCTTCAACTATGGTATTTGATGCTACAAAAATTGCTTTGCAAGCAGTAAGCGGAAAATCTTTAAAAAAATAATTTGGTAATAAAATAAACAAAAGAGATGGACTCATTCTAAACGAAGATTGAGTTCTTCTCTTTTAATTAAAAACATAATTAGAAATGAAAAAAGCATTTAAATTATTTGGATTCATAGCATTGTCTATGACATTGGCAGTTGCTTGCGGTAATGCAAACACTACTCCTGCTGAAGAAGAAGTTGTAGAAGAACAAGCTACAGAAGTTGTAGAAGAAGCTCAAGTTGAAGCTCCTGCTCAACAACAAACCGTAGCTACAACTCCTGCTGAAGAAAAAGAAGAAGTTGCTGTAGTTAAAACAGAAGAACAAGCAGCAAAAGACAAAAAAGTAGAAGAAGTTAAAAACAAATTAGACGCTAAAGGAAAAGAAGTTGCAGGTGCAGTTGCAGGTGAAGTTAAATCAGCTACAGACAAAAAAATTGAAGAAGGTAAAAATAAATTAGAAAGTAGAATGACTAAATAATTAGATTCTATAGAAAATAAACCTAATGAAGAGTCCGGATAAAATTCCGGACTCTTTTGTAAAAAGACATCTAATAAAATGAAGAAAAATTTATTATTGATAGCAGTTTCTGTTCTCTGTGTCGCATGTGTTACTGAGAAAAAAGAAATAGAGGAAGTCGCATACAATTATCTTGATGCCATGGGCAACTACCGCATAGATGATGCTCGCCCATACGCAAGTGCCGAAACATGCGAAAAAACATTAGATGTATTTATAAATTACTTAATGCCCAAAGTAGATACCAACTACATTAAATCTAATACACCTGCTACTATAGAGATATTGAGTGTAGATATATTAAGTGATACCACAGCGGTGGTTAGTTACGAAAAAACAACTCCAATAACGGTACAAAAAGATGGTCGTTTGGATATGATAAAAGAAGATGGTCGTTGGTGTGCCGAGGTCATAATAGCCCTTCCTCCAATAGTTGAGATGGATTCAACAGAGTTGCAATCCAAAATATCTTCTCGTTTGGATAGTTTAAAGAATCGCAAGTTTACAATAGTAGAAAAAAAGAAAAAATAAAGAATAAGGCTGTAATTGTAAATTGTCTAATTATAGCCTTTATTCTATATAGTCTAATGAGGATAAAATAATCTGTTTGCCAATTAGTTATTATTTTAAAATATAATGAGATAGAAGTATTATAGCTATTTATATTAAGTTATAAGTACTTCTACTATCATGCGTAGTCAGTTTGCTTTTTTGAGTAAGATTGTTTGTTTTTTGAGTCGGGTTTTGATGTTTCAAAAAAAATACGTACCTTTGTAGCCTGATATAATAAACGCGAAATAAAATAAATTAATGATAATCAATATAAAATAATATGACACCAAGAGTAAGTATTATAATGGGTAGCACCTCGGATATGCCGGTAATGGAAAGTGCATGTAAGTTTTTTGATGAAATGGAGATACCATTTGAAGTAAATGCATTGTCGGCACATCGCACACCCGACGAGGTGGTTGAGTTTGCCAAGAATGCACACACACGAGGTATAGAAGTTATAATAGCCGGCGCCGGTATGGCTGCAGCATTGCCGGGTGTTATAGCAGCCGAAACACCGCTGCCCGTTATAGGTGTGCCTATCAAAGGTAGTGTACTCGAAGGCTTGGATGCTACTTTTGCCATAATGCAGATGCCTCCGGGTATACCTGTGGCCACTGTGGCTATAAATGGTGCATTGAACGCTGCCGTGTTGGCAATGCAGATAATGGCCAATGGCGATAAAGCATTGCAAGAAAAAGTAGTGGCTTATAAGCAAGGGCTTAAAGGTAAGATAGTAAAAGCCAACAAAGATTTGGCCGAAATAAAGTTCCGTTTCAAGACAAATTAATATTTTTGTTTGCGTATGATAACTATAGGAATAACAGGAACTCTGGGCGCCGGCAAGGGTACGATAGTCGATTATTTGGTAAAAGAAAAAGGTTTTGTACATTTTTCGGTACGCGATTTTATTACCAAAGAAATAGAGCGTAGAGGTATGCCGGTAAACAGAGACTCTATGACTATTGTGGGCAATGATTTAAGGAAGCAACATTCGCCATCGTATATAACCGACGAGTTGTACAAGCAAGCACAAGAAACGGGTAAGAATTGTATCATCGAAAGTGTGCGCACACCACTCGAGGTAAGCGAACTTCGTAAGCATTCTAATTTCTATTTGTTTGCCATCGACGCCGATGCCAAGGTGCGTTACGAGCGTATAGTTGTAAGAGGCTCATCGACGGATAATGTGTCGTTCGAAACTTTTATAGCCAACGAACAACGCGAAATGACATCCGACGACCCAAACAAACAAAACCTTAAAGCCTGCATCAAGCAAGCCGACTATCTGTTCTCTAATGATGGCGATTTCGAAGACTTACACAAAAAAATAGAAGAAGTGTTGGACAAGATAATGTATAAACGCCCATCGTGGGACGAGTATTTTATGGAATTGGCCAATACTGCTTCGAAGCGTGCCACTTGCGATAGAGGACGAAGCGGATGTGTTATAGTGAAAAATCGTCATGTGTTGGTAACAGGATATGTGGGTTCGCCTGCCGGCTTGCCACATTGCGATGAGGTGGGACACCTTTTCAGCAAAACCATACATAGCGATGGCAGTATCTCAAACCATTGCATACGCACCGTTCATGCCGAACAAAACGCCATCTGCCAGGCCGCACGACGTGGAATAGCATTGGAAGGCGCTACCTTATATTGCCGAATGACTCCGTGTAGAACTTGTGCGATGCTTATAATAAATTGCGGCATAAAAAGAGTGGTATGCGAACGTAAATATCACAAGGGCGCAGAAAGTGAAGAAATGTTCCGTCAGGCAGGCATCGAATTGGAATTCTTCTACGACGAAGTGCAGAAATACGAGAATCAATAGATAATATTTGTCTATTTTTAGTGGCATAGACAATAAAAAAGGATTTTTGTTGTTTATGTAACTGTCTCGCTGAAGATAAAATAATATTAAGGATATAAATAAAATAGTTAAAGATGAAAAGAAAAACATTTGTAGTATTAGGATTATTAATGGTAGGTATGTTGTTGTTTAGCTCTTGCGCAAGAAGCACATGTCCTGCTTATCGTGGAGCAGCAACATCGCACCCAACAGGTCCAAGAAATTAAACAGATAAATACCAAGTTATGGGAAGGTTTGTTATACGTCGGGCAACCGAAAACGATGTCCCTTTGGTATTAGATTTTATACGAAAATTGGCTGAATACGAGAAACTTTTGCACGAAGTAGTGGCTACAGAAGAAATCTTGTATCAGTCTCTTTTTGTAGAAAAGAAAGCCGAAGTAGTTATAGCCGAAGAAGAAGAAAATCCGGTAGGTTTTGCATTGTATTTTCATAATTTCTCTACTTTCGTGGGACGTAAGGGCTTGTATTTGGAAGACCTTTTTGTGCTTCCCGAAAAAAGAGGCTTGGGCTATGGCAAAGCGTTGATGAAGTATTTGGCCGCCTTGGCAGTAGAGCGTAATTGTGGCCGCATGGAATGGGTGTGCTTGGATTGGAACGAGTCATCGATAAAGTTTTACAAATCGATAGGTGCTTTACCTATGGAGGATTGGACTATATATCGCTTGGCCGGCGATGATTTGAAAAAAATGGCAAAAGAGTAAGTATTATGGCAAAAAAGAAAGTTACAAATGACGCTATCATTTCGTCGGAATCATTAGACGAATTGTCGTTTATAGGCTTGAAACACGATTGCGAAAGTTATCGTTTGGTTTACTATTTGAATAATATCTTTAAACTAAACCTTTCGCGAGAATCGGGTTTTAATTACTATAAAGAAGACGAACAAAAGTCTTATCCTTTTCCTTTGTATATGTACGTTGATAAAGAGTATAGACTACATTATTTTCTTATTCAAACAAAATACAATAATGTACTCATAGATGGTTCGGTGGACTATTATAATTCAATATTGTTGATATTGGGTAGCGAACACATTGCTTTCGCTAAACGCATTATTGATAGATATTCCGAAATGCCGGGTGTCTTTTTGTGCGAAAGTATGGAATTTGATGAAACAGATATTCCAAAAAACAATAAACTTAAAAAGTTCAAAAAGAACTTGTCCGTTTTTCTGAAAGATGCTTTGTTATTGGATATTCAGCAGTTTTTATCTGAGTCTTTGAGAGCACAGAATGATAAGGAAAAACAAAAAGAAGAAGACGTCTTTTTTCAGTTTTGACAAAGTTGGTGACACGCATATAATAAAAAAGAGATAACATACAAGCAATGTTATCTCTTTTTTTATCCTTATTGGAGGCTTTTATTAAGCACCAATTAAGTTGTGATAAGCTTCTGCATCTAACAATTCGTCTAATTCAGCAGGATTTGTCATTTTAATTTTTACTAACCAACCTTCGCCGTATGGGTCGTTGTTTACCAACGAAGCTTCACCGTTATCGCCAACTGCAGCGTTAACTTCCAATATTTCGCCACCTACAGGCAATAATACGTCAGATACGGTTTTTACTGCTTCTATACTTCCGAATACTTCTCCTTTTTCAAGAGTTTCGCCTTCGGTGGTGATGTCAACAAATACGATATCACCTAATTCGTGTTGTGCGAAATCTGTAATACCTACGTATGCAACTTCGCCTTCTACTCTAATCCATTCGTGATCGCTCGAATACTTTAAATTTTCAGGTATATTCATTGTTTTTTCTGTTTTTTTAGTTGCAACAATTTTTCGCAAACAACACCCTAAAACATTATTCGTTCTTTTGCTCTTAGTGTTTGATTACAAAACTATTATTGCAGTTTTTATTGTTTGTAATTTATTTATTTCACGTTTCAAAAGTACACTTTTTTTCGCGTATATCAAAATTTTTTTTCTTTCTTTTTGCCTTTTTTTTCTTGTTGATGGTTTAAGTATTTGATTATCATTGTTTGATAAAGTTCTTTCGGGTGAAATATTTATCCATTTTAGCATCGTCCCAATTTCGGGTTATTCTTATGAGTATAGCAGTGGTTATAAAGGCAAAAATAAACCTGAAAAGTATTATTCCGCTCCAGTTGCCTCCGGCTGATGCCACCAACATTGTATCTTCGATAATACTATGAAAAAGCGACATAAGCAGTAATGAATAAAAGATATCTTTCTTCGATATGCTTGTGGCACGGGTTTCGTCGATAATAAGGGCACCGCCGTAGGCCAAACCAAGCGTAAGACCTATAATGGTGAGTGGTACTATTTTCGATGTCATGCCTATAAAGTTAAGTATCGGTTCCAATAATTTGTTCAGCTTTGCTATCAGACCTATGCGTTTCAGTATCTCCAAAACCGTTATCAGTGCTAAAATGATAAGGGCTATGGATATATAGTTTTTAAGTTCGTTTATTATCCAAGCGGTTATGCTTTGGTCGGCAGGTGCCGATAATGTCATTATTTGAGAGGCAGGCTCTTGTAGCAGATTGGTGGCTGAGTAAAAGAAGTTTAAAAATATACCCACCACTACCGCCATTCCTAATCGAAACAATACTATCGGTATCCATTTTAGTCCGGCTTTGTATACCACCACCACTTCCATTAAAAACGAATGGGCTATAAGTAAGGCTGTCATAAGTATAGTCGCCTGTGCTACCGTAAGGCTGACGGTGGCCTGCAACGAATAGAATGCCAGCAAGCCTCCATACAGATTGCCAAATATGGCGCTGGCCCACACTATACCCATCTCGCCCGGCAATCCCATAAGCTGCATCAGCGGATCAAAAAAGTTACTTACATAGTTTATTCCTCCCGTTTCTTGTAATATTTTTATCAAAATACTTATCGGTATCAATATTTTGAACAATATTTTGCAAGTTCTTTTCCATGGATTAAATATGCTCAATGCAAAGGATTTCAGTTTGTTGTTGTTGCTCATTGCTTAGTTTCTGGTTTTATTTTCGATTTGCAAAGATACGATTTTTAGTCGACTTCTAAAATATTCATCTTATCCGAATACCGTTGTTGTCATTTGGGGGTGGAGATCTCTTGTTTTATTATAAGTGGATACTGAAATGTTAAAGGAAAAATCTAAATGTTAAATAGTGGTTGTTTTTCTCTCTCGATGTCGTGAAAATTTCCTCTCGATCAGCTGTCGTTTCCCTCTCGAGTAGGCAGAAAAATCATCGCGATATACTGTCGCAACTCCCGCAAGGGGGTGTTGTAAGTTTCATGGTATACCATCACAGAGTGGGAGGGGAGTGTGAAAAGTACTCTTTGCTTATTTTTTTTAGAGGATGACCTATTCTTGATAATCAATTTGTTATACTGATAATTCTTTCTGCTTGCTTTATTTTTATAAAAATATTTTCTTGTGGATAAATATCCGTTTCTGCGAGTTAAATCGATTACTGTTAATATGTGCTAAATTTCTAAATGTCTTAATATTGTTTTCGAATCTTATTTCAAAAGTTCGGAGCGGTGACTAATTGTTTTCTGTTTATTGAAGCGTAAAGTTTTGGAAATGCTTTAATGTTGATGATGAGGATTTTTTTATTTCTTTTAACGTTTAATTAATAACCTTTCTGCTGCTTTTTAGGTCTTATACACGTAAGCATTAAATATCTCAACAGTTGTGAAATTGTAAAAGAAAAGTAGTACTACATCATAATGCTTAAAACTGGTAAAAGCTTTTATTAGTAATTCTTCGAAGAATGCAACCTGATTCTAAAAACACTTTAAAGAAAGGAGCAAACCTAATTAGAGAAGGAAGACTAACTAACATTAACAAGGGACATGGTTTATTGTCTCTAAGGTACCGCTATATAATTATTTAGGCTTCGTTGTATAGTGGTCAATTCTAATAAGAAGCCGCAAACTAAAAACAAAAAATAAAATGATAAAGAACATAAAAATATGTATTATGTTGGCGATTTTGTCGACAGTTGCAATAAGTTGTAAAGATAAAGAAGGCGACGATTCTGCCGATAGTGGTTATGTAAACGGACACGAGTATGTGGATTTAGGTCTAAGTGTAAAATGGGCTACATGCAATGTGGGAGCCTCGTCGATGTCTGATAGTGGTAGTTATTATGCATGGGGCGAAAAGGAAACTAAACTCGATTATGCTGATATTTATTCTACTACCTACGGCAAAGGTATGTCGGATATCTCCGGTGACCTTGCCTACGATGTGGTGCGTGCCAAATGGGGCGGAACATGGCGTATGCCAACTAAGGCCGAATTTGAAGAATTGTCTACACAATGTTCGTGGAAATGGACCACTCAAGGCGGTAAATATGGCTATTTGATAACCGGTCCAAGCGATAATAGTATATTTCTTCCGGCTGCCGGTTGGAAGCATAGTGTGGATACCTATAGATACAGCGAGTTCGGTTATTATTGGACTTCGACACCTAACGACGATGATAATAAGAAATCTTACTACATGGATTTTTCATCGGTGGACAGAGGTGTTTATTCTTATCAACGATATGACGGATTGCAAATAAGAGCCGTAACTCAATAGTTGTCCGCCGCAACCAAACAACACTTTGTAATCCTATTTGTTATAGGCATAAGACATAAATAATGTCTTGTGCCTTTGTTGCTTTACATTGCCTATAACTTTATTGTGTAATTTTTATTAGCAACTTAACAATATATTTCTTTTTGCTGCGTTATTAAAACTATAAAATCAACTAAAAAACTAAATAATATGAATGTGCAAATAGAACTATTACTACTTATTCTTTCAGCATTGTTTTTTGTAAGTATTTTGGCCGATAAAGCCGGCTCTCGTTGGGGAGTGCCTTCGTTGTTGTTGTTTTTGGGTGTGGGTATGCTTTTCGGCAGTGATGGTTTTGGTTTTGATTTTCAAAGTACCACATTGGCTACATCGGTGGGCACTGTGGCATTGTGTATAATATTGTTTTCGGGTGGTATGGATACCAAGATGTCTGATATTCGCCCCGTGTTGTCGCAAGGCTTATTGTTGGCCACCATCGGGGTGTTGCTTACCGCCGGCATTACAGGCGTGGCCACATGGTGGATTTTTGGCGAGTTGTATCCTTCGCTCGGCGTAAGTCTCATTACTGCTCTTTTGCTGGCTGCCACTATGTCGTCGACTGATTCGGCTTCGGTCTTTTCCATATTGCGGTCGAAGGATTTACATTTAAAAAATAATCTTCGCCCGATGCTCGAACTCGAGAGTGGTAGCAACGACCCTATGGCATATATTCTTACCATTACCTTTATAGATATTCTCAAAGTAAGCCAAGATGCTATGCCCAATATTTTTCAAACCATTTTGTTCGTACTTATGCAGTTGATTATAGGTGCTGCAATGGGTTACTTCTTGGGAAAACTTTTGGTGTGGGGTATCAATAAACTTAAAATAGATAATGCTTCGTTGTTCCCCATCTTGGTATTTACATGTTGTATATTTATCTTCTCTATTACCTATTTTATGAAAGGTAACGGCTATTTGGCGGTCTACATAGGTGGCTTGGTTATAGGCAATAGCAGTATGGTACACAGACGTTCCACCATGCGTTTCTTCGACGGTATTTCGTGGTTGGCACAGTTGCTTATGTTCTTGTTGTTGGGCCTGTTGGTAAATCCGCACGAACTTATTCCTATTATAATACCCGGTCTGATAATCAGTTTTCTTATGATATTTATCTCGCGTCCTTTGGGCGTTTATATCACTTTGTTGCCATTCCGTAAGATGAGTGCCGGCGACAAGGCTTTCCTTTCGTGGTGTGGTTTGCGTGGCGCTGTGCCAATTATTTTTGCTATTATGGCTCTTGCCGCAGGTATTCCTCATGCACGTTTGATATTCAATATAGTCTTTTTCTGTACTTTGGTATCGCTTATCGTACAGGGTACATCGTTGCCTCTTATGGCAAAATGGCTCGGAGTGTTGGAAAAACCGGATTCGTTAAAGACGCCTAAACACTTTGATATAGAACTTCCCGAAGATGTAAAAAGCGAGGTCAGCGAGATCGAAGTCAATGAAACTATACTTACCCGGGGGCGATATTTGATGAATTTGGGTATGCCCGAAAACACCTTGGTTATTATGGTTAAGAGAAACGATACATTCTTTGTGCCTACCGGAAAGACCGAATTGTTTGTCAACGATAAACTTTTGGTTATTACCGACAATAAAGCAACCTTGAGCGAGACATACGAAAAACTCAACATACCGTTTGTTCCAGAAGAAAAAGCAGACGATGATACCGACGCCGTTGCCGACGAAACAAATGAGCAAAAAACAACATAGAATATAGGATAAATGCAATATTTTTAGTATCTTTGCAAACCTAAAATATTATATAGATATGTCCGTACTGCTTGAATTTGCGATGTTTCCGACCGATAAGAGCGAGAGCGTAAG
>RHMF01001082.1_pt1 | contig 17927 bp, 13 predicted proteins | sample 5365151 | NCBI WGS metagenome assembly RHMF01 (sample SAMN10266501, study PRJNA497801) | feces metagenome | isolation source: feces | host: Bos taurus | place: China: Prairie of Fairy Mountain | collected 2017-08-14 | reverse complement strand
GCCGTGGATATGGCAAGCGACTTCCTGCAGCCTGGGCAGCAGATTGTATACACTGAAGGCAACAGTTCGCCCCGATCGGAGTTCAACGCCGAGGGCAAGGGACAGTTCTGCGAAGGGCGCCTCGTGGTGCTCATCGACGAATATTCAGCTTCGGCTGCAGAAATTGTCACTGGTGCCGTACAGGACTGGGACAGAGGAGTCGTAGTGGGTCGTCGCTCATTTGGCAAGGGATTGGTGCAGCGTCCGATACCTATGCCCGATGGTTCGCTCATCCGCCTTACCGTAGCCCGCTACTATACCCCCTCTGGACGCTGCATACAGAAGCCTTACGGCGAGGATATCGATTACCGCAAAGACCTTGTGGACCGCTTCAACAAGGGCGAGCTGATGCACGCCGACAGTATACACTTCCCCGACTCACTCAAGTATCAAACCAAGCAACTGGCACGCACCGTATATGGTGGCGGTGGCATCATGCCCGACTACTTCGTGCCGCTCGATACGCTGACATATACCAAATATCACCGCGAACTGACAGCCAAAGGGGCTATCGTAAACACCAACCTCGCCGTCATAGACCGCTATCGTAAGGAGTACGAAAAACGCTATCCCGACTTCAAAGCCTACAACAAGCACTTCGAAGTAAACGACACCATACTCAGCATCCTACGTTCTGAGGCCGACAAGGCGGGTGTGAAGCACGACGAAGAATTGTATCAAGCATCGCTCCCGTACATCAAGGTGCAGCTCAAGGCGCTCATCGCCCGCGATCTATGGGATATGACACAGTTCTTCGAGGTATTCAACCACACCGACGAAACAGTGATGAAGGGACTGGAAATCATACAGTCAAAAGACTTCGGGTTGGGTCAAAAGAGATAACGCAACACAAGCGGCCAATTAGGGGAGTACATAAAGGGATGGCATACTAAATCACGAGTTGGGCCGTTAATATAGGTAATGGACCTCAGAAATGTCATATTGACCCTATCACTGCTGCTTGCTGCCGTGACGGCTCGGGCACAGTTTGACACACACTTCACTCACTACTGGGCACTACAGGGTTACTACAATCCTGCCGTGGCAGGGCTGAGCGGACGACTCAATATGTATGGCACCTACGCCATGCAGATGGCTGGCTATACCAATGCCCCTGCAACGATGCTTATAGGGGCCGATATGGTGCTCCCTACGGAGAAGAAGAATCAGGCTGTGAGTGCCAACCTCTACAATGAGTCCATAGGTCTCTTCACCAACCAACGTCTCTTTGCAGGCTATGCCTATCGGTTCAATCTGTGGAACGGACGTATGGCAATAGGTGCCAGTGTGGGGTCACTGGAGCAGAAATTCGATGGTTCGAAGGTCGAAGCCGAAGAGTCGGGCGACGATGCCTTCCCCTCATCAGAAATCGACGGTATGGGGCTCGACCTCACCGCAGGCCTACACTACACGCATCGCCTCTTCTATGCAGGTTTGTCGGTGATGCACGTCACCGCGCCTACCATCGAGCTTGGTGAAACGCATGAGATAAAGATAGACCCTACGCTTTATTTCAGTGGTGGATGCAATATTCAGCTAAAGAATCCGTTATTATCCATACAGCCTTCAATGCAAGTGATGACCGACCTGCAAGCATGGCGGGCCGACCTCACAGTGCGAGGTACCTACACCTACGACGAGAAGCGCTACTACGCGGGCCTTACCTACAGCCCTATGACATCGGTGGCTATACTCCTCGGAGGAGAGATTAACAGCGTATCGTTTGGCTATGCCTACGAACTCTTTACCTCGGGTGTGGGACTCATCCATGGGAGTCACGACCTGTATGTGGGCTATGTGATGGACTTGGACCTATTTAAAAAAGGAAAGAACAAACATAAAAGTATACGTATATTATAACTCGTATGAAGACAAAATGGATTATGGGCATAGCCGCAGCGGCACTACTGACCTCCTGTATGGGATCGAGCAATGCCTCTATGGCTGCAGGTGGTGAGCTCACAGGTTCCCGCTCTGCATCATTCAACGAGCCTGCACCTTTTGGTATGGTGCTCGTTCCACGCGGTTCGCTCAAGTTGGGAGAAGAGGACACCGATACTCTCTGGGGTTCCAACGCTCCTTATAAAGAGATTTCAGTGGAGTCGTTCTGGATGGACGATAGCGAGATAACCAATGCCGAGTACCGCCAGTTTGTACACTGGGTGCGCGACTCTATCATCCGTGAGCGTCTGGCCGACCCCGCATACGGTGGCGACGAGACCTATAAAATCGAAGAGGATGAGTATGGCGAGCCCATTACTCCGTACCTCAATTGGAAGAAGCCCATCCCTTGGCGCAAGGCTACAGAGGATCAGCTTATCGCTATCCAAAGCGTATATAAGCGCAACCCCTATACAGGCGCTATGGAACTGGACCCTGCACAGATGAACTACCGCTACGAGATTGTAGACTACACACAAGCTGCACTGCGCAAGAACCAGCTCGATGCAGCCAAGCGAGTGCGCAATACGGATGTAAAGGTCAACCCCGACGAGGTGATTATGATCTCTAAAGATACCGCCTATATCAATGAGGACGGACAGATTGTGCGAGAGACCATCAATCGTCCACTTTCTGGTCCGTTTGACTTCGTGAATACCTATATCGTAAATATATTCCCTGACACCACTTGTTGGGTCAACGACTTCCCCAATGCCAATAACGAGATGTACATGCAGCTCTACTTTAACCACCCCAACTACAACGACTATCCTGTGGTGGGTGTGAGCTGGGAGCAGGCCAATGCCTTCTGTGCTTGGCGCACCGACTATCTCCTGCGTGGCCTTGGGCCTCAAGCCAAGTATGTGCAGCGCTACCGTCTCCCCACAGAAGCCGAGTGGGAATATGCCGCTCGTGGCAAGGAGGGTACACTCTTCCCCTGGATGCAGGACGGCACCAAGAGCGATGAGGGTTGCTTCTATGCCAACTTCAAGCCCGAGCGTGGCAACTATACCAAAGATGGTAGCCTCATCACCACCAAGGTGGGCTCATATTCAGCCAACAGTCACGGTTTGTTCGACATGGCAGGCAACGTAGCTGAGTGGACATCGACCGTATACACCGAGGCAGGTGTGTTACAGATGAGCGACATGAACCCCGAGCTCTTCTACAACGCAGCTAAGGAGGATCCCTATTATATGAAGAAGAAAACCGTACGCGGCGGCTCATGGAAAGATCCCGAGAAGTTTATCCAGTCCGTTTCGCGCACCTACGAATATCAGAATGAGACACGCTCCTACATCGGCTTCCGTTGTGTACGCTCTTATGTAGGAACAGCAAGGAAATAATTAGGAATTTGGAGTTAAGGATTAGGAGTCCAACAACACTTTAATCGCCCTTAATACCCTTAAACTCCCATAATAAAATACCACAATGGAACAGAACAAAAGCATGATTTCCCGCTTCCAGGACTTCTTGGAGACTCAGAAGGGACAAACCATATTGAACTACCTCTACAGTTGGGGTGCCGCTATCGTAATTTTGGGTGCCCTCTTCAAGCTCACCCATATCAGCGGTGCCGACTTGATGCTCTTCATCGGTATGGGTACCGAGGTGCTCACCTTTATCGTCAATGGCTTTGAGCGCCAGTCGAGTGCTAAGAGCGATGAGGCTCCTGCCACAGCCGGAGGTCCCGTCATCATAGGTGGCGCTTCCGTAGCAGGCAGTGCTGTACCCGTAGGAACCGACGGTGTCGGTTCTTCCACAGCAGTACCCCAGCTGGATGCTGACGCCTTGAATGCCATGGCCAATATCGCTGCTGCCAATGCCGCTGTAGCCGCAGCCCAAGGCAATGTCGCTCCCGCAGGAGCCGCCGTTGTTGGTTCTAATGCGGTTTCCGCAGCCCAGTCTGTAGTGCCTGTCGTAGATGGCAAGGTAGATGTGCCCGAACTGCAGCAGGTGACACAAGACTATATCGAGAAATTGCGCGAGCTCACCGAGTCGTTCCAGCATATCTCCGACCAGTCGTCGCAGCTTGAGGCCAGTGCCGACGAGGTAGAGCGTCTGAGCCGCAACCTCACCTCCATCAATACCATCTACGAGATGCATCTCAAGAGCCTCGGCTCACAGATTGGCAATATCGACCTCGTCAATGAGCAGACACGCCGCATGGCCGAGCAGATTGAGGAGCTCAATCAAGTATACGACCGTATGCTGCAGTCCATGACCGTAAATATGAAGGTTGGCCGCAATGCCGACGAACATAGTAAGGAAGCCTAACACAACGCACTATGAGCGCAGGAAAGAAAAAGCTGACACCCCGTCAGCGAATGATCAACTTGATGTACATCGTGCTGATGGCGATGCTTGCCCTCAACGTGTCGTCCGATGTACTCAATGGCTTCACCATCGTTGACTCAGGGCTCAGCCGCAGTACCGACAATGCTACCAAGCAGAACCTTGAGATTTTCCAGGACTTTGAGGCACAGATGGCCAAGAATCCCGAGAAGGTGGGCGAGTGGTATGCCAAGGCAAAGCGTGTGAAGGAGCTATCCGACTCGGCCTATAACTATGCCGAGGAACTCAAAGTACGCATGGTGCGTGAGGCCGACGGCAAGAAGGCCGATGTACGCAACATCAAGAACAAGGAGAACCTCGAAGCCGCCAACTTCGTGATGCTGGCTCCTGGTACGGGCGAGGGTGGTAAGCTCTATGAGGTGATCAACAACTACCGCGACCAGGTGGTGAGCATGATCTCCGACACCGTGCAGCAGCGCATCATCAGCGACAACTTTGACACCTCGGTGCCTCAGACCGAGAACTCATTGGGGAAGAACTGGCAGCAATACAACTTCGAGAACATGCCCGTAGCGGCTGCCGTAACACTGCTCACCAAGTTCCAGAACGACGTGCGCTATGCCGAGGGCGAGATTCTCCACGACCTCATCGTCAATATCGACGCTACCGACGTACGTGTCAACGAGCTCAGCGCCTACGTCATCCCCACCTCACAGAACGTGGTACGCGGCAACACTTTCGGAGCCCGCATTATTATGGCTGCTGTGGATACCACCCAGCGTCCCAATATCTATATCAACGACCAACTTGTGGAGACCGAGAACGGCTGGTATGAGGTGCCCTGCAACAGCACAGGCGACTTCACCCTCAACGGATACCTCGAGCTCAACGATGGCTCGGGTGAGACTGTGCGTCGCGACTTCTCGCAGAAGTACACCGTGGTTGATCCTATCGCTACCGTATCGGCCTCGATGATGAACGTGCTCTATGCCGGCTACGACAACCCTATCGCCATCTCTGTGCCGGGCGTGCCCAACAATAAGGTGTCGGCCCGCATCGCCAATGGCAACGGTACCCTGCGCCCCGTGGCAGGTGGCTTCATCGCTCACCCCACCAAGGTAGGCTCCGATGTGGTGATTGCAGTCAGTGCCGAGCAGAACGGACGTCAGCAAAGCATGGGCGAGTACACCTTCCGTGTGCGCCAGTTGCCTGATCCAACCCCCTTCATTGAATATAAGGACGACAAGGGCGTCACCCAGCGCTATCGTGGCGGTGGCACCAAGCTCAGCAAGCAGGCCCTGATGGGTGCCGAGGGCATCATCGCAGCCATCGACGACGGTTTGCTTCCGTGTCATCAGCTTCGAGACCGTGACCTTCGACAACATGGGTAATGCCATGCCCGAGCTCTCCAATGGAGCCAACTTCTCGGAGCGCCAGAAGAGCACCTTCCGCCGCCTCACCCGTGGCAAGCGCTTCTACATCTCGAGCGTGAAGGCCGTAGGCCCCGACGGTATAGAGCGCCAGTTGCCCTCAACCCTTGAAGTGATAATTAACTAAATCATCAGAGTGCTCCGAGCTCTCAGAGAACTCCGAGTACTCCGAGCACTTAACAATAACAACGATATGAAACTGAAATCTCTCATAGCAATCGCAGCCCTGCTCCTCTGTGCGCAGGGTGCTGTAGCACAACCCAAGGCACGCCTTAAGGCCCAGGCCGAAGCCGAGAAGAAGACCGAGACATCGCTCAGCGAACGTGCCAAGGCACAGTATACGGCTCAGATGCCCGCTCCCTCCGATGTGGTGTGGAAGCGCGACATCTATCGCACCCTCGACATGACCAAGGAGAAGAATGCCGCCCTCTACTATCCGGTAGAGCCGTTGGGCGACCGTGTCAACCTCTTCACCCTCGTCATCCGCCTTGTGGCAGATGGTAAGGTGCCTGCCTACGAGTACCGTTCCGACGGTAATGAGCTCTTCACCGAGGACAACAAGTACAAGGTGACCGACATGCTGGAGAAGTTCTACATCTACTACGAGGAGAAGGACGGACACATCAACATCAACGACAGTGACATCCCTTCAGGTGAGGTGCTCAGCTACTTCATCAAGGAGAGCTCGTTCTACGATCAGCGCACCGCTACCTACACCACCCGTGTCACTGCCATCTGTCCAGTGCTGCACCGTAGTGGCGACTTTGGCAGCGATGTCACCAAGTATCCCATGTTCTGGCTCAACTACGATGAGGTGAGTCCTTATCTGGGTATGACGCCGCTCATGACCAGCAGCTACAACAATGTGTCCAACATGAGCATCGACGACTACTTCGTACGTAGCCTCTACGAGGGCGACATCTACAAGACCGCCAACCTACAAAACAAGCTCCTTGCCCAATACTGCCCTAACGACACCGCCATGAAGGCTGAGCAGCAGCGTATAGAGAAGGAACTCGTTACCTTTGAAAATAAGCTCTGGGGTATAGAAGAGCCTGACACGACCACTACGGTAAACACCGATGAGAAGGCCGAAAAGAAGTCAGTGCGCAGCACGACCCGCAAACCCAAGGTTAAAACAGCAGAGAGGAAAGTTACAGCTACAGAGAAAGATGAGTCCTCCGAAAAGAAAACCTCTTTGCGCACCTCACGCCAGCGTACAGCATCATCATCCAAATCGACTTCCAGTGGGCAGACCCTATCGGTGCGTCGTCAACGTAGATAGATTATTTGTAACCTACCACATGTAACGTCATAAAAAAAGAGGGTGAAGTTCACCCTCTTTTTTATATACCACAAGAATTATTGGTTACACTCGGCCTCAATCTCCTCGACACTGCTGGGCTTGTGGGGACCTAGACGACGAGCGCCATCGGCTGTGATGAGATAATCTTCCTCATTACGGATGCCGCCGAAATCTTTCCAAGCATCAAGTCTGTCGTAGCAAATGAAGTCGGTATACATTTTCTCAGCACGCCACTTGTCGATGAGTTCGGGGATAAAGTAGATGCCGGGCTCAACGGTGAATACGAAGCCAGGTTCGAGCGGACGGGCCAGACGGAGCGACTTGAATCCGAATTGGGTGCTCTTGGGCTGACCATCGTAGCCTACATATACCTCACCGAGGTTTTCCATATCGTGCACATCAAGCCCCATCATATGTCCAAGGCCGCAAGGCATGAAAAGGGCATAGGCTCCAATACGTGCAGCCTCGGCAGGGTCGCCCTTGAGGAGGCCAAGCTCCTTCATGCCCTTACATATCTCAGTGACAGCAATCATATGTACATCGCGGAAAGGAACGCCGGGTCTCAAGGCATTGACAGCAGCAGTATAAGCTCGGTGGTTAATGTCGAATACTGTGCGCTGACGCTCGGTGAAACGGCCGCTCACGGGCATCGTGGAGGTGAGGTCACCAGCATAGTGCATCGTGTTTTCTGCACCTGCATCAAGCAAGAAGAGCTGGCCATCTTGTAATACATTGCTGTGGCAGTGGTTGTGAAGAGTTTGTCCGTTGATGGTAGCGATGACGGGAAACGAAAGGTTACCTCCGTTACGCATAGACACCTCGGTGACTGCAGCTGCAATTTCGCTCTCCTTGATGCCGGGACGGGCCATATGCATGGCTGTCACGTGCATCTCCACACTAGTGGCAACAGCTTCCTCAATTTGAGCAATTTCCTCGGCACTCTTGTAGTTGCGCTGCTCTACGACAGCACGTATAAGGGGTACCGACGACCTGGCAGCCAATTCGGCAGGATGAACACCAAGCAATTCGCTCAACCACAACTTATGATCACCACGATAAGGGGGTAGGTAGTGGATGGGCTGACCTTTGGCTACAGCGCAGTCGAGGTAACTCTTGAGTGAGGCCATAGGAAGTGTTTCGCTGATACCAACGCGCTCGCTCTTCTCACTGATTGTAGGCTGTGTACCCATCCATACGATATCGTCGATAGTGAGTTCGTTGCCAAAAATAATTTCGCGGTCCTCATCGATATCAATGACTGCGGCCAAGCCGGCATAGTCGGAACCGAAGAAATAAAGGAACGTGGAGTCTTGACGAAAATGGTAGGTATTGTCGGCATAGTTCATACCACACTCGTCATTGCCGAGAAACAGCAACAGGCCGCTCTTAAGCGTCGATTTCAGTTGCTGGCGACGGCGGATGTAAGTCTCTTTTGCAAACATAGTCTTTTGTTCTTTTTATTTATGGGTTGATAAATAGCTCTGTTATTCGTGCATACCAGTCAGACGATTATATATACTGATATATTGCATGGCCACACTACTCTCACCATAGGTACTGGTGGCCTTGCGGGCGGCCTCACGGCTCAGCATGTCGTAGTCGCCTTCGGTAAGCAGCCAGTGGATGCCTGCAGCCAGGTCGGCCACATTCTTATAGTCAGCTACATAGCCGTTGTGCAGATGGTCTATCATCTCAGGTATACCACCCACATTAAACCCGATGCAAGGTACGCCACAAGCCATAGCCTCTACGATGGTGTTGGGCAAGTTGTCTTGCAATGATGGGATGGCAAAGAGGTCTACGGCATTATATACCTCTACCAAGCGTTTTTCATCGGCAACATAGCTTAGCGGATATACATCGAAGGGGATATCGTGATATATGGCAGGTACGATATCTTTACCTATGAGCACGATGCCGAGGCTGTCTATCCATTCGGGGTGCTCGGTAGCAAGCACCTTGACAGCTTCTTTGAGATAGTGGAATCCTTTGCGTTCATCGGCAAGTGTATGTGAGCTAAAGAGCACCAGTCGCTTACCGACAGGGAGGTTTAAGGCCTCTCGTGCCTGCATTTTATTGCGTGGACGGAAGAGGTTGGTGTTGATGGCATTGGGCACGCATAGTATCTTGTTACTGCGTAGCAGGAGGCTGTTAGTAGCCATATTACCAAGCCAACGGCTACAGGCAACAAATTGGATGCGAGCACCTTGCAGAATCTGCGCTTTACGATCGAAAACGCGGTAAGCCATATCCCGGTGCTTGCGGCTGTTGAGTTGCGGACAATCGTGGCAATGCTCCGTATAGTGGTCACAGTCATGAGCATAGTGGCACACTCCAGTAAAGGGCCACATATCGTGCAGAGTCCACACAAGGGGTTTGCCCGAAGCAATAATCTTTTCTATTGACGAGAGTGAAAGCATACCTCCATTGGTCCAGTGCAAGTGTATTACATCGGCCTGCTTAAACTCGGGGAGGTCGGTGATATCGGTACCCGAACGACCGAGATCAATGGCATAGATACGATTACGGCGCAAATGGGTATGTAATGCTACAGATAGTCGCTCCCACACCATACTCAAACGGTCGGCCAAGGTGTATTCGGCCAGCACGGTAGTCACCTGCTCAGTACTCTTGCGGCGCACCAACATCTTGGCCTTGATACCGTTGTTTTTCAAGGCCTCGGTAAGGCGATAGGCAGCAATAGCAGGTCCACCCTGACGCTCGGTAGTATTTATGATGAGTACTCTCACGATGAATGTTCCGTTTTTATCTGTATTTTACTACAATTTGCCTGCCACATCGAACAATGATGTGGTCATATTGCTCCAGGCATACTTTGCCTTCTCCTCTACTATGCCGTCGTGAAAGTCGCTCTCGCTATGGTTGTCGACAAAGTCGACCAGTGCAGCAGCAATATCGGGCGCATCGGGCTTGGTCACGTATCCTACCTTGCCGTGGGGAACAATCTCGGCCAGTCCACCCACATCGGTGACCAACATGGGACGTTCAAAGTGATAGGCTATCTGGGTGATACCGCTCTGTGTAGCCGTCTTATAAGGTTGAGCCACAAGGTCGGCTGCAGCAAAGAAGTACCGCACCTGGTCGGCAGGAATAAACTCCTTGTACCAAACGATGTGTTCGGCAAGGTCCAGTTCTTTCTCCAATTGCTCATATCGCTCAGCATTGCTATAGAACTCACCAGCCACGATGAGCTTCACCTTCTTGCCACGCAAACGACTGTCTGAGAAGGCGCGGAGCAGAAGGTCAAGTCCCTTGTAATCACGTATTAACCCGAAGAAAAGGATATAACGGGTGTTTGGGTCAAGCCCAAGATGGACAATAGCCTCATTACGAGATACCTTGGGGCCAAAGTTGTCGTAGAGCGGATGGGGGGTAAGTGCGAAAGGTTTGGTGTCGTCGAAACTCTTGGCATCACGCAGCACCGACTCTGACATAGCCACGTAGCCCCCCACTGAGCGTATCATATAGCGGGCAAATAGGCGGTCGCCTACGCGGTGCTCATGAGGAATCACATTGTCAAGCAGTGCCACAACCTTGATACCCTTGTCTCGACGGATGATGCGCGCTACCGTACCCAAGCAAGGGGCCAGGAATGGGAGCCAAAAGCGTATCATCACCACATCGGGACGGGCACGACGTATGTCACGGCCCACCTTTATCCAGTTAAAGGGGTTGATGGAGTTGAGCCTACGCACTATCGAGAGACCCTCGGGAGCTGCCCCAGTAGCATATTGTGTGGTGCCTGGGAACAGAAAGCTGGGATACTGCAGAGTGAACGTATAGATACTCACTTCGTGTCCCTCATGCTGAAACTCATAGGCCAGACGCTCATTGAAATCGGCGATTCCCCCTCTATAGGGATAGGCAGGGCCGACAATTATTATTCGTTTCTTCTCCATAAAATCCACTTAAACTCATACAAAAGTACAAAAAAGGAGAACAGTTGCCATAATTTATCCAAAAAAACTGTACTTTTGCACGTCAATAAGTTACTTAAACGAACTCTCAGATATGAAAAAAGAGAATTTCCTGCAAAAATATGGTGCCTACGCAGCGGCATTGGTACTTTTCGTTGCCATTGCCTGCTTCTATTGTTCGCCAGCCTTGGAGGGGAAGGTAATCCGTTCCGGTGACAGCACGAGTGCAACCGCTGCTGTACACGAGTCTACGGAATATACGAGGACTACTGGTGACTACTCGTTCTGGACAGGCTCAATGTTTAGCGGTATGCCCAACTACCAGATAGGTGGCGGTCACTACGAAGCCAACGACTGGCTGAAACCTTTCCGCAAGATTATGCTCAAGGGGCATTGGAGTACTCCATGGATATTTATTATCTTCTTCGTATGTTTTTACATCCTGATGCGGGCCTTCAACATCAACAAGTGGCTAAGCATCGTGGGTGCCTTGGCTACGGGATTCTCGTCATACTTCTTCATCATCGTACAAGCCGGGCACAACTCCAAGACCTCGTCCATCGCCCTCATCTCAGTAGTGGTGGCAGGCTTCTACCTCATTTTCCGCAAGCGATACGGATGGGGTGTAATACTCACCATGCTGTTTACGGCTATCGGATTTGGCAACCACCCGCAGATGTCGTACTACCTGTTTATGATGATCGGTCTTTTCTTCTTCGCCGAACTATACACTCATATCAAGGGAAAGCGCTATAAGGAACTCGCCATAGGTAGTGCGCTCTTCTTCGGTTCGCTGTTCATTGGTTTGGGCACAGGTAGTTCTACCATCTTCGTCAATCAGGAATATGCCGAACAGACGATGCGTGGCGGGCACTCGGATCTCGAGAAAGCCTCCGATGCGGAGAACAAGACCAAAGGACTCGACCTCGACTATGCCACTCAGTGGAGCTACGGTATCGACGAGTCGTTGTCGTTCCTCATACCCGGTGTAATGGGTGGTGCATCGACCTACGATGTAGGCACCGACTCGGAGCTGTATAGGTCGTTGGTAAAGAATGGCGTTCCGCGCAATTCAGCTGCTCAGTTCTGTGCCAACGTGCCGCTTTACTGGGGCGACCAGCCCTTCACGGCAGGCAATGTATACATGGGTGCCATCGTGTGTTTCCTCTTTGTATTGGGTCTGCTGATTGTGAAAGGGTCCTACAAATGGGCTATACTTGCCGCCACGCTCTTTTCCGTATTCTTGGCCTGGGGGCACAACTTCATGCCACTCACGGAATTCTTCTTCAAGTACTTCCCCATGTACAACAAGTTCCGCGCCGTATCCTCCATCCTTATCGTGGCCGAGGTGGCTATGCCACTCCTGGGATTCCTTGCCATCAAGGAATTGATGGACGGCACTATTGCCCGTGAGAAAGCCATGAAGAGCATCTACATCGCAACGGGTGTGACGGCAGGAATCTGCCTTTTCATCGCACTTTTTGGTGGCATGGTGTTCGATTTCAAAGCTCCCGTAGATGCCAGCTTCGCCTCAAGTCTCCCCGACTTTGCTTATCAGGGCATCCTTGCCGAGCGTGAGGCTCTGATGAAGGGAGATGCTTGGCGATCGTTCCTTTTCATCGTATTGGCCGCCGCTACCTTATGGTTATATACCAAGGGATGGCTCAAATGGGGCTATATGGTAGCCATATTGGGTGTATTGGTGATGGCCGACATGTGGCCTGTCAACAAGCGCTATCTCAACGATGAGCATTTCGTCACGAAGAGAGACAACAAAGCAGCCTTCCAGATGTATCCTTACGAAAAACAGATACTGCAGGACAAGGACCCGCACTTCCGCGTAATGAACCTTACCACAAACACCTTTAACGATGCACGTACCTCGTATTATCTGAAGTCTATCGGCGGATATAGTGCTGCCAAGCTACGCCGCTATCAAGATTTGATAGACCAACATATATCAAAGATGAATATGGGTGTTATCAGCATGCTCAACGCCAAGTATTTCATCGTGCCCGACCAGAAGAGTGGACAGGCTGTCGTACAGCGCAATCCCTATGCTATGGGCAATGCTTGGTTTGTAGACACCCTACTGGTGGTAGACACGCCCAATGAGGAGTGCGATGCACTCAACCATATAGACTTGCACACCACAGCCGTGCTCGACAAAGAGTTTGCACCCTACATAAGCAACTTCACCCCAGGTGCCGACTCAACCGCCATTGTACGCCTCACCAAGTATACCCCTCGCTACCTCGACTATGAGTATACAACAGGTAAGCCCGGCACCATCGTATTCTCAGAGATTTACTATCCCTATGGTTGGAAAGCGACCATCGATGGCGAACCAGCCGATATCTATCGCGTCAACTACATGCTGCGTGCCATCAACGTACCCGCAGGCAAGCACACCATACATATGGAGTTCGCCCCCGATAGTGCCAAGCGTGGCGATGCCATTGCGCTTATTTGCATCGGCATCATGTATGCCACTATCTTATTTGTGATAGCATTCTCCATATTCCGTGCAGTGCGCAAGCGCAAGGAGCAGGCATAAACATCCCTCACCCTTTCTAAGATTATAGACGTTACATACAAGATGAAAATAGCATTGATAGGCTACGGCAAAATGGGCCGTATGATAGAGCAAATAGCCCTACAGCGGGGCCACGAAATAGTGAGCATCATCGATATTGACAATCAGGATGATTTCGGTTCCGAGGCATTTCGCAGTGCCGATGTAGCCATTGAGTTCACCAACCCCATGGTAGCCTATGACAACTACATGAAAGCCTTTGCGGCCGGTGTCAAGGTTGTCTCGGGCAGTACGGGCTGGCTCGAAGAACATGGCGACGAAGTGCGCCAGTTGTGCAAGGAGGGTGGCAAGACACTCTTTTGGTCGTCCAACTTCAGCCTCGGTGTAGCCATATTTGCTGCCGTAAACAAGTACTTAGCTAAGATTATGAACCGCTTCGACGAGTACGATGTCAGCATGAGCGAGACACACCATGTACACAAATTAGATGCCCCCAGCGGTACAGCCATTACCCTTGCCGAGGGTATCCTTGAGAACCTCGACCGCAAGCACTCTTGGGTGCCTGGTACACTGCTCGCAGCCGACGGCACACTGAGTGGAACTACTGAATGTGCTCCCGATGAATTTCCCGTAAACTCCATTCGTGAAGGAGAGGTCCCTGGTATACATAGCATTCGTTATGAATCTGAAGCCGACAGCATCACCATCACCCACGATGCCAAGAGCCGCCGCGGCTTTGCCCTCGGCGCCGTACTCGCCGCCGAGTACACCGTTTCGCATGAGGGTCTGCTCGGTATGAGCGATCTGTTTGACTTCTAATATCCGAATCCCCTTAATACTTGAAACTACTTCCCCCGAGGAATTCACGTAGCAGTGAGGTGGGCGGAAGGTCGTCATCGGGGATGGTCTCGAAGTACTGCAAGAACTTGTTCAAACGATAGGCCTCGCTATATTCAGGACGATTCTCCTTTACCTGCTCCAAAATGGGAGTAAGGTAGCCTTTGAGAATGGCCAGTTCAAAGAGGAGGGCCGAGTTGAACATAGCGTCGGCATTCTCCTGGAAGGGGAAAATCCATTTATCCTCACCCTTGCGCACGCTGGGCCAGCGCGATATGGTGGCTTCTGCCGAATAGCCGCGATACTTGTAGTCGCGCAAGATGCGGCGTAGCAGGCGGTTGTCAGTAGTAGGGATATAGTTGTGGTCGTCGAGCATGATGGAAGTAAGGGCCGAGACGTAGATTTTGTATTTGTCGGCTGAGGGGATATGTTTCGTCAGCTCGGGATTCAGCGCGTGTATACCTTCGATGATGAGCACGGTGTGGTCGTTTATCCTCAGTTTATTGCCCGTGAGCATCCGCTTTCCTGTGGTGAAGTCAAACTTGGTGAGTTCCACCTCTTCACCCTGTAGCAGTGCGTTGAGTTGCGCATTGAAGAAAGGCAGGTCAAGGGCATAGAGCGACTCGAAATCATATTCTCCGTGTTCATCAAGCGGAGTCAGCTCGCGATCTACAAAGTAGTCGTCAAGCGAGAGAGCTACGGGGCGCAGTCCATTGGTCATAAGCTGCACCGACAAGCGTTTGCTGAATGTTGTCTTGCCCGAAGATGATGGGCCGGAGATGAGCACGATGCGTGCCTTTCGGCGATATATATCGTCGGCAATGCCGGCAATACGCTTCTCTTGCAGCGCCTCGGCCACGTTGATGAGGTCGGTAGTGTGTCCAGCGCGGCAGGCGGTGTTGAAGTCGCCCACAGTGCTCACCCCAAGTATCTCTTGCCAATGGTGATGCTCGCTGAATACGCCGAGCATCTTGTCCTGACGGACGATGTCTTCCAAGATATCGGGATTCTCACGGCTGGGTACGCGCAGCAACAAACCGTCGTGATATTGCTGCAACTCGAAAAGGTGAATCTTGCCAGTTGAGGTGAGCAGACTGCCGTAATAGTAGTCGGCCTTCTCTCCTAGTTTATAATAGGTGGTATATAGCTTGCCTGTGGTTTCGAGCAGTGTCACCACATCCGTGCGCCCCTCTTCCCGGAACACCTCAATTGCCTCTTCCGTAGGGCAATTAATACGACGTATGGACATATCCGATGCTATGATGTCCTGCATACGCTGCTTGATAGCATCCACATCGGCTTGTACCACTGTACGACCTATGCGAAGGTTACAGAAGTACCCCTTCGACACAGGATGTTCGATAATGATTTCTCCATCGGGAAAAACTTCACGAACGGCTCTTGTGAGCACGAAGAAAAGCGTACGCACGTAAGTGCGCATACCTGAGTCTGAAGTGATATCCAGGAACTCCACATCCTTATGGTTATAGACTCTGAATGCCAATCCTTCCACCTTGTTATTCACACGGGCGCTCACGGCACCATAAGGCATATCTAAAGAGAAACCCTCAAATATTTTCTGCAGGGTAGTACCAGGATTGAACTCTCGCACCTCGCCATTGTTCTTGCAACGTATCTGTATCATAGTTCACGGGTTAATATGTGCAAAGATAATGTATTTTTTCTGCTGAAGCCATAGCATGGATAATAAATTTCTGTAACTTTGTGAGCAAAATATTGAAGCCATGTCTACCATAATATATCCCTCGCCCATATTCGGGCCTATACGTAGTCGCCGTTTGGGTGTGTCGTTGGGTATCAACCTGCTGCCTGGCGATGGTAAGGTGTGTACGTTCGATTGTATCTATTGCGAATGTGGTCTCAATGCCGAGCGTCGGCCCAAGTCGAAGCTCCCTTCGCGCCAGCAGGTCGCTGAGGCTTTGGAGGCAAAGCTTCAGCAGATGCAGACCGAAGGCATGGCACCTGATGTGCTCACCTTTGCCGGTAATGGCGAGCCTACAGCCCATCCCGATTTTGCGGCAATCATCGATGACACCCTACACCTGCGCAATCGCTATTTCCCCAATGCCAAGGTGAGCGTGCTCACCAACGCCACACGCATCAACCGCAAGGAGGTGTTCGATGCCCTCAAGCGGGTGGACAATAATATTGTGAAACTCGATACGGTGGATGCAGCCTACATCGCTCGTGTGGACCGCCCTGTGGGGAACTACGATGTGGATGAGCTGATAGCCTGTATGCGTGACTTTGAGGGACAATGCGTGATACAGACAATGTTTATGAAGGGGGTAGATGCAGATGGCGTGTCGGTGGACAATACCACACCGCAGTATGTAGACCCCTGGTTAGAGGCAGTAGTAAGTATTGCTCCGCGTGAGGTAATGATCTATACGATCGACCGTGAAACTCCCATGTCGGGACTTCAGAAGGCTTCGCGTGATGAGCTTGACGCTATCGTAGCACGCCTCACAGCTCGGGGAATCAAGGCCTCGGCTTCGTATTGATGTCTCTGATTTTCTGTGACGAAGGCGTTAATGGTCAACGGGTGGTTTTTTGATTTATGATTTATAAGTTGTCGATTGTCAACGGTCAACAGACTTTGTTTTGGGTTTATAAATTGTCAATTGTGAATTGTCAATTGTCCATTGTTTAAACCTTTCCCCACTTCGGGGTGTTCTCATCGGGTAGAATATCAACCTAAAAAGAGACACCCGTATGAAAAGTGTAAAAGGTACATTGACCGAAAAGAACCTGCTGACCTCGTTTGCCGGTGAGTCGCAGGCGCGTATGCGCTATACCTATTTTGCAGAGGAGGCCCGTCGCGAAGGCTTTGAGCAGATAGCAGCCATCTTTCTTGAGACGGCCGAGCAGGAGAAAATGCACGCCGAGCGCATGTTCCGCTTCCTCGAGGGAGGCATGGTAGAGATACGTGCCGACTATCCGGCTGGAACGATACAAACCACGATGGACAACCTGCGTGCAGCAGCTGCAGGCGAGCACGAAGAGTGGTATGAGATGTATCCCATGTTTGCCGACGTGGCCGAGGAAGAGGGCTTCAAGGAGATTGCCATCATGTATCGTGCCATCTGTGTGGCCGAGCAGCAGCACGAGGAGCGCTACTTGAGGTTGCTGGGGAATATGGAGCGCGAACACGTGTTCCACCGCCCCGAGCCCGTAACGTGGCAGTGCCGTAAATGTGGATACACATTCACCGGCAAGAAGGCGCCCGACCGTTGCCCTGCTTGTCTGCATCCAAAAAGATATTTTGAGCTGAAAGCCGACAACTATTGAAACGCTGTAGCGACTTTTCAGGCCAGGTGGCGGAACGTTTCCGCCACCTGACTTTGTGCTTATACCTATGTTTTGCTATCTAAAAAGCTACAAAAACCTCCATTTTTGATACTTTTTTGCTCAACCTCTATTTTTCAGTGCATTTTTTCTCGAAATCCGAAAGAAATATTTGGAGCGAAAGCGAAAGTTTCTTTTCTTTGTACCGCTTTAAGTTATTTATTCATTAAAAACATTACTATTATGGCAGAAATTGAAGCAAGAGTAAAGGCTATTATCGTAGATAAGCTTGGTGT
>RHMF01000422.1_pt1 | contig 17941 bp, 14 predicted proteins | sample 5365151 | NCBI WGS metagenome assembly RHMF01 (sample SAMN10266501, study PRJNA497801) | feces metagenome | isolation source: feces | host: Bos taurus | place: China: Prairie of Fairy Mountain | collected 2017-08-14 | reverse complement strand
GCGATGCTGTCCATGGCGGTCTGAAGTTCGTTCATCGAATGGACTTCGAAGTCGATGGTACATACGCCGATATGGTCAACAGTCTCGGTCCTGAGGCCTATCATTGAGAGCTTGAGCTTCTCGGTGATACAGTCCACAAGGTCACTGAGGAGGTGATATCTGTCGATGGCGCGTACGCTGATGCGGACAGGATAGAGGCATGAGCTTTCTTCTTCGAAATTGACGGCCACGATCGAATCACCATGCTGTGATGCAAGGCGGATGGCTGTCTGGCAGTTCCTCTTATGGATCTGGATGGATCCGTCCGGATTCTTGAATCCGATGACCTCATCCCCTGGAAGAGGGTGACAGTTCTGACATCTCTCGAAGCCTGATTTCTTCTTGCGCGAAACATATGAACTGATGAATTTGCGTGCCTTGTATGTGGACACATGGTCGAGCCAGCTTGCGTCAGGCTCCACGTCGTCGTTTGTTCCGATCTCGATGCAGTCGCCTCGACGGAGCACGGTCTTGACCGACAGGAGCTTTCCGTTGATGCGGGCATAATGGGCATGCTCTCCGATACGGCTGTGGATCTCGAATGCAAAATCGAGGGCAGACGCACCCTTCGGCAGGATTATGCACTTACCTTTCGGAGTGAAGACCATGATGTCATCATAATAGAATGATGAAGTGACTCCGTCCATGAAGTCCATTCCTCCTTCCTGATCGGCAACCTCCTTGAGGAGTTCGTTGAACTTGTTCAGCCATGCCTGGATATTCTCGTCAGTACGTTCCGCAGCACATCCGAGACGGCCGTTCCTCATCATTCTCTCCGACGAGATATGGATCTCTTCCCAGACTCCACGATCGTTCAGAAGCCTTACCTGGAAGCTCTGGTAACCGTTTTCCTTCGGTGCATCGATATAGTTGGAGACACTACCCGGACGCTCCTTGAAAGCATCTGTCAATGCCGAATATATCCTGAGGCTGGTATCCTTCTCGGACAGAGGCTCATGATCCCTGTAGATCACCCTGACATAGTATTTTGTATCGACATGGGCGAAGTCGCAGCCCTTTGCATGCATCTTCATCCATATGCTGTAAGGCTTCCTGTAACGCACTTCCGTACGGGCCTTGATGCCCCTTTCGGAAAGGATGCGTTCAATCTTCGATGTGAAGGCCTCGATATGAGGGCGCTCGGCCTCGAACTCCTCCTTCAGGAGCTTGTCCAGAAAGGCGTATTCGCGAGGACAGCGGTACTGGAACGAAAGGTTCTCCAGCTCTGTCTTCACATGATACAGACCCAGGCGGTTTGCCAGAGGAGCATAGAAATAGTCGGTCTCACCGGCGATCTTCATCTGCTTGTCCGGACGCATGCTGCTGAGGGTGCGCATGTTGTGGAGACGGTCGGCAAGTTTGATGAGAAGCGCACGGACATCATACTGCATCGACGCAAGTATCTGACGGAAATTGTCTACCTGCTTCGACTGAACATACTTGTCCTTCTTCTCCTTGGTGACCACGCCCACAAGGAAGGCCACCTCATCGCCGAAGCGTTCCTTGATGTCTTCGATGGTATAAGGCGTATCCTCGACCACATCATGGAGGAAGGCAGCGATCACCGGATCCACTCCAAGCTCGAGCTCTTCCGCAACGATGCGGGCAACATTGACCGGATGGATGATATAAGGCTCGCCAGACTTACGTTTCTGGGGGCTGTGGGCTTCTCTTGCAAATTCGAATGCATCACGCAGCCTCTCGAGGTCACGCTCGTTACATTTGCAGCACATCCTCTTGAGCAGTTCGTCCACGCTGCCCTGGATCAGGATATCATAGTTCGTTTCCATAGGATTCAATCATTAGATCGGCATGGTCTTGCCTCTGAGCCACGCTGCGATATGAGGAGGGAGAAGCGGAGACAATGTACGGTATACCCTTTCGTTATAAGCATTCAGCCATGCTGTAGCTTCAGGTCCGAGGAGGTCCTTGACAACGGCTGATGTATCTATATGACAGCATGTTATGGTCTCGAATTCAAGCCAGTCGCCGAAGGCATTCATGCCCGCCTCGCGGCACACGAGGGTATTCTCATGGCGCACTCCATGCATTCCCTCGCGGTAAAGTCCCGGTTCGTCGGTCATGACCATTCCAGGAATGATGGCATACTGGTTGAAGTTCTGGCGGAACTCCTGCGGGCCTTCATGGACACAGAGATAATAGCCTATTCCATGGCCTGTTCCATGGCCGAAATTGCGTTTTGCGCGCCACAGCGGCATACGTGCGAATGCGTCGAGATGGCATCCGGTCGTTCCTCGAGGGAAGACACATCTTGAAAGTTCGATCATTCCCCTGAGCACCAGAGTATAGTCCTCCTTCTCAAGATCGGTACATTCTCCCATAGGGATTGTCCTTGTGATGTCGGTGGTTCCTGTAAGGTACTGTCCGCCCGAATCCACAAGATAGAGTCCATGAGGACGGATTACAGCCGATCCGGTTGCCGGAGTCGAATAATGCGGAAGAGCCGCATTAGGTCCATATCCCGAAATGTTCTCGAAGCTGTTGCCCCTGTAGCCCGGGATCTCTGCCCTGAAGGCGGTAAGTCTTTCCGATGCCTCCCATTCGGTCACTTCCCTGCCCGAAGCCACCTCGGCCTCGAGCCAGTGGATGAAGCATTCCATGGCCACACCGTCATCAATATATGCCTGTCTGAAATTCTCCACCTCCGAAGCGGATTTCACGGCCTTCTCATGTATTACCGGAGACATGCCACAGACAACCGCAGACGGAGAGAATGAGTCGCAGATATATTTATAGATATGCGAATTCAATGTCGAAGGATCCACGAAGATTACGCCGGAAGTCTCATCCTGTCCGAAATCAGAAAGTGCGAAGAAGACAGCATCGTAATCCTCGATCTCCACGCCGTCCATCTTCAGTTCGTTGAAGCTGTCGACAGTATCCGGATCGAGCTCCGAATCAGAAGCCGACTTCTTGACAAACCACTTCACATAGTCCTGTGACACAAGGAGATACGAGATAACAAGCGGATTATAGTCGATATCACCACCCCTGACGTTGAGCATCCATGCGATCTCATCCAATGAAGACAGGAGCACCTTGTCATATCCGCCAAGAAGCATCCACTTCCGGAGCCACGAGATCTTGTCAATGCGCGGAATGCCGCCGAAGGCCTCCACGTCGAGGGTAGTTATCGGAGTCACAGGAATCTGGGGTCTGTCTTCCCAAAGGTCCTGAAGAAGATCGGGAACGTCCACTACCAGTCCTCCCTCACCGATACATGCCTCGATCTCCTGCACGGCACTCACACTCTGGCAAAGTCCGTCCACAGCCACTACCTTGGCTCTTCCTGCAAGCCATTGAGGTATCCTCACTGTATCCGGCTGACGTGTCTTGTGAAGTTCCACATCCGTACCTTCAAGCTGGGCGAGAGCCTGAATGAAATATCTTGAATCGGTCCAGAGGCCTGCATGGTCCATGGTGATCACGACGTCACCTGCCTCTCCGGTAAATCCGGTGAGCCACTCGACCTGCTTCCATCTAGGAGCCTGGTATTCACTGCTGTGAGGGTCGGAGCCTGTGATTACGACAGCATCCCAACCGTTTGAAGACATCACACCCCTGAGGGCGGCTATTCTTTCAGAATGGACATTTCCCATGATTGCGTAGATTTTGAATCTACAATATTAGGAAAAATAATCTGAAAATGACAGAGATGTGGGTGGAAATGATATCAGACGATATCGGATATTATGCGGTCTGATACGAAAAACCTGTTTTCCGGAATACGGATATTGCCGTCCGGCCTCATGATAAGGTCGCCGGAAGCGAGGGCCCGGTCGAGGGACGGGAGGTCGCAATGATCGCGCAGGAAGGAGGCAGGAATGCCGTCTGATGTGCGCAGTGCAAGCATGATACGTTCGAGCACCAGCTGGTCCTCATCAAGGGTTTCGTGTTCGCTTATGCCGCACGGATCCGCAATGTATGCCCGCAGGTCCGGCCGGTTCCATTGTCTGTTAAAGGTCGATGCCGGATGTATGGAAGTGGCATTTTCCCACCCCCGGGTAGGGGGAGGGGCCCACTCGCCAGAGTGGGAGGGGGCCACTGGAATACACCGGCGAGACCTGCTGACACCAAAGCTATGTGCGCCGGGTCCCAGACCAACATATGGAATATGTTTCCAATAGGCGCTGTTATGAACCGCTTCATACCCCGGACGGGCAAAATTCGAAATCTCGTAATGGTGGTATCCCGCTGCAGCAAGAGCCTCGCAGAGCATGGCATACTGCCTCTCGCACAGATCCTCCGGAGCCTCGCTCCACATCCCCTTTTCAACCATCCTAGCCAGCATGCTTCCAGGCTCGACCGAAAGCTGATAAGACGAGATATGTGAAGGCGGAATACCCCTTGAGGATATCTCCAGGGCGTTTTTCAATGTTTCGGTCCATTGTGCATCCGACAGCTGCGGGAGGCCGAAGATGAGGTCGATGCTGATGTTCTCCACACCGGCATCCTCCAGAATGGAGTAGGCCTTGCGCGCCAAAGCCGCATCGTGACGACGGTTCATGAACTTCAGGATGCCGTCATCAAACGACTGGACTCCCATGCTTATGCGGTTCACGCCCAGTTTCAGAAGTCCTTCGACATATTCCCCGCCCTTTTCGACGATGTCCTCCGGATTGACCTCAACGGTGAATTCATCGAACGGGCCTCCATGCCCCGTCTCCGAGAGCGCGACAAGCAGATTCTCAAAAACAGAAAGGGGCAGCACCGATGGGGTGCCGCCTCCTATATACAATGTATTTACATGGTCTGTGATCTCATGTCCACGCATCACAGCCTCCTCGGCCAGAGCCTTGGAAAACCCGTCGAAAAGGTCGTTCTGACGCTGCTCATCCTCTGCCTTACGGCATCTGGCGGCGACTTCCGAATAGAAGTCGCAATATGTGCAGAAACTCCTGCAGAACGGGACGTGGACGTATATCACGGCTTATCGGAGCATCAGCTCGGTTGATCCGAGAAGTGTCTGCTCGGTATATGCCTCAACTGTATAGATACCCTTCACGTATCCTGTGATGTCGTTGAGATAGATGCTGAGCTCGACCTCCTTGCCCTGATAGTCGACCTCACGAGAAGCCGAGCAGATCATAGGCTCTCCATTTACCTCGAATGTCCTCTGTGTATCGTTTGTAAGAAGGATTCCGTCCGGTCCCTTGACTCTGATGTATACTCTTACAGGGCCCTTTGGAGCAAGATCGTTCTCCACGAGGCTGAGGGTGGTGAGAAGTCTGACTACACGGCTGCTGCGGTCAGTGACCTTGTCTGAAGCGTTATAAGCCTCGATCCTGATGCCGCGAGCCTTGATTACAGATCCTGCAGCCACCTGTCCGGTAAGCTCCTCTACGGTCTTGTTGAGCTCCTGCTGCTTTCTTCTGCTCTCGGCAGCCTCACGACGTGCCGCAGCTGCATCAGCAGTAAGCTGCTTGTTGAGAGTGTTGAGGGAGTCGATCTGCACGATGTAGTTCTTCATGATGCTCCTGAGAGTACCGAGTTCCTTTTCGTACTGACGGATCTTTGTCCTGTTTGTCGCCTCTGTCTGTGTAATCTTATCGATGAGAAGCTGCACCTCAAGACGTGACGAGTCAAGCTGGAGGTTGATGTCATCATAATCAGATGACAATGTAGCGTAATCATTCTGAAGGGCGATCATCTGCTCTGTGAGCTCCTCCTTCTCAAGGGTAAGTTCATTTACGAGGGATGATTTCTGATACCAGATGTATGCGAGGGCGCCGGCAAGCACAACTGCGACGGCCGCAAGGGCATACATGACTTTTTTCAAGCTCTGCTCTTCCATTTCTATCAATTTTGGATTGTTATTATTCTCTTTGTTCGCGCAAAGATAGCAAAATATCGGATTTTTCTTATATTTGTGAAGACATACATGTACAGGACTACAAATTCAAAGCCATGAAATATTTCATCAGATCAGTAAAATACTTCTTCTATTTCGCATTCCTCACAACCGCCATAATCCTTGTTCTCGTGATGATCGGAGCGGTCGAAGGCAACATAGATACGATTTTCGAAGGCGGATACAGCGCTTTGTGGAAGATTGCCATATTTTTTGCATTGGTAGCTGCGGTATATCCCAAGTTCGGATTCGTATGCAGGAAGCTGGACACGACAGGTTCATGGGACGACGTAAGGAATGCGGCTGTGGCATATTTCGGAGGAAAGCCTTTCAAGCTTGAGACCGAGACCGGAGATGAAGTCAGCTTCCGCAGAAGAGACATCATAGCAAGGATCTCGAAGATGGGAGAAGACAGGATCACGGTCAGAAGGACAGATGACGGATTCGTCATGGAAGGCCTCCGGAAGGATGTCATCACATTCGCGACCGGACTGGAATACAGGCTGCCGCCTCACAACGAGGGACAGGCATGATGATAAACATTTAAACTCTTTGCATCATGGACGAGTTGAAGACCGTTGCCAAGTTTGGCGATCCGATGCTTGCAAGCATCTCGCAGGGACTGCTCGAAGCCAACGGCATCAAGGCGGAGATTTTCGGGGAATCATTCCCTTATCCGTCCTTCAATGCCGTAGAGCAGAGCATCGAACTTAAAGTCAACGCGGAAGACTATGATTCCGCATTGAGCATCTTGGCTGCTTCGGACAAGGCCGAGTAGAAATCCTCGCCGAAATAGCGCTCTATAGGTTCGCGTAGAAACTCATATACGCGGACCTTTTCTTTTTTGCCTTTTGCGAATGCATCCTGGCAGATATGCCATCTGTGAAGGTTCAGAGCCCTCGTGCCGTTGCTCAGCTGGGTTATGCGGATCGGATAGAGCCAGCATGAGATAGGCTTGCGGAAGTCGCCCTTACCCTGGAACCAGCATCTTTCCATCGAGCAGAAGCAGTTGCCTTCCTCGTCGAAAAGCGTATATGCGCATTCCTCGCTTCCCGGCACCAGAGGAGTGACCATGTCCCCGTCAATATCTATTTCATAAAAACCTTTCGCCGCTACGGCAGCACGGCCTTCCTCCGACATTATCGGAGAGAATATATGGTAGTTCTTCTCGATGGCTTCAGCCTCGCATTCCTCCATCGGAGCACCGCTGTCGCCGATCACGCAGCAGCAGCCCTTGCACTTTTCATAGTCACATGCAAAATACTCTGTCAGAATCTCTTCCGACACAAGACAATCGTCAATCTGGATTATAGTTCCGTGATACATTTCAATATTAATTGCGGGCATAGCCCTGATTATTCCCCTTTGATTACATATTCCACCTTGCTGCCGGACTCCAGAAGCTCGAATATCGCCTTCACGCTCTTTGCGTTCACGGCATCGATCCTTGTCAAGTTGCCGTTTGTGAAGTCCTTTCCGTCAAGGTATCTGAGAGCTATGGCATTTGTCCAGTAGAGCGGATCCTTCATTTCCAATGACACCTCATTCTTCAACGATGCCTTGCATGCGGCAAGCCTTGCATCATCGATCGCCTCTGCGCTCATGCCGGACAGTTCACCCCTGATCAGGTCAAGCGCATCGATGGCCTTCATCGCCTTTACATTTTCCGCGAAACCGGCCTCCGGCGCCTCGGAAACCGAGATTATCATGTTCAGTCTCTCCTCCGGATATATCCTGCAGTTGTATGAAATGTCCATGGTCATTCCGGCTTCTGCAACGGCCTCGGCGAGCCTCTGCTCCAGAATCATGGAAGCCACAGCTGCAGACGCATAATTTTCCGCAGTCAGAGGCATGCGTGCCGACATGACCACATCTATGCTTCCCCGTACGCCATCAACAGTATATGTCGACCATCCCGAAACAGGCTGATATTTTACAACAGGTCTGCGGAAGGCAGTCTCCTTGGTCGGGAAGGCACCTATATACTCAAGGAGCACCTTCTTCAGAGCATTCTCCTCGATATCTCCGACTATCGCAAGAACTCCGTCATTCATCTTGGCGAACTGTCCCGTATAGAACTTCTCCGCCTTGGCAGCAAGTCCTGCATCAAGCTTGCCCGGAGACTTATACGACGAGTATTTATAACCCGGACACATGATGCTGTCGATTGCAGTCATTCTTGCCAGACGTGTACCTTCATTGAGTTTCAATGCGAGCTCTTCACATGCCATATAATAGCTGAAAGCCGACTTGTCAGGCCTGCGGTCACGCGCTAGTGCCGCAAGAGACTTCATCAAAAGGCCCATCTTTTCCTTCGGAGCATATCCGTTCACAAGCGTATTCGACAGGTTGACCCGGGTCTGCATATCGATCCTTTCGGCTGCCAGCAGCTTCCTGAAATCCGTCCCCTTCAGTCCTGCGACATAGCAAAGATCCAGATAATCAGACAGATATGCACCTTCTCCCGCATCAAGGTCGGGAATGCTTCCATAGCCTCCGTTCAAGGCCAACGTATAGAAGACCCTTCCTGATGACGGCATCTTCTTATATACCACCTTGAATCCGTTCGAGAATGTCCATACGGTACCGCCAGAAAGGTGGTCTTTCCTGCCTGACTTTATCCTCACCTTATCCCCCGGATCAGGGAACGAAACCGTATCACGAAGGTTCGGAGCCGAAGAATTGACCAGTCCGGCCGAAGAGCTGACATACCATACGGAATCAAGTCTTGACTTGAACGAGGTCCCATCATCAACGCCTGGACATCGCACAGTAAGGTCCTTCGAACCGTCCAGAATCGCCGAAACTATGTCATTGAAAAGTCTGACTCCGGTAGTGTCCGGAAGATTTCTCGACTCATGGTACTGCAGTCGGCCGGCAGTCGAAGCCAAAGAAGAATTGTACAGGAAGGCAGCAATGCACCTGTCAACATATTCCCCCTCCGGGCTGATTTCCGGCATAGCGGCATCTGAAAGTCCGTCAAGATACGCTGAACGCGACATCCTGTACTCGTTTACCGCAGCTCCCGGACCGTCCAGCGACGCCATGACCTCTCCGATCACGAGCAAGGCCTCCTGCGCATCGTCCGCGTCTACAAACGCTGTCACAGAAAATGATTCATCGTATGGTCCTTCTGATGCATCAGCATATCCATACGTCACATCCGCAACCGGTATATCCTTGCCCATCAGCGCCTTATATATCCTGCTACAGGCAATGGAACCAAGGATATTCATGGTCATTGAGAATGTCTCCGGCTGGACCGTGTTCATGTAACTGCGGGGAGGACGTGCTGAACGCCATGTCATGGACACCGGAGCAAGACCGTTCACCCCTGCAGGAGAAAAGTCCATCACGGGCCTAGGACGGCTTTCCCAGACATATTCCTTTCTTGCCGCAGACTCGAGCTTCGGAGTCATATAAGACAGCATCTTAAGCTTCTCGGCGACCACCCCGGCATCTACATCACCGGCCACAATCACCGCCTGATCCGACGGAGCATACCATTTCCTCACATATTCATCATCGGTCCATCTGACCCTTTCGGTCATATCCATGATCACCAGGAGGGCCGAATCAAGGACGGTCTTACCGTCAGCTATCCTGACTCCCGGGAATCTGAAGACAGTCGCATCATCACGCACTTCAACGAAGCCACCGTTTCCTGCTGAAGCTCCATGGGAAGTCATGAATTCCTGAGGCGAACGTTCCTCCAGTCTCGGCACATATGAAAGTGCCTTCCGGGCAGCCTCCACGGCCTTGGAAGAAAGAGGATCCGTCTTGAGTCCCGTCTTCTGCACCAGGGCGAAATCCGCCGTTCCCTTCTGCGACTTGTCCGCCGCAATATAATATGTCATGCCATTGGGCAGCACCCCCTGCTTTACCGACTGATCCGATGCCAGTTTCGGGAGGTCCTGAGCTGGCACAGATATTGCAAAGCATATGGTTGCCACGAATGCAAATAGCTGTTTATATATCGATTTCATCATATTTAGCATACTGGATTGCAAAATTAAAACAAAAATTCCTATTTTTGCAGTTCGTGCGATCTATTGATAATTATTGTTAAACAAATTGAATATCACTATGAAGAAAATTATCCTCATGTTTGCAGCGGTCATCATGACAGCTGGCGTTATGTCTGCTCAGGACATCAATCAGGCTACCGAGTCTTACAACAATGGTGCTATGGAGCTTCAGATGGGCAACAACGGTGCAGCCATCGAGTACTTCCAGTCAGCTCTCACAATGGGCGAGGCACTTGGAGATGAAGGTGCTGAACTCGTTGCAAACTGCAAGAAGGCTATCTGCTCTGCATATCTCGGCATGGCAAAGGACCTTTACAACGCAAAGGCTTTTGATGAGGCTGCCGCTGCATTCCAGCAGGCAAAGGAAGTAGCCGAGGGTTATGGTGAGGCTGAAGTTGCTGCCGAGGCTGCCGAGCTCGTCAACCAGGCTAACATCCTCAAGTTCAACACAGAGGGAAAGAATGCGATGAAGGCGAAGGATTTCGCTACAGCTATCGCAAGCTTCACAAAGGTTCTTGAGCTTGATCCTACAAACGGCGCTGTAGCTGTTCAGCTCGGACAGGCTTACATGAACGCAGGCCAGCTCAACGAGGCTGTTGCAGCTCTTGAGACAGCAAAGGCTAACGGTCAGGAGAAGAACGCAGGCAAGCTTCTTTCAAACATCTACCTCAAGCAGGCACAGGCAGCTAACAAGGCAAAGAAGTATCAGGAAGTGATCGACTTCGCTGCAAAGTCAAACGAGGCTCTCGAGAACGGTAACGCTTACAAGCTTACTGCAAGCGCTCTTCAGAAGCTCGGAAAGAACGACGAGTGCATCGCTGCTTACGAGAAGTATCTTGAAATCACTCCTAACGCAAAGGACGCTAGCGGAATCATCTGCACAATAGCAGTCCTTTATCAGCAGGCCGGCAACAAGGCAAAGGCTAAGGAGTACTATGAGAAGATCGTGAACGATCCACAGTTCGGTGCAACTGCACAGGAACAGCTCAAGACCCTCTAATGAGACAGCTTGAACTGCTTGCTCCGGCAAGAGACGCAAATATCGGCATCGCGGCAATCGACTGCGGTGCCGATGCTGTGTATATAGCCGGACCGCGGTTCGGAGCAAGACAGGCGGCCGGAAACACCATCGATGACATCCGGAAGCTGTGCAGTCATGCACATAAATACGGGGCGAGGATATTCGTCGCCCTCAACACCATCCTGTTCGATGATGAGCTTGAAGAAGCATACAGCCAGATGCTCCAGGTACAGGAAGCGGGAGCTGACGCCCTCATCATCCAGGATCTCGCCGTGATGGAAATGGCCAGACACGGCATCGGAAACATCCGCAAGGATTTCCACATACCTCTTCATGCTTCAACCCAATGCGCCATCCGCACGCCGGAGCAGGCTGCATTCCTTGAAGGCCTCGGGTTTTCACGTCTCATCCTCGAGCGCGAGCTTTCTCTCGAGCAGATCAGGGCCATCAGGAATGCCGTGACATGCGAACTGGAATTCTTTGTCCATGGAGCATTGTGTGTCTGCTACAGCGGCCAGTGTTATCTGTCCGAAAAGATTGCGGGAAGAAGCGCGAACCGAGGTGCATGCATCCAGGCCTGCAGGTCGCTGTATGACCTCGTGGATGCAGACGGAAAGGTGCTGGTCAAGGACAAGGCCCTCCTTTCGCTTAAGGACTACAACCTCCGTAACAGGCTGGCAGACCTTGCCGAAGCAGGCATTACCTCATTCAAGATCGAGGGCAGACTCAAGAACGAGTCATATGTCCGGAATGTAGTCAGAGACTATTCCATCGCCCTTGACGAGCTTGTAAGAAAGAATCCGGAATCATATGAGAGAGGCTCCTACGGACAGGTTACCGGAGGATTCACGCCTGATACCGGAAAGACATTCAACAGAGGCTACACAGAGCTCTTCATCGACGGAAAGCGTGGGAAATGGGCTGCCATGGATGCCGCAAAGTCCATGGGCGAGGAGATCGGACAGGTCACAGGACTGAACAAGGACAAGAGTTCGATCGAGGTCAGACTCATCAGGAAAGACATCGTCCTCAACAACGGTGACGGATTCTCGTTCGTATGCAAGGACTCAAGCGTCGCTGGATTCAGAGGAGACGTCTGCAAGGGAAGCTCCATTAGGTGCAAAAGCACTCCGTCGCTCTTCATAGGTGCCCGGCTTTTCCGAAACATAAACGTCGCCTTTGAAAAGGAAATCGAGAGAAATGCATGCGCCAGGGAGATCCGTGCCACGGTTTTCATGGATTTCACGAAGTCATCAGACGGAGCATGGACGGTCTCGGCCACAGTCATCAGCGAAGACGGAAGATCCGTGACCGAAACATTCGATGCGGGCAGCCAGACAGCCGAGAACCACGGCAGAATGCTGGAGATGATCCGTACCCAGATCAGCAAATCCGCTTCAGGCTACAGGTTCATGACCGGAGAAATGGACATACCGGAAGTTCTTCCTTTCATGAGCGCATCTTCACTCAATGCAATCAGAAGAAGGCTGGCAGAAATGCTCGATTCAATGCCATGCGGAAAGAAGGACATCCTCCTGAGAGACCCGGAAGAAGTCATGCAGAAAGATATCCCTCAAAAAGATGTCACATACAAGGCGAATGTGGCAAACAGGCTTTCAGAGGATACCTATATCAAGGCCGGAGCCTCGTCAGTACTTCCTGCATACGAGTTATCACATATTCGTTCTGCCGAACTCATGAGAACCCGATACTGCATCAGATACGAGCTCGGCATGTGCCCTAAATACCATGGTGCAAAACCCGGCAAGCCTCTTTTCCTTCTCAACAACGGCCAGCGCTTCGCCCTCGGCTTCGACTGCCGCAACTGCGAGATGACAGTCACGGAATCCTGATGTACTTGTTTCGTTGACTGCTCGTTTTCAGGGACGGTCCCTGCGGAAATGGTCATCCTTCTGAAAGATGTCACTTGTCAGGCAAAAACCGTTGCCAGATCTTCCGAGAGACGGAGGAAGCCTGAACGTATCTTGTCAGCCTGAGCTTTGCGTGGTTTTGTTCCTGTTGTATAAGCCCACAGCTGCTTTTGATTTATTCCTGTGATCTTTTCAAGTGCCGCTAACGTGAATATCCCCGCCTTGACATAATAATTCATCAGACTTAATGCGTCAATTGTATATTCTATCGTATATTCATCATCAAGAAAATCCGGATATCTGAAACCCTCTTTCAAGGCTGTCTCTTTATATACTGCCATCTGTCTGGTCATATCTGCCTTTGCATCATTTATGGTATCCCCCATACCTGAGAATATCTCATCCGGGCAGTAGACGCTGTAAGTGCCGTCTTCGGCCCTCTCTATTATTGCAGTTATCTGTTTCATTTCAATCCCATTTCTTTTCTTATCTTCTTCTCAAGTCCCGTACCCAGTTCTTTTGCACCATGATAAGGCACTGGATAAATCATTGAGCCTTTTCCATAAATAATATGGCTTCCTGTCTGTCGAACTATTCTCCAACCGTTCGTTCGGACAAGCTTATGGAATTCCGTCGTTTTCACTCCGACACTGCAAATATAGCAATTATTCTATTGTTTTCAATTATACATCATAGTCTTTTTACTACGATTCTAGTATTCAACCACCTCGAAAGTCAAGTCGACATCACCGAAATGGCCGACAAGGTTGCTGTTGGCTTCAAGCCACCGTGATGAGAGCTGTCCTCTCCACACCACATCGTCACGCGAGTTGAAAGGAATCTTTATCTCCACTCCATAACTCTTCGATGCAATCCTTACCAGAGCCGTGCAGTTCCACTCCGTGATCGTACCGCCATCATCCTCCGTGATCATGAATGCGCAATGCGTGACCTGGTCCGTCCAGTCGGAAACAAGCATGGCATTGAACGGCAAAGGCTCCCCTATCTGGCTGCGCTTCACAACGATGAGAAAGTCAGTAACCGTCGGACTGTATAGTCGCAATTCCGCCTCTGTAGATGCCGTGAAATCCTCGACCGAACCGGTCTTCACGAAGAATTCCGAAGCGCCGGCGAACCACGAATCATAGCTCCTGTTCATTGTGAAATCCTTCAGTATCAACGCTTTCACCGAGGATTCCGCACGTGTTTCACGCTGATCCTGTCCTGATGGACGGACAATGATGGTTCCACCTCCTTCGCCCCAATCCGGATGCTCTCTTCTCAACATCTCCAAAGTAGCATACCCGGCATCAGAGTTTCTGTTGATCACCCATACCGGTTCCACCTCTGCCATCGCCTCATCTACCACAACTTCCTCCACTCGACGGGAACCATCATCCTCCATTACCATCCTGTATCCGAAATTCTTTTCCGACCCGTCTTCCGGATCAAATGTTATCACCGGCAGGCTCTCTCCGTCCCAGTTTTCCGAAAAAGGCCAGTATATCTGAATATCCGATTTCATAAGTTCATCCAGAAAGAGATCCGGATCGAGGCCGTCCCCCTCCGATCTGGTCATATGCATCCTCCTCACCTGGTCCTCGATCAGTTCCCTGAGAGGCCTGTCATATGCCTCAACCGACCTGGTCTGCTCATCCCCCACTCCGGCACCAGGACTCTCAAACAGATGCTTCATTGTATACTCCTCATCATATCCATTGCCGGAAGAAGAAGTGACGGCTGTATGAACTTCATCAAGTTGAGACGTTTGCAAAGGGATCAAGGAAATAATTTCCGCCACTTCTTCCAGTCCGACATATGTAGAATCCTCGTCTTTCACATGATTTTCAGGATCATTATCCAGTATTTCGCATGAAACAGCGACAGTCATAATCATCGCCGCAAATACAATATCCAACAATCTTTTCATGACTCATCATTTTATCCGATGCAAAGGTCCAGACAATTATCCGTTGAACGAAATTGTCAACGGATAAATTTAAAAATCGGCCTTCCACACGCGTGAAAGGCCGAAAAGTACTCGAAAATTTATTTGACTTTTATAAAAAGTCGGATAAAAATCATCTTCTGAAAGAGACAAAACGATCTTTGTCGTTCAGATCCTTGATTATGGTCACATCGCTGAAGCCGGACCTACGATATATCTCTGCTGTCTCCTCACCTAATGCCTCATTGATTTCCACAATTCCGAAGCCTCCCGGCTTAAGCAGCCGCAAAGCCCATTGCGCGACAGCACGATAGAATAGCAGGGGGTCATCATCCGGCACAAAAAGAGCCAGATGAGGCTCATGGTCAAGGACATTCTTTCTCATGAGGGCCTTCTCGGAGTCCATAACATAAGGAGGATTGCTGACGATTATGTCGAAATGGCTGGGAAGAGAAATCTCGGAAGAAAGGACATCGGCTTTAACGAAGTCTGGAGCAAGAGCACCGGAAAGGGACATTTCGTCAGTAAAGTCCTGACCTGCAGCGATCTTCAATGCCCCATCGGAGATATCGACAGCCGTCGCCCGCGATCCCGGAATCTCCAACGCCAAAGTCCACGCAATACACCCACTTCCTGTACATAAATCCAGTATTCTGACCTCGGATTTCGTTGCTGATAACGGATTGCAGGACATGACAGCCCTGCAAAGAAGTTCAGTTTCGGGACGAGGTATGAGGACATCGGGAGTCACATTGAACTCACGGCCATAAAAATACGCCTTGCCCGTAACATACTGCAGAGGCTCTCCTGAGGCCATTCTCCTGAATGCCTCGACTGCTTGCGACGCGGCCTCCTCGTCTACCTGATATTCCGGTTCAATGATATGTGTATGCCTTTTCGTACCTATCGCCATCTCCAGATAAGCAGACACCATCTCCCTCGCCTCCCGTTCTGGATAAAGAGATGAGATGATGTCCGTACCTTCCTTGATGAGGTCCTTGAGAAACATTATGAATATTCAATTACAGTATTGAGGAAATCAGTCATGGACATGCCGGAAGCGCGCACCATCTGCGGCACGAGCGAAGCCGAAGTCATTCCAGGAATGGTATTAACCTCGAGGAAATAAAGTCCTTCCTCTGAACTGATATAATCCACGCGGACAAGCCCCGAGCATCCCAGATGTGCATAAATCTTCTTCGAAACCTCCTGGATCTCATCCCTGAGGGCATCCGGAATCTGTGCAGGACATACCTCACGGCTGTGGCCCTGATACTTGGCCTCATAATCGAAGAACTCGTTCTCCGTAATGATCTCGATAACCGGAAGGGCAACATTCTCCTTTCCATTGAAATATACGGCACATGTAAGTTCACGGCCCACGATAGCCGCCTCCGCGATCAGCATGTTACCCTCCGAGAATGCATAGTCCACAGCCTTGCCGAAATCATCCACAGTCTTGACCTTGGTCACACCGAAGCTGCTGCCTCCGTCTGTAGGCTTCACGAACATAGGAAGTCCGAGCTTCTCAACAGCCTTCTCTGCAAGTCCTTCGACACTCTCGCCTTTACGGAGGAAAATATCATCTGCACATCTTACGAAATCCACATCCTTGAGATAGCTCTTGCATGAGAACTTATCGAATGTGATCGCCGAAACGAAAGCGTTGCATCCGCTGTGAGGCACACCCAGCATCTCGAGATAGCCCTGCATCAGGCCGTTCTCGCCCGGAGTTCCGTGCTGCATGATATATGCATAATCGAACTTGACCTTTTCACCGTCAACAAGAACCGAGAAGTCAGACTTGTCGATCTGGGGGCGCTGATCTTCAGCTATAGCCACCCTTTCAGCACCCGCTGTCCTGTATGCTGCCAGAGACCAGCTGCCGAAACGGGCAAAGACCTCATATACATTATATTTTCCACCATCTATCTGTGAAGCGGTAAACTCACCGCTTCGCACCGACACCTCCCACTCGGAAGAGTCGCTGCCATATATAACTGCTATATTCTTCATCATTCAAAGAAATAATCCGAACTTTCTTCTGCCTTAATTTCCGCATCGGCATCACTTCCGTCACAATCGAGATTGAGGGAAATGCCCGGAGGAGCCATGAAAGTCTCGTTTTCGTCCATCTTGAGAGAAGCATCCTTGCGGCACTTCTGCATGAAAAGTCCCCAGATAGGAAGGGCCATGTTCGATCCGCCACCGAGAGACAGCGATTCGAAATGTACCTGACGGTCTTCAGCACCTACCCACACTCCCGCAGTAAGCGAAGGCGTGTAGCCGATGAACCATCCGTCCGACTGGTCATTTGTAGTACCGGTCTTGCCGGCGATCTCTCCCTTGAGGCCATATTTTGCACGAAGCCTTACACCGGTACCGCTGTTCACGACACCCTGCATGAGGTTGGCCATCAGGAATGCCGTATACTCGCTGACCGCCTCATGCTTCTTGTTCGTGAATTCTCCGAGTACATTGCCCATGCTGTCCTCAATCCTGGTCACGAAAAGAGGAGATACGAACACTCCCCTTGAAGGGAACGTGTTGTAGGCCGCAACCATCTCATATACAGTAATGTCCGCAGCACCCACGCAAAGCGAATTCACAGGATCCAGGAACGCTCCGATACCCATCTTCCTCATCATGTCCACCATGGCTTCAGGGCCGTACTGCTTCATCAGATATGCTGAAATGTTGTTAGAACTCTTGGTGAGTCCCCACTTCAATGTAACTGTCTGGCCGATCCACTCGTCCTTGTCGGTACTTGCCGGTGTCCATGTCTCATCCTCATTGATGATGAAGGTCTGTGGCACATTCACGACCTTGTCGCATGGGCTCATGCCCTCCTGCATCGCAAGTGTATAAAGGAATGGCTTGATGGTCGATCCCACCTGACGCTTGCCCTGACGGACGTTGTCATACTTGAAGTAACGGTAGTTCGGTCCTCCCACATATGCCTTCACATGTCCTGTCTCCGGCTCGATCGCCATGAAGGCCGCACGGAGATGAGACTTATAATACTTGATCGAATCGTTCGGAGTCATCACGGTATCGATATATCCCTTCTTGTTCCATGAGAACACCCTCATCTGCACTGGCTCGTCGAAGCTCTTGCGGATCTCCGACTCGGAAGCGCCGTTGTTCTTCATGATGCGGTAA
>RHMF01000420.1_pt1 | contig 17956 bp, 15 predicted proteins | sample 5365151 | NCBI WGS metagenome assembly RHMF01 (sample SAMN10266501, study PRJNA497801) | feces metagenome | isolation source: feces | host: Bos taurus | place: China: Prairie of Fairy Mountain | collected 2017-08-14 | reverse complement strand
CATTAGAAAGTATGCTAACATCATTGCCTCCAAAATTGGACACAATTGACCATACATCCTTCTTAAATCGAGTAGCTTTATTAGATCTAAAGAAACCATTCATGCTACCACTAACCTCAACAAAAAATCCGAGGGCAGAAGGTTTTTCTACAGAAAAAGACTCTTTAATAGAGTCAAGACTATATCCATCTTCTGTAAAGTGTGGATCAGATACCGTGTTAATTGGGTCACAAGAAGAAAGCAACATAACCCCAGAGAGCATTATCAAAGCAACAGGTAGCTTATTCTTAACCCTAGTCAAAATACTGTTGCACATACTTAAATCTATAATATTAGTTGTTGTCTTATAAATTTTATAAATTTTCTACACCATTAGAGGGAATCTCTCATTATGAGAATCCCAAAACTTAACTCACACTATAAGTCAGCTAATTACAAGAATTAAATATTCAGGTGCTTTGTACCATTAAAGAAAACCAAACAGAGAATACCTATAATAAAAGTTATAAAAATGCTATTAGACACCGATTTATCTACCCAAAATGAGATAATTTTAAATAAAATCAGTAATTTTGCAATAAATTGGGTTTCTCATAATGAGAGAAACCCAAACGTTCAATTCCACAATGGAGTTGATGTCTTGTGAATTATCCCAATTCATCGCAATGTATCACAAAAAAAGAGCTCCACTCCTGTGATGGAATGAAACTCTATTTCTATGCTAGTATAAGCAGTTTTTACCGAATTACATATCTTCTATAGATAGTCCTCTATAAATAAACTCATAGTTCTTGAATGTGCCAACAGCTTTAAAAAACAGCTCGGATTTGGCTCTTAATACAGCTTCATCAAAGTTCTTCTCTTGACGCTTAACTTCGATAAATTCTATCTTGTTTTCCAACTCATCTTCGGCTACTATGTCGATCTCATTTTCTCCCTTGCGGTCATGCCAGTATCCAAGGCGAGTATATTCGCCAGACTCTTTCATTACTTCAATAAAGTAGCTTTCGAGAGACTTACCGCTGAATGTGGAAAAGTCGCGCTCAACTATCGTTCTCAATCTGTCATTACCACCAGCCTCTATGATGTGTGTATATTTGTATATGAATCGGAACCAGAATTTCAAGAATTGGTCGTTGATGGCATAATGCACATTCTTGTTGCTTGACTTCTCATAAATAGGCTGCATCTTGCTTATCAAACCATACTCCTCGCTTAGGTTTTTCAAGTAGCCAGACAACTCTTTTATATTGAGAGCATTTTCCAATTCATTGCGTGTATTTTTGCCTTGAGCTATAAGTGTCAGTATTGAGAAGTAGATACCATAGTCTTTGCCAAATTCATCGACAAGCATATTCTTACCCTCAGGCAAGAAATAAGAATCTCGCTCGAAGAACATATCAAGCATCTTCTTCTCAGTAAACTTCTTTCTGTCAATAAACAACTCAACATACTTAGCCACACCGCCAGTCAAGGTATAAAGAGCCAACAAATCTGATTTCTTATAGTCGGGGCAATATTCAGACATGATTTCTTTTAGGACTGAGGGCTTGAAAGGTCTAACGTGCATTGTTTCTGTCTGCCTACCAAAAAGTGGTTGCTTCTTATCCTTGAATATCTTATTCATCAAGGTATTCACAGAGCCCGCCACAATCAGGTTGATGTGAGCCTTATTTTTATAATTATCCCATATGTTTTGCATATCGGAGTAGATAGATGGATTTACTCTATAGAAATCCTGGAACTCATCAATAAAAAGGTTGATATGCTGAGTCTGAGACAATTCCATGATAAATTTGAATACAGCAGCAAAAGACATTCCCTTGCTGTCAAGCATTGGTATGCCCAGTTTTGTGCGAATCTCATCAATGAATATATCGCACAAATCGGCTTCAGCTTTACGAGCAACAAAAAAGTATAGCATTGTTTTGTTTTCATAAAACTTCTTGACCATCTCGGTCTTACCAATACGACGTCTTCCCGTAATGATGGTAAATTGGGCTACCTCATGAGAGACTTCCTCAATTTCTCTAAGTTTTTCAAACTCTTGTTCTCTATCAAAAAATCTCATAGCTACATTTTTTATCGTAATACGCATTACCGTAACGATGGTTACGATGGTGTAAAAGTACAAATAAAATTATCATTCGTGCAATAAATCCATAGTTTTTATAGGTTTTTCAGCAAATAATAATCTCCGACTATTAACCTTGCCCTTGGGATTTGACCTCTATGGGTGCTTCCCAGCTGTTGTGTGCAGTAGATAGGAGTTTGCGTGTGAAGAGCCTCCCTTTGCTGTGGACAAAGATGTACTCCTCGTCAAACCATATTTTCTCGACAGGACCACAAGGAAGTGTCAGTATTGCCCTTACACGACCATTCTGGTCACATACTTGGATCCCCTGGTATGTAGCCACATAAAGATTGCCTTCGGTATCAAAGACCATATTCCCGGTAGGGTGCTGGCTGTGATTTGATGTGTTGTGCAGCCAATAGAATCTCTGGCCGGCATATAGTGTGCCGTCGGGGCGGATTATATAGCTGATAAGCCAGTCTGAGTGTTTCTCTGATGTGACAAGAAGTCTGTTGTCAGGATAGATGGCCATATCAGGACCACCTGTTTCGAGAGTGTTCATCTTGGTCCATTTGTCTGTCTTGGCACAATAGAACCAGATACTTCCATCCGATGTAGATACATAAGCATCACCATTTGAAAGTGGTAGGGTAGTGTGGACCGGAGATTTTGCCGCTTTAGGGAGTCGTATAGTTTGCCCTTTAGGGTATGGTGGTGTCTGGACAGATTCCAATTCAAATATCTCTTCCCATTGTGACTCCGGATCAATGATTGCTTTCAGGGTCCCGTTCATAGTGGCACCTGTCTCCACTTTTCTTGGCCACCCTCTCCATAGCCAGCGCATGGCATCAGGATAAGCTATTGTGCCATATTTGATGCTGTGTGTCCCTTTATCCCAGCGGTTCATAACTTCGTATCCTGCAAAGTTTAGGGCAGACTCCATAAGCTGGTTGTACTCCCACCAGTCACCGAAAGTGTGGTTCCAGGTGTCGTTGGCACCATCCTGAAGGTAGATACGGAGGGGTTTGGGCTCTGTTTTGCGGATAAGGGCCGGGTATTCATTGCCACCGCGCATAGCCACAAATGTCCCCACTGAGCTGTATACTCTGCTGAAAAGATCGGGTCTCTCCCAAGCCACTGTAAATGCAGCAATGCCGCTGCTGCTTGCCCCTGTTATTGCCCTGTCGTTGGGGTCTCTGGAGATTTTTATTGCCCTTCCATCCGGGGTGGTCATCATCTCCACACGTGGAATCACCTCCTGTTCCAGGAATGTGGCAAAAACCCTGTCGGTTTTGTCGAACTCATTGCTGCGGTTATAACGTGCGACGCTGCCGTCCGGATGGTAGCATACACCCGGATCCAGGAAAATACCGATTGTTACAGGCATCTCGCCGCTGTTTATCAAATTGTCTATCACAGTGATGGCTCCGAAAAGGTTGCCGTCAAGCCCCACAACCAGACATGCAGGGGTGGTCCCATCATATTGTTTGGGTACGAATACCTGATACTTCCTTTTGGTCCCCGGGTATGTGAAAAGATCCTCTATCTCCCCATCCATAACTAACCCCTTTTTGGATTCATCAAGTGGAATAGTTGCTGGGTCGGCGGGACGTTTGGAGTTGTGGACAAGCTGTCCGTACATTAGCATCGGAAGGGATGACAAAAGGGCAATAAGTATCAGCTTTTTCATATCTCATGTATTTGAACTACAAAATTAAAAAATGAGTCAAACAATTAGTATATTTGCGCAAATTTTCGAAAACGTATATGGGAAAGATTATTCTTACAGGTGACCGTCCTACAGGTCGTTTGCATTTGGGCCACTTTGTGGGTTCATTGGGAAGAAGGGTTGAACTTCAGAACTCGGGCGAGTTTGAGAAGATATTCATCATGATTGCAGATGCTCAGGCATTGACAGATAACGCAGATAACCCTGAAAAAGTTCGTCAAAACATTATAGAGGTGGCACTCGATTACCTTTCTTGCGGTATCGACCCTACCAAAAGCACTATATTTATCCAGTCTCAGGTTCCTGAACTTTGTGAACTTTCGTTCTATTATATGAACCTGGTGACAGTATCTCGTCTTCAAAGAAATCCTACAGTAAAGACTGAGATCCAAATGAGAAATTTTGAAACCAGCATCCCTGTCGGTTTCTTCACATATCCTATCAGCCAGGCTGCTGACATTACAGCATTCAAAGCTACTACAGTGCCGGTAGGAGAGGATCAGGAGCCAATGATCGAGCAGACACGTGAGATCGTCCGCAAGTTCAACTCTGTGTATGGTGACACATTGGTAGAGCCAGATATCCTTTTGCCAGACAACTCGGCTTGCTTGAGACTTCCAGGTACAGATGGTAAAGCTAAGATGAGCAAGTCTTTGAATAACTGTATCTACCTTTCAGATACAGCAGAGGATGTCCGCAAGAGGGTGATGAGTATGTTTACAGACCCTAATCATCTTCGCGTGGAGGATCCTGGTAAAGTGGAGGGCAATACCGTATTCACATACTTGGATGCATTCTGCCGTCCTGAACACTTTGCCGCTTACTGGCCTGACTATGCAAACCTTGATGAGGTTAAGGATCACTATCGCAGAGGCGGTCTTGGTGACGTGAAGGTGAAGAAATTCCTCAATTCTATTCTACAGGAGATGCTTGAACCTATCAGAGCACGCCGCAAAGAGTTTGAAAAAGATATTCCAATGGTTTACGATATCCTCAAAAAAGGTAGCGAAGAGGCACGCGCAGTGGCAGCCGCTACACTTGCAGATGTCCGCAAATCTATGAAGATTGACTACTTCGAGGATGCTGCCCTTATTCAGGAGCAGGCACGCCGCTTCAGAGGTGAATAAGATTTGAATCAGCTATAGGACTGGTTCTTCAGAAGGTGATTTGTAGAAATCACCTTTTTTCTTTTTCAGCTCTTTGGCAAGAACCTCTATCACCATATCTTCCAGGAATGTGAAGCCGTAGCTGGTGAAGTGTACTCCATCATAGCTGTAAGGCTTGGGGAAAGCAAAGTTCTCATCGGCAAATTTGGTGTATGAGTCGATGAATGGAATCTTGTTTTGCTGGGCGAATGCTTTAAGGCGGGCATTGCACTCCTGGATCATCTGTATAGGGTCAAGATCTTTTCTCCATGAAAATCCTGCAGAAGGGTGGATGGAGATGATGACAAAATCTATCTTGTTGTATTTTGCCAGCTGGTACATCGATTCGATGTTGTCCATTATATTGTCTACAGAGATGTATCCGAGGTTTTGTGCCACATCGTTGGTACCTCCACAGAACACCACCACTTTAGGTTTGAGTTCGATGACATCGGGTCTGAAACGGCAAAGCATTTCGGCAGTTGTCTGTCCTGAGATGCCCCTTGCAGCAAAATTGTTATTGTCGAAAAATGCAGGATGATCGCGATACCAGATCTCTGTATTGGAGTCCCCCATAAAGACTACATCCACTTTGCCTGTTTGTGTGGCATTCTTGTTTGCAAAACGTGAAAATTTGGCCCAATCTTTGGCTTGTCCGCTGGTAGTAAATGAGATAGCAAATCCTAGTACTGCTATCGCGAGAAGTGTTTTTAGTGATTTCATCATGCTGTTTGTATTGCTACCCCAAATGTATTAAAAATAGTTTGCTATTAAAAATTAATTCTTACCTTTGCGGTCCATTTCGGGATGTGGCGCAGTTGGCTAGCGCACCACGTTAGGGACGTGGGGGTCGGATGTTCGAGTCATCTCATCCCGACACAAGGGTGACTGAGAGGTCACCCTTTTTGGTATTACGGAAAGTAGCGCAGTTGGTAGCGCACTACGTTCGGGACGTAGGGGTCGGGCGTTCGAGTCGCCTCTTTCCGACAATATAACAAAGGGGCTGCCGGTAAATTTCCGTCAGCCCCTTTTCTGGTTCATTTATGTTCTGATATTATAGTTCAGGAATTTCCAGGATTGAGCAATCAATAGAGTTCAATACCTCTTCACCTTTAGCTGTAAGGTTGAAGTACATGTGTCTTTTGTCGTCGTGGCCAAGCTCTCTGTGAATAAGACCTTTGTCTTCTGTAGAGGAGATGATCTTGGATGTATTTGAGTGACTCAATACAAGAAGGTCACTGATCTCTCCAGATGTAATAGGCTTACTGGTCTCTTTCAAGTAGCATAAAAGCATAGCCTCGTTGAAACAAAGACCATATTTCTCATTAAATGCGTGTTCTGCATGAGAAATGGCGTGTTAGATGTCTCTAATTTTGCGCAATCTATTCATAATTTATTTTTTTAGTAAGATTTCATCGATAAGTTTTTTGAATTCGGCTTTACCCATCGCCCCTTGTGTCACTTGAGGGTTCCCCTCCATAGGTGCAAATACGATAGTAGGGATGGATCTGATGCCGAAAGCTGCAGAGAGTTCCTGCTCTTTTTCTGTATTGACTTTATATATTACAATGCTGTCTCCATACTCAGCTGCGAGCTCTTCGAGGATAGGTGCCACCATCTTGCAAGGGCCACACCAGCTGGCATAAAAGTCTATAATGGCAGGCTTGTCGCCCAGATATTTCCATTCAGTGGGATTTGCCTCGTAATTCACTACCTTTTGTAGGAATTGCTCTTTATTTATCTCTATAGTTTTCATTTTAATCTCCTTTTGTTTATTGCTTTGACCATTGGCGCAAGCTGAAAACCCAACCATCAAAATCAAGCCAATGATAATGTTTCTAATCATAACGTTCAATTTATAGAAGCTTCTAATTTATTCTTCTGCAAAAATATAATGAAATTTCTAAATAAACAAATTTCTATAGGAAATTTTCAAACAAAATTTAAGGTGCCTCGATTGAAGCACCTTAAAGCGATATTATTTCTATGATAAACTATAGTTCCCAACCAAGGGCGCTTGCTCCCAGAATGGCTGCATCTGAATCCTTAAGCTGTGAAAACTCCACTTTTACTTTGTCTTTCCAGATACTTACCACATTCTTATTCATGCTCTCAATGATAGGCTTCTCGATGAACTCTCGTGAGCGGGCCAATCCTCCGAACAGAATAATGGCCTCAGGGGCGCTGAAAGCGATGAAGTTTGCAAAGGCTTCACCCAAAAGATTTGCTGTAAAGTCGAAGATCTCAAGTGCAAGCTTGTCACCTTTCTTGGCAGCATCATATACATCTTTTGATGATATTTTATCAGTTGGAACCTCTCTTAGAAGAGAAGGTGTGTCGTCTTTTTGAAGCCACTCTACAGCTGTGCGTGCAACACCGATAGCCGATGTATACGCCTCAAGACAACCTTTAAGACCGCAGCTGCACTGTCTTCCGTCACGGATAGAGATGGTATGACCAAGTTCTCCTGCAAATCCGTCGTGTCCGTAAACAACTTTTCCGTCGATCACGATACCGCTGCCCACACCTGTACCAAGTGTGATCATGATGAAGTTTTTCATACCTCTGGCTGCTCCGTATGTCATCTCTCCGATGGCTGCAGCATTGGCGTCGTTGGTCATAGCTACAGGGAGACCAAGCCTTTCACTTACGATCTTTGCAAAATCTATATAGATACCATTGCCATCGGCGTCTCTTCCCCATGTAAGGTTGGCAGCACACTCAATGGTACCTTTGTAATAGTTGGCATTTGGTGCACCGATGCCAAGACCTTTGATTTTCTCTTTTCCACCCACCTGGCTTACCAATGATTCGACAGCAGCTGTGAGGTCATCTATATATTCTGTCAGTGTAGGCTGGAGTGAGGTGATGACTGTCTGGCACAAGATGTTGCCTTGTGCATCCACTACACCAAGTTTTGAGGATTGGGCACCTATATCTATACCTACTACGAGTGATTTTTCCATAATACTATTCTGTTACGATATCTTTATTGACATTTTTAGATCCTACAAGTGCGTAGAACAGGATGTATGCAGCGCAAGCCACTACTACAAGGTAACTCATCTGGAATGAACCTGTAAGGTCTGCTACCCAGCCTTGAAGTGGAACTAGAATACCACCACCGCAAACCATAGTCATAAATGCACCTGATGCGATAGCTGTATATTTTCCAAGACCCTCTACAGCCATGTTGAAGATACCTCCCCACATTACAGATGTACATAGACCTACAAGTACCAATGCGAATATACCTACAGGCACTTGTGTTGCAACGAAGCTGCCTGAAGCACCTTCAAATCCGTAAGCTGTAACCAATACATCGGTAGGTGCAAACATACCTACAAGTACAAGACCGATGGTGATAATAGATACAGTGGTGATAAGTGCGCGGCTAGAGAACTTGCCAGCCAATACACCACCTACAAGTCTTCCCACAAGCATTAGGAGCCAGTACATTGCTGCAAGTGTAGCGGCGATACCTGCGTCCATGCCGAAACCTGGAGTAGCGGCGTCAGTGGCAGATGTAAGGTATTGCAAAATATAAGTAGGGGTACCTACCTCCAAACCAAGATATAGGAAGATGGCAAGGATACCAAGATTGAAGTGACGGAATGAGAAAGCGCTGTGTTTGTCTTTCACATCGCTCTTAGGTGCAGCAGCTTCAGCTTCAGCAGCCGGCTCAGGGATTTTAGAGAGTAGAAGCACCACAAATGCTACAGCGAAGATTGCAAGTGCAATGAACAGTGCCGGGGTAGCTTGAGAGATGTGTGCTTTTGCAGCATCTCCGATTAGAGAACCCATAAGGATGGTAACAAATACAGCTGAGAACGAGTTTAGCACACCACCGAACTGGATTAGCTGGTTACCTTTGTTTCCGCCGCCACCAAGGGTGTTAAGCATAGGGTTAACCACGCAGTTAAGCATACACATACAGAAACCTGCGATGAATGCACCTAGAAGGTAGATCCAGAAACTTTGGATAGAATCCCATCCTGACATATACTGGATAAATACACCTACGAATCCGATGATGATAGCTATGATGGCAGTCTTCTTGTATCCATATTTTTTGAGGAGAAGACCTGATGGGATACCCATCACGGCGTATGCAATAAAGTTGGCAGCATTACCTAGCTGTGCTGCAAAGTTTGATGCTCCGAACTGATTCTTGACGATAACAGCCATTGGTGAGCAAAGATTGGTAACAAATGCAATCATCGCGAATAGCGCAAACATAATCGCTATAGGGAGAGCATAATTCTTTTTCTGAGTTGTCATGTTTGGTTGATTTTTAATACATACTCCAAAAGTAATAAAAATTGTATAATTTTGGGGTGAATTTAATAGAAAGCATATGAAAAAAGTCTCTTTTACCCTCTTTGTTACCCTATTGTTCTCTTTTTCCGTTTACGGACAAACCAAAGTTATCGCCCATAGAGGTTTCTGGAAAGCTGAGGGGTCAGCACAGAACTCCATTACAGCATTGCAGAAGGCGGCTGAAGCTGAGGTATATGGTGCAGAGTTTGATGTATGGATCACCTCTGATGGTGTGGCAGTGATAAATCACGACAAGGATATCAATGGCGTGGTGATAGAGAAGACCCCTTATGACAGGGTAAAACAGGAGCGTCTGTCGAATGGAGAGAAAATCTCTAACCTTAAAAAATATTTGAGGACAGGTGCCAAATATAAGGGTATGAAACTTATTCTCGAATTGAAGGACCATGCCTCAGACGAAAATGATGTCAGGGCAGTGGAGAATGTGATAAATATTGTAAGGAGTTCCAAAGCTTATAAAAATGGCCAGTTGGAGTTCATCTCATTCAACTTCCAGATGTGCAAAAGATTTGCAGAGGCATTTCCTGATATCCCGGTAGCATACCTCAAAGGTGATATGTCACCTGAAAAACTTAAAGAGGCGGGTATAGATGGCCTGGACTACCACAAAGGTGTGATCAAGCTCAAAAAAGGGTGGATCAAAGAGGCCCACGATTTGGGAATGACTGTAAATGTCTGGACAGTGAACAGCGAATCTTCCATCAGAAAGATGAAGGAGCTGGGTGTTGACTTTGTCACTACAGATAATCCACTGGAGGCTAAAGAGCTTCTGAAGTAGGGATAGCGATACCTTCACTCTCAAGAGCCCTCTTCTCCTCATCGCTGAGTTCTTCTGTCTCCTTAATCTCCAAAGCACTCTCGATCTCTTTGTTTCTCCTGACCACTCTGATCTGGGAGAGATCCACTTTACCCTTTTCGAAGATCTCCTCCATGCTCTGGCGCAGATTTATTATAGATTCATCTATGATATGTGTGTAGCTTGGCACATCGGCACTCTTGTATTGTGGCTTGCCAAGTCTGAACTTCATATCGTCAAATGTGCCGGATACATTAAGTCCCAGTTTTATCGGAATAGGTGATTTGATTACGGACAAATGGTACTGGAAGCTCATATCCAGATTGTGGATACCGCTTGCAGCCGCCATAATGCGGTCCATCTGCAATACAAACGGGAACATCTCCACCTTGCTGTCATTTATGAGCATCTCGATAGAGATATGGTCTATCTTATTGTTCTTCCTATCCTTGAATCGTAACAGTTTCGCTATTTTGGAGAATGTCTCACCATCCAATAGGACCAAATCGTCACCTTCAATTCTCACTGCACCATTAAGGGATGGAAGCTGGATATTCATATTGGTGTCGACTTTGGCAGTAGCTGCCACAGAGCAGTCAAGCACCCCTTCAAATGATTTCAGCATAGGTACCAATGTATCTACCGATGGAACCACCTCAATAAGTTTCTCCACTTGGACGTGGCTCAGCTCGAGATCAAATCCGGTAGAGATATCCTCTTTGGACTTGGTGGAGTAGAGTGCTGTGAGAGACATATTTCCCGCCTCGGTAAGGGCCTTGAGATCGTGTATTCTTAGTACTCTGTCTCTGGCATGCAGATCTCCGGATATTCCGTTGAGGGTTATATTGGAGAACTCACCCTGTCCTACGAACAGTCCTATTTTGACATCTATATTTCCCGGAATCAGCAGTAGTGGGGATGCCACTTCTGTGGTGTCTATGGTCTGGGCCACTATCTCTGCTATCTCCTCTTCATTTTCCACACCGGCAATCGCCTCTTTAATCTGTTCGTCAGATTTCATATAGGCAGATGCCCCCTCCATACCCACAAGGAGCTGGTTTACGTCGAGTGTATTGGATGATATGAGGAGATCTGCACGGAGTTTTCCGTTTCTGGTCAGTGCCCTCCTTATTCCCCATACGCGTCCGGTGAGGTTGAGGTCGGTATTGCCCAGATTGAGCTGGGTATTGTTGAATTTGACCTCATTGGTGTTTATCGTCATATCGACTTGACCCAATGTATTGCGAAGCGGGAGATATGGGGTGATAATTCTTCCTCCGGTAGCTTTGATCGAGCAGTTCGCTTCCCACTCATTGAGCAGTTTGCTTATCGATTCATCCACCTTCATATCTATATTGCCCTCATCCCCAAGGAGATCTGTGCTGCGCGACGGGCGCAATGGTGCACCCCTCCTCATTCTTGCGAGAGAGTCTTTTGGGGGGCGGGTGGCTTTGCGCAATGTCCCTCCGAAATCTATCTCTGCCCCTCGGATAGAGAGGAAGTTCTCCTTGTCTCTATATGCAATGGATTGGGCAGATGTGTTGAGGGCAAGTACAGGTACCAGTGAGTCCAATTTTGAAGGGAGCATGCTCGCTTTTACTGCAAGGTCCCTCCCTCTGATTCTGGTGGAGTCTGCGGTGGTAAGTTTGAGCAGTTTTGCAGAAATTTCACCCTTGAGGGGGTGAACTGACGTGGTGTCTCCCGAGAGGCCGTCTGCCGCACTTTTTGCACTCGCACGGGCCTTTGAAAGATCCACTTGCAGCAAATCTTTATATTGTACATTGGCAGAGTCTGCCCTGAATGAGAACTGGAGGGTCTTTTCCCCTACAGCAATGGTGGTGTCTCTTTTGTTCTCAAGTGAACCAAGAACTACTGTTACCCCTTTCAAATCTGCATGTATGGTGTCTTGAGGTATATCCACAAGGAGATTGTCTGTCTTTAAACGACCGAACGCTTTTGTGTTTCCGATTTGTGCTATCGACAGATCGCTCATTTTGAAATTGCCACGAAGATCGATAGCCAGGTCTCCCTGAGTGGTAATGCCCGACTCTTTAAGGAATATGGATGAAAGTTTGGTCAGGTCCGCTGCCCCTTCAATCTTCAGATTCAAATGGGGGTCACCAAGCAGATTTACCCCTTTCCCTTCACCTTTGAGTGTGAGGCCGGTGGCGTTCAGGTCTATGGAGTTGATGTTTATAGAGGTGGAGTCGACCACGTATGGGTCGTAGAGAAGTCTGCCGTCGAATCCGAGATTGTCTACAGTCATATCTATTCCCGGATATTGGAAACTTCCGTCTGGGATTTTTATGTCAGCAGTGATGGCGGGCAGGAGTCCGGTTGATGCATCATATCGCCCCTGTGCGGATAGATTCAGTCCAAGTTTCAGGTCGGTGGACATCCCTTCAAAGATTGGGAATGCCTCTGAGTCAAGGTAAGCAATCGCCTTTCCAACGTGGAATCCCGGGATGTTGCAGGTGAGGTTGGTAAATATGCTCTCACCCATAAATCCGATGTTTCCATCCAAGACAATAGGTGATTCCGCTATCGAAATGGTGGTGCTGTCAATATTGAAATTGGAGAGGTTGGTAAGATCCATCTCTATACCACCTCTAATCCCGAATGGGAAATCTCTGGTGTAAGCTTTGCCGCCAAGTGCCACGTTGGTCTTGGTGTCAAGTATGATTCTGTATGCCTCTTCGAACCTCTTTTTGGTAATGTACAGGGAGTCGATGCCGAGTCTGACCCAGTTTCCACCTTTCTTCATATTTACGGAGAAGGCGCTCTCTTTGAGAATCAGGCTCCTCAGACGGAGTTCTTCAGTGTTTAGTGACAGATTTCCACCGACGAGAAATCGCCCGATATTGGCGTTGTACATGCTTTTGTTGACTCCGTCGTGAAGTGTCAATGAGGCTTTAGATATGCTGAATCTCCCGACAGAGAGGTTCAGGCTGGTCTGGGACTCCTCTTCCTCCTCTACCTCCTCTTCACCGGTAGGGAATATGTCCCAATTGGCTTTTCCCCATGGGGATATGTACCCGTAAATGGTGGGTTCCACCACCCTTATCCTTTTGATGTCTATTTTTCCGAATATGAGTTTGGGGATATCAAGCGATACCACTATCTCTTTGAACAGGACAGGGGTGTGGGCTTTTGTAGGGATCTCTGCCAGATATTTTTCGTTCTCTTCCTCTACATCAGAATAGGCGTAAGAATGGATGGCGCCGTTGTAGAGTTTTATGCTGAGATGGGGTATCTCTTCGAGTAGCGAAACAGATAGGGAGTCCATCCCTATCTGTCCGTTCTCGACAAATGAATTACAGATCTCTGTAAGTTTGGGTTTGAACCATTCAGATGAGAGGATAGTAGTGAAGACAAGTGGCACTGTGATAATCAGAACGGCCACGATTATAAAAAATCGTCTAACTATTCTCCACATCTGCTATATCATATTAGTAGTTGTTCTTTTTAGGTTCAAAGTATGCTTGTGGATGTACGCAAGCAGGGCATTTCTCAGGAGCTTTTTTTCCTGTGTATACAAATCCGCAGTTGCGGCATTGCCATTCGATAGCCTCTTCGCGTGAGAAAACTTCACCTTTTACCACTCTGTCGTAAAGGGTTCTGTATCTTGCTTCGTGCTCAGCCTCCACTTTGGCGATCATTCTGAAGGTGACAGCGATCTCAGGGAAACCCTCCTCATCTGCCACTTTTGCAAATTCAGGGTAAAGTTCTGTCCACTCTTCATTCTCACCCTCAGCAGCTGCTTTAAGGTTATCTGCTGTAGTGGAGATGATACCTGCAGGATATGATGCGGTAATCTCTACCATGCCGCCTTCAAGATATTTGAAGAATCTTTTTGCGTGCTCTTTCTCCTGTTCAGCTGTCTCCATGAAGATGGCTGAGATTTGTTCGTAACCCTCTTTTTTTGCAACACTTGCAAAATATGTATAACGACCTCTTGCTTGAGATTCACCTGCGAAAGATTTAAGCAGGTTCTGTTCTGTTTTTGTACCTTTTATACTCATAATATTATTCATTTTAATGCAGTACAAAGTTAAACTAAAAAATAGTTTTTCATAATTTATTTGATAGTATATTTGCAGCCGTTTTATCGTAAATGAATAAATTTTAAAGATGAATTACGCACTGGTTACGGGTGGAAGTTCCGGTATGGGGCTTGAGTACGTGAAGCAATTGGCTGAAAAGGGGTATAATGTCATTATTGTTGCCCTTTTTCAGAACGAGACAGATGCTGCTAAAGAGCTGGTTCTTAAAGATTATCCAAATGTAGATGTATTGTCGGTGGGTATGGATCTCTCCAGTATGGACGCACCACTTGAATTATATAAAAAGGTAAAGAGTGAGAGACCCGATGCGTTTGTGGAGGTGCTGATCAACAATGCCGGCATTTTGTATCCAAAGCACTTCAAAAATATGACAGATCCGCAAGTGAGCCGTATCATTATGCTGCACAACCACACCACAGCTATGTTGTGTCACTATTTTCTCCCCGATATGCTGGAGAGAAAGAGGGGATATATTCTCAATATCTCATCTTTGGCGGCGGAGTTCCAGTATCCGTTCATATCGCTTTATGCTGCGACCAAGTCATTTACAAAAGTTTTTACCAGAGCTCTCCGTACAGAGTTGAAGGGGTCCGGCGTAGTGGCATCTTCCATCTATTTTGGTGCGGTCTCCACCCCTCTGTACAACCTCTCTGACAATCTCAGAAAACTTGCCATCAACCTTGGGGTTATGATCACCCCTCAAAAGGCATCAAGGGTAGCTTTGAAGATGCTTTTCAAAGGGAGAAGCGGCAAGACTCCCGGTCTGATAAATAAGATAGCCCTCTTCGTGGCGATGATACTTCCCCACTCGGTGGTGGCTATGATAGATAAATTTGTAACCAGGAAATGGAATCTTGACTAATGGAAAAGATTGGAAATAAATTACTTGAAATAGTAAAAGGGGCCCTTCCCGGCACCATCAGGACTTGTATCTGGGTGGTAAAACTTACCGTTGGAGTCTCATTTTGTATCATGCTTCTGAGGTATTTGCAGATTCTGCCCTGGATCTCTGCACTTCTGGAGCCTGTCTTTCATGTGGTAGGGCTTCCGGGTGAGGCGGCTTTGGCCTATGTGACAGGTTATTTTGTAAACGTCTATTCGGCGATTGCAGTCTCTGTAACATTGGATTTGAGTGTCAGGGAGATGACTATTTTGAGTGCAATGGTTCTCTGTGCCCACAATATGATCGTGGAGACAGCAGTGCAGAAAAAAACCGGTACTTCAGCAGTGAGAATTGTAGTATACAGAACCATCTCTTCGATAATCGTAGGTCTGGGTCTGAATCTGATAATACCGGCAGAGAGCGTCCAGCTTGCATCACAAATGGCGGAAGGGGAGCAGCTCATTTTCTGGCCGATGCTTAAAGAGTGGGTTATCTCCACATTAGGTCTGGTGGTTAAGATGGTGGCTATCATATTCTCTTTGAATATCCTTCAGAGAATATTGTCAGAGTTTGGTGTTATAAACTGGATTTCCAAGTTCCTGAAGCCACTTTTGTCCATCTTCGGGCTCCCTGCCCAATCATCGTTTTTGTGGATTATTGCCAATGTGGTGGGACTGGCTTATGGAGCTGCAGCAATGATAGATGAAGCGAGTACAGGAAAGCTCTCCCAAAAGGATGTGGATCTCACCAATTACCATATCTGCATATCCCATAGTAACCTTGAAGATGTCTTCCTTCTGGCATCGGTAGGTGCGGTGTGGTGGATATTGATAATTTCCAGATGGATAATGTCGATAATATTGGTTTGGGGATATCGTTTTGAGCAGTGGATTAGAAATAAATTTGTACCTTTGCAGACTAATATTTGATGAAATGGAACAAGAAAAAGTAAAATGTCTTATAATTGGCAGTGGACCAGCAGGTTACACTGCTGCTATATATGCTTCTCGCGCTAACCTTAACCCTGTGTTGTATGAGGGTATGCTTCCTGGCGGTCAGTTGACTACCACTACAGAGATCGAAAACTTCCCAGGATACCCTGAAGGAGTTGATGGAAATCAGATGATGGCAGACTTCCGCAAGCAGGCTGAGCGTTTTGGCGCAGATATGAGATGGGGTGTAGTTACCGATGTGGATTTCTCAGAGAGACCATTTAAAGTGGTGGTTGATGGTGAGGAAGTGATAATGGCTGAGTCTGTTATCATCGCTACCGGTGCATCTGCAAAATATTTGGGTCTCCCTTCTGAAGAGAAGTTCAGAGGTCAGGGTGTATCTGCCTGCGCTACTTGCGACGGTTTCTTCTACAGAGGAAAGGTGGTCGCTGTAGTTGGTGGTGGTGATACCGCTTGTGAAGAGGCTACATACCTTGCAGGCCTTTGCAAGAAGGTTTATCTTATCGTGAGAAGAAATGTATTGAGAGCTTCAGATGTGATGCAGAAGAGGGTTCTCAATACAGAAAACATCGAAATTTTGTGGGAATGCAACACTAAAGAGATTTTGGGTGACAATATGGGCGTGAATGGTCTGATTGTTGTAAACAAAGCTGGCGAAGAGATAAAGAAGGATATTGACGGCTTCTTCCTCGCTATCGGTCACCATCCAAACTCAGAGGTGTTCAACAAATGGATAAATGTTGATTCACAAGGATATATCGTGACTGATGGGGTAAGTACTGCTACCAACGTTCCTGGTGTCTTTGCAGCAGGTGATGTTCAGGATCCTCATTATCGTCAGGGTATCGTGGCTGCCGGTTCAGGCTGTAAGGCTGCTATGGATGCCGAGAAGTTCCTTGCAAATCAAAAATAAAAAAGATGAAATTAAAACTATTGGTATTGGGTCTGTTGACCCTTGTATTGGGTTCCTCTTGTAAAAGTGAGTACGAGGCATTGCTTCAAGGTCATGATGTAGCCGCGAAGTATGATGCTGCATTTGCCTATTTTGATGCCGGCAAATATTCAAAGTCTATTCAGCTTTTTGAATCATTGAAATTGGCGGTAAAAGGTACAGCTCAGGATGATACTGTGCAGTACTACACAGGATTGGCAAACTACAGATGGGGTGATGTTGTCACTGCTGAGACCTGTTTCGACTCATTTATCAAGACTTTCCCTTTGAGCCCATTCAGCGACAGAGCCAACTACTACTATGTGGATTGTCTTTATCAGCAGACATTGAGATATGAATTGGACCAGACACCTACCTATAAGGCTATGGACTATATTCAGGAGTATATCAAAAGGCACCCTACCACAGAGTACAAAGAGGAGTTCCAGGGTATGCTTGACGAACTCAATGAGAGACTTGACAAGAAAGCCCTTGAGGGTGCGAAAATATATTACCACACCGAGGACTACAAGGCAGCGCAGTATGCCTTCAAAAATGTTTTGAAAGAGGACGCTTCCAATATCTATAGGGAAGAGATTCTATACTTTACCGCCATGTCTTCTTACAAGTACGCATTCAACAGTGTGTTTGAGAAGCAGAAAGAGCGTTACATGACATTTGCTGATGACTATTTCAACTTCATCAGTGAATTCCCGGATTCAAAGTACAGGAAAGAGTTGGATAACCTCTCCAAGAAGGTGAACAAAATTTTAGGAAAATAGACAAAAGATAATTTTATATATAAAATGGAACAAAGAAAAATCAGCAACAACACAGAGACAAGAAATCTTGTTGAGATCGCAGCACCTACCGGTAATGTTTACGAGTCAACAATGATTATCGCTAAGAGGGCAAACCAAATCTCTGCATCTATCAAACAGGAACTTAGCCACAAGCTAGAGGAGTTTTCAAACTATGCAGACACTTTGGAGGAGACTTTTGAGAACAGAGAGCAAATCGAGATCTCAAAACACTACGAG
>RHMF01000418.1_pt1 | contig 18009 bp, 10 predicted proteins | sample 5365151 | NCBI WGS metagenome assembly RHMF01 (sample SAMN10266501, study PRJNA497801) | feces metagenome | isolation source: feces | host: Bos taurus | place: China: Prairie of Fairy Mountain | collected 2017-08-14 | reverse complement strand
GTATTATGATTAAAGGTTGATACGGATACGTCATTTTCTTGTGGAAGAATTACTCCTAAAACATAATCATCAAAAGGTGCTCCTATATAAATCCAATTATTTTCTCTGTTGATAGCTTCTACTTCAACGATTCCTCCTACATTAGTTGTAGTTTTATTTATCAATTCTCCACCTTGTGCTATTCTTAATATACCTTCATTAATTACTTCTATTTTACTATCTTCTGTTATTTCAAAAGCATTTGTTAATGTTTTGTTTTCTCCTTCTTCTATCTTATGATAAATCTTTTGCCAAGTAGCATTACCCCAATTTGCAGAATAACCATTTGCACCAAAAGGAACGATTAAGTTTTTAGTATTTGGAGTGTGAGTAAATGCGCTACCACCAACCGAAGGAGCAGTTTCTGCAAGACAAGTAATTGTTTCTAATCTACCACATTTCCAAAAAGTATATTTTCCTAATGAATCAATACTACTTGGAAGAGTTATTGAAATCAAATTACTACATTCTTCAAAAGCCCCATATCCATCATTTAATTTTCCTATTGTTGTTACCGTATTTGGAACTATAATTGAGGTTATGTTATCACAATTATAAAAAGCTTCACCTTTAATAAAAGTTACAGGAATATTCATTATTGAATCGGGTATAGAAACACAACCACTTTTTGATTTATCACATTCAATTACGCTTGCTTCTGTAACATTATACTCTACGCCATTAATTGTAAAAGTAATAAACCCTGGACATTCAAAAGAATAATTACCTATATTTAAGATTTTATTTCCTAAATATTTAACGCCATCAATACTTACTCCTAAGTTAGAAAAAGAATTAGATGGGATTGTTGCATTAACTGGCAAAGTAACTTCGGTTAAAGATGGGCATTTTTCAAATGCATGTTCTCCAATAGCAAGTACACTATTAGGAATAACAATTGTAGTTAAATTATCACAACTATAAAAAGAATATCTTCCAAGATTAACAACGCCACTCGGAATTGTAATTGAGGTTAAATTATCACATTCTTCAAATGCTCCGTATTCATCTAATAAATCCCCTATTGTTATTATCGTATTAGGAATAGTGATTGAAGTTAAATTCACGCATTTATGAAAACTTTTACCTCTAATAGATGTAACCGGATATAAAGATCCATTTATTGGCAAATGAGAAGGAATTGACAATGCTCCACTTTTACTTACAGGACATTTCACTACGCTTAATTCATTTGCACTATTATAAGGAATACCATTCAAATAGAAAGTAGTAAATCCAGGATAAGTAAGCACATAGTTTCCTATAATCAAACTATCACTTCCCCCATACACTATATCATCAAAAGTTTTCGCACCAGCTCCTTCAAATGCATTAGAAGCAATAATAGCATTTTGTGGCAAAAAAACCGAATTCAATCCTAAGCAAAAAGCAAAAGCATCATTTGCAATAGAAGTTATAGTATTTGGAATTGAAACAGAGGTTATTGCTTCACAATTCACAAAAGCCTCTGGTGCAATAGTAGTAACAGGAAACAAATCGCCTCCTATGTTTAACGAAGCAGGTATTATAATCGCACCACTTTTTGATTCGGGACATTTTCTTACACTTAATTCAGAAGATCTATATAAAGACCCATTAAGATTAAAGGTCATTAAACCTGCGTAAGCAAATTTATAAGAACCTACATTCAATGTATCTTTTCCTACATAGGTTATATCATTATCAATTATAATCTTTCCCGAATTTTCAAAAGCATCAACGGCAAAAATACAAGTTTGAGGTAATCTAACAGTAGATAACATATTGCAATCACTAAACGCTTTTTTCCCAACATTATCTACACTGTTTGGTATATCAATTCCTACCAAATTATTACAATATTGAAAAGCCTGTTTGCCAATAGAATTTACATTACCAAGCAAAACTTCTGACAAAGCATTACAACTATAAAAAGTATAAGAGCCTATACGTATTACACTATTAGGCAAAGAGATTGATTGTAAACTATCACATTCTTCAAATGCTCCATAATCATCTGAATCTGTACCTATTGTTGTAATTGTGCCTGGTATATCAACCGCTTTTAAATAATCATTATTAAGAAAAGCGCCCCCTTTGATAGAGGTAACAGTATAAGACATTCCCTCATAAAAAATAGTTGAAGGAATAGAAACTACCGAGGTTTGTGAATTGTAGCTTACTACAGCCAATTTATCATCCCCAATCACTTCAAAAGTAAAATTATTTTTTTGGAATTGTTCAGCTTGCGAGAAACATACACAAGAAAATAACAAAGATAAAATTACGATTATTGCTCTTTTCATTTTTTTAAAGTATTAATATTCATAAATGCAAATATATACAAACTTCCTAATAACACAAAGAAATATCAAAAAAAAGCAAAGAAAAAATTAAAAAAAGCAAAGAAAAATTTTAAAAAAACAAAGATTTTTTTCAATAAAGAATTACAGAATTTGCAGACGACTATGCACAGCATGCAGACAACCCTGCACAACATGCAGACAACCCTGCACAGCGTGCAGACAATAATAAATTAAATAATAATATAAATAATAATAAATATAACTAAGGAAAAAAATAAAAAAAAAAGAAAAATTTTGTCAAATATTAAACAATGAAAAGAATTTGTTTATTGTGCTTAGATTTATTCTTTTTTTTTGTATATTTGCACATTTTATAATATCTGTGTATATAATTGCAAAAAAATGAAGATAAAAGACATTTTACCTGAGTTTAGCCTTGGACTTTCTCCTATGGAGGGAGTTACAACGCCTTGTTTTAGACAAATTTGCAAGAGATATGGAGCAGATGTTTTATTTACTGAATTCATTTCTTCTGACGCTTTGGTTAGAGAGATTGAAAGTAGTCATAAAAAAATGAATTTCAAGGAAGAAGAACGCCCTTTGGTTGTTCAGATTTTTGGAAACAATGAAGTAAGTCTTTGTAATGCTGCTCTTTTGGCAGAGGAAAGTGGTTGTGATTGGGTAGATATAAACTGGGGTTGCCCTGTTAGAAAAGTAGCTGGCAAAGGTTGTGGCAGTGGCATTTTGAATGACATTGACAAAATGGAGCGTTTGACTAAAAAGGTTGTTGAATGTGTAAAAAAACCTGTAAGTGTGAAAACGCGTCTTGGATATAGCGATGACAACAAGCCTATTTTAGAAGTTGCAGAAAGAATGCAAGACGTTGGAGTGGAACTTATCAGTATTCATGGCAGAACACGTAGTCAAATGTATAAGGGTGAGGCAGATTGGTCTTTGATTGGGGAGGTGAAAAATAATCAAAGAATGAAAATTCCTATTTTTGGTAATGGAGATATTACTTCGGCAGAAAAAATGTTGGAGTATAAAAATAAATATGGCGTTGATGGAATTTTAATAGGTAGAGCTGCAATGGGTAATCCTTTTATTTTCAGACAATGTAAGGATATTTTAGTTGGAAAAAACAACAGCAAATTCTCTATTAAGGAAAGAGTTAAAGTGTGTAAGGAACATTTGGAAGGATTAAAGCAGTGGAGAGGTGATAGATACGCTATTTTGGAGATGAGAAAATTTTATAGTGGTTATTTTAGAGGATTAGATAACTTTAAGCCTTTTAGAATTCGCTTAGTTACTACAAATGATTATGCAGAAATAGAAGAAATATTGTCTTTGGTAGAAAAAGAGTTTGATTATGAATTTTGAGCTTGTAGCAGATTTTAAACCTATGGGCGATCAGCCTTTGGCTATTGAGCAACTTGTTAGGGGTGTAAGAAACAATACTCCTGCACAAGTGTTACAAGGTGTTACAGGTTCTGGAAAAACTTTTACGATTGCAAACGTAATTGAGCAACTAAACAAACCTACTCTTGTACTTAGTCATAATAAGACACTTGCTGCTCAATTGTTTAGTGAGTTTAAGAATTTCTTTCCAAATAATGCAGTAGAATATTTTGTTTCTTATTATGATTATTATCAACCTGAGGCTTACATTGCTCAAACAAATACTTATATTGAAAAAGATTTATCGATTAATGATGAATTAGAAAAATTAAGGCTTTCTGCTACATCTGCTCTTTTATCAGGTAGAAGAGATGTTATTGTAGTTAGTAGTGTAAGTTGTATTTATGGAATTGGTAATCCTGAAGATTTTGCTAATGGTACAATATATATTTCTGTTGGTCAAAGACTTGAAAGAAATAAATTTCTATTAGATTTAGTAGATAGTTTATATTCGCGAAATGAGATAGAATTTTCAAGAGGTAAATTTAGAGTTAAGGGTGATGTTATTGATATTTTTCCACCTTATTTAGATTATGCTTATAGATTGTTTTTCTTTGATGATGAAGTAGAAGCTATTGAGGTTATTGAGCCTTCAAGTGGTAGAAGAGTTGAAAGAAGAAGCGATGTAATTATTTATCCAGCAGGGAATTTCTTAACAAATAAAGACAGTTTACCAAGAGTATTGAAGCAGATTCAATTGGATATGTTTGACAGATGCGATGAATTTCGTCAAATGGGGCAAATGCTTGAAGCTAAACGTTTAGAGGAAAGGGTGAATAATGATTTGGAGATGCTGCAAGAATTAGGTTATTGCAGTGGAATTGAAAACTATTCTCGTTATTTTGATGGTAGAAAACCTGGTTCAAGACCCTTTTGTTTGATTGATTATTTCCCTGAGGATTTTCTTTTGGTTATTGATGAAAGTCATGTTACCGTACCTCAAATTCACGCCATGTATGGTGGAGATAGAAGTAGAAAAGAATCACTTGTGCAATATGGTTTTAGGTTACCTTCGGCCTTTGATAATCGACCACTAAGATTTGAAGAATTTGAAAGCTTGCACAAGGAAACTATTTATATTTCTGCTACGCCTGCTGACTTTGAATTACAAAAAGCAGAAGGAATTGTAGTAGAACAAATTATTAGACCAACTGGACTTTTGGATCCTGAAATAGAAGTGCGTCCTGCTCAAAATCAAATTGATGATTTACTTGATGAGATTGAAAGAATTGTTGGCAGAGGAGAAAGAGTACTAGTTACTACTCTTACTAAGCGTATGGCAGAAGAATTTAGTAGATATTTAACTAATTTAGGTGTAAGAAATAAATACATACATTCTGACGTTGAAACTTTGGAAAGAGTTGAAATTATGCAGGAGTTGAGAGTTGGGGTATTTGATGTGTTAATAGGAGTTAATCTTTTAAGAGAGGGACTGGATTTACCTGAGGTAAGTTTAGTCGCTATTTTAGATGCAGACAAGGAAGGTTTTTTAAGAAACGACAAGGCTCTTATTCAAACTATTGGTAGAGCTGCAAGAAATGCTAATAGCAAGGCTATTCTTTATGCAGATAGAATTACAAAAAGTATGCAAAGAGCTATTGATGAGAATAAGAAAAATAGAAAGAAACAAGAGGAATATAATCGTTTGCATAATATAACACCTACTCAGGTGAAAAGAAGTTTAAACGATAACATTTCTAATTTAAAACCTCAAAAGGAAGTAAAAAAAGAAAGAGCAGTCGCTACACAAAGCAAACCTTTGAGTGTTGAGGAATTGGAAGAATTAATGTATTTAGCGGTGGAAGAATTAGATTTTAAAAAGGCCGCTGAATATAGAGATGCTATAACTAAGATTAAAAAAGAAAAAAATAAATAATTAACGATATGACTGATATAAATAACATGAAAGATACAATTTGTGCACCGGCTACACCGGCTTCTCCTTCTGCAATAGGAGTTATTAGAGTATCTGGTGAAATGTCTATTGAAATAATGAAAGGGTTGTTTCGATTATTGGATGGTAAAAAGGAGGATTTTAAGCAAACCATTAATCCAAAGGTGAGAATAGGTAATATTATAGATTTTAATAAAAGAGTGGTTGATCAAGTGGTTTGTACTTTCTTCTTTGCTCCTCGCTCCTATACAGGAGAGAATACAGTGGAAATTTCACATCATGGTTCTCCTTATATTCAAAATAAAATTTTGGAATTATTAATTGCAAATGGAGCAAGAATGGCTAAGAATGGTGAGTTTTCTCAAAGAGCTTTCCTTAATGGGAAAATGAACCTTTCTCAAACAGAAGCTGTGGCTGATTTAATTCAATCGCGCAGTGCTATTGCTCATCATTTAGCTATACAACAACTTAAAGGTGGGTATCAAAAAACCCTTTCTATTCTTAGAAAAGATCTTATTAACTTCCTTAGTTTATTAGAAATTGAATTAGATTTTTCAGAAGAAGATTTAGAATTTGCTCAAAGAGAAAAACTTGTTGAATCTATTAACAATATTGGTATAACCGTTAATAAACTTGTTAATTCTTTCTCAGCTGGTAATGCATTTAAGAATGGTTTACCTATCGCTATTATCGGCAAGCCTAATGCTGGTAAATCTACTCTTTTTAATGCTATTTTGAACGATGAAAGAGCTATCGTTTCTTCTATTGCAGGTACCACAAGAGATACTATTGAAGAAATGGTTACTTTTAATGGTGTAGAATATCGTTTTATTGATACTGCTGGTATTAGAAAAAGCACCGACCCTATTGAATTGGAAGGAATAAAACGTTCTTATAAAGCAATTGAAGATGCTAATATAGTTATTTATGTGGCTGATGTGAACGAGATGTTACCTTCAGAGGCTCAATTTGACTTAATTGAAACAGATAAACAAATTAGCTTAAAAGGCAAAAAAATTATTATAATAGCTAATAAGTTCTGCGAAGAGGATTTGCTTGAAAAAGAAATTAAAGGCTGGGAAGAATTGAATGCTGTAAAGGCTGTTGCTAAGGATAAAGTAGGTATTGATGATTTGATTAATAGAATTGCAACTATAGCCCATAATGAGATTGTAAATATCGATGTATTAACTACTAATGCTCGACATTGGGAAGCTTTAAAAAAAGCAAATGATGCTCTAAAAACTGCAAAAGACAACATAAACAACCAAATGCCGACAGATATTATAGCATCGGATATTAGAGAAGTGCTACACTATTTAGGAGAAATCACAGGAGAAGTAACAACAGACGAGCTGCTTTCTAATATATTCTCAAAATTCTGCATCGGGAAATGATTATTATTTTAATTCAACATGAATACAAGCAAAATAGAAAGAGCAGCTGTTCGTTCTGTAGAAGAGTATATTGATGCCTGCCGCCAGTTGGGACCTAATATTACATCAAATGACAAAACGCCAATATGGGATGGAGATATTTACATATACAAGAACGAATCTCATAGCGTTAAAAATTTCTTATATAGAGTCCCTATACAGATTAAGGGAACGACAGATATCAAAAATGATTCTTTTAGGATTGGACGAGAATACATTGAAGGCTTCAAAGCAGATAGAGGATGTGCTTTCTTTCTAGTTAAAGTAGAAAATAAATCGTCACATATTCTTTATAACCTACTATCATTAAATGATATAAATAATTTATTGTGTAATAACACCGAAACCATCAATATTACACTGAAAAACATTCCTAAAGACCATACAATATTTGAGAAGGAACTTACAACGTTCGCAAAAAAAAGAAATAAAGAAAAAATTGAAAAAACATCTCCTAAAGAAATCGTATCATTGGTAAATGATTTCACCGAAATCAAATCTCACCTTAAAACTATTAAAGACCAATTTGTAAAATATGATTTAGAATCAATAATTAATTCTATTGAAAATCTTAATGCTGAAGAAACTACTGTATGGCGAGATAGATTTATTTATTATTCACAAAAAGCAATTGAATTATCAAGTCAAAATATTAAGGAATATGATTCTCTTAATATCCAAATTAATTTTGGTGTTTATTTGCTAAATCAAAACCTTTTCCCTTTAGCAGAAAAATATCTTATTAAGTCATTAGAAGACATTAAAAAAATAGAAGAAGATAAGTCGATATTATGTTCTGCAAAACTTCATAACAATCTAGGGCTTTTATATTATAAACTTCACAACTTTAAAAAAGCAGAGGAAGAATTCATGATAGGGTTAACAAAACTCAAAAAAAAATTCTCTAAGGATATGAAAACTTTTGATTATGATTTTACCATATTCCATAATAACTTGGGAAATCTTTATCAGAGCCTTCACCGATATGACGATGCTGAGAAGGAATACAAAAATGCTCTTGATATATGTAAAAAATCAGGAAGTTTACTTAAGAAAATAACGGCATCAATTTTAGTTAATTTAGCTAATCTGCATAATAGATACAACGAATCAATATTAGCCGAAGAAGAGTATAATGAAGCATTAAGTATTTTTCAAGAATTAGATGACAACACTGATTATTTGGGAGAATTAGCAATGATACATAATAATTTGGCGACTATATATGACACCAACAACAAACAAGAAGCTGAAAAAGAGTATGCCGAAGCGTTAGCCATATATAGGCAGTTGGCTAAGGATAATCCGAATGCATATTTAAAGGATTTGGCTCTATGTCTAAATAATAGAGCAATTTATAGTAAACGAAATAAAAAATTCACAGATGCAGATAAAGATTTTGATGAAGCGTTAAAAATATGGCAAGATTTATCTCAAAAATACCCTAATGCAGATGCATTTTTAAAATATGAAGCGGACACACTAAACAATCTAGCAAATTTACATAGTATCACACAAGGAGCGGAAACAGAAAAAGAATATAATGATGCCCTAAAGATTTATAGAAAACTTGCCATTTCTTATCCTGAAGCATATAATTGTTATGTAATAGGTACTCTTTGCAATCTCGTTATTTTTTATACTGCACATAACCAATACAATTGCGCAAAGAATAAAATTAAAGAAATATTAGATGTATATTCGAGCATGCCCAATTCGATTCCTGATCTTGATATTATCCGTATGATAGAGATTCTTCATAATTCCGCTATTATTCACTTCTATCAAAATCGGTATAATGAAGCAGAACAAGAGTTCCAAGAGGTGCTAATTATATGTAGGTCACTTATTAATGAAAACTCCGATAAGTACTCTTATCATAGAATAACCACACTATGCAATTTAGCAAACATTCACCTCTCGCAAAAGAAACTGAATGAAGTAAATAAAGAAATGAAAGAAGCGTTAGATCTCTATTGGAATAATCCGTATTCGATAACCAAAGATCTACTTTTATTTATGATAAACATTCTCCGTAATTTGTATGAGTTGTATTCTGAACAAAGAATATATGATGAAGCAGAAATAATAATAACTGCTATTTTAAAAATATATCAGTCGCTACACAAACAAGAACCAGATATTTTTGGAGAATATATTGGAATGAGTTATTTATTATTAGCAATTTCACAAAATGATGGCAATAAATATTATGAGGCTAAACAATCATGTGAAGAAGCAATTCGTATATTATCTTCATTAGAGAGCCAAAGATCAACAGTGTTAAACAATTATATAGTGAAAGCACAAGAATTGATTGAAGATATACATCAGCAAATAATCTAATATTACTCAAATAGATCATTATTTTCCTCATTTTTTACAAGTGAATAAAAAGAACTACAAACTAAATGCCCATTTTCAAAATATAAAATATAGGAATACAAAAATTCACAAAGAAATAACAGATGAAATTAATGCAATTTTATGGGTGTATTTGCATTTAACATATGTTTTCTTATAATAATCTTTGCACCCGATAATATATACTACTCCCCGTTTTTAGACAGGTTTAATTATTAATTTAATTTGTTTTATGCTTGCAAATTTACATTTTAAATTCAGTTTAACAAAATATACCACTCCCCGTTTTTAGACAGGTTAACTATTAATTTAATTTAAAAAAGTGTTATATTGACACTACAAATATACTTTTTTCTTTCATATCAGCAAAATTACTTCCTCTCATTTTTAAATGAGATTTATTATTCTTTTACACACAAATATTATAACAAAAAACACCTTCACTCTATAATTAAAGTGAAGGTGTTTTCTTTATGTATAGTATATATTTATTGTTCTATTATTGTTAGGGAGAATCCTATTCCGTGGTGGTTTATTAGGTTTATGCTTTCGTCTATTTTAAGGAAGTGTCTTAATCGTGTAATATATACGTCCATTGTACGTGCTTTGTAATAGTTTTCTTCTCCCCAAATTGCTTGTAACATATCTGGACGTGGTATTACTTGATTGATGTTTTCACAAAAGATTTTCATTAGCTCTGCTTCTTTTGTAGTTAATTTTATAGTTGCTTCTCCACAAGTAACTAATCTGCGTTCGTAGTCAAAGACTGTTTTATTTCCAATTTTATATATTTTTATTTTATTAACATCTTGTGAATTTTTCCATCTTGTTTGATTTTGTATTTTCAAAATTAGTTCTTCAATGTCTAAGGGAGCAATATAGTCTTCGGCTCCAAGACGAAGGGCTGCTATTTTATATTTTCTTTCTATTCTTTCTGATATAAAATAGAATGGAGTATTTCCATCTTTGGAAGCTAGGTAACCTGCTATATCATCTCCTCCTTGTTCATAGTTAAGAACAAGTATTTTACGTGAGTCTTCTCTTAGTAATCGCAACACTTCTTTTGGTGTAGAAGCTATTTTACAGAGTATTCCTTTTTCTTTAAAAGCTTGTTGTAGTTGTGTTGCTTTTTCTTCATCTTTTTCAAATACGAGTACTTTTGTCATTTTTATTCTATTTTTTTGAAAATTCTATTCCAACGTATCTTTTTTAGTATTGAGTTTTGATCTTTGTTTATTGACATCCATATTAATGAGGCTTTTCCTACGATGTGGTCTTCTGGAACGAATCCCCAATAGCGACTATCGGCTGAATTATGTCTATTATCTCCCATCATAAAATAATAATCCATTTTAAAGGTGTACTCATCTCCTATTTTAACGTCTTGTTTTTCAAATACCTTTATCGCTCTTTCGTAGAATGCTATATTATCTTCTGTTAATTTTATCGTCATTCCTTTTGAAGGAATAGTAATCGGGCCATAGTTATCGTTATTCCAACCTAAACCTGCTTTATGTGGAAACATATTTACATCTTCAAACCCTTGCTTTGTTATCACAGGAAGTATTTCTTCTACATAAGGCATCTTTTCTATTTGTTTTTTTATTTCTTCCGACATTGGAAGGGTTGCATAATTAACAAGTTTGTTTATTTCTGAACTATCAATTCCTGCTTGTAAAAGAAAGGCTTGTTTATCATAAATATCAGGGTGAATAAATAGCTTGCAAGAGTGGAATGTTTGTTGTCCTACAAGTTTTACATCTTCATTTAATGGTTCTACCTCTACAAATGGATTAGTATTTAAAGTTGCTATTTGAGTTTCAGTAAGTGATATATAATAGAAATAATACATCATTGCCATATCTTCTTTTGACACTCCTATTTCTAAGAGTTCTTTTTCATTAAGAGTATTATTATCTTTTGTTCTTATTCTATGTGTCAATTGATATTCTTTTGGACTTTCTATTGCTTTTCCATTGATGTGAATAACTGCATTTTCAACAGAAAGCACCTCTCCTGGTAAACCTACACAAGTTTTTATAAAGTTTTCTTTTTTATCTATTGGTCTTGATATTATTTCACCAAATTCATCTTTATTTGACCAAACTCTATCTCTTCCATATCTTCTTATAAGCGAGTAATAGCTTTCGTTTGATTGATAAAATGTAGAAACAGTATCACCATCAGGATAGTTAAACACTACTGCATCACCTCTTTTTACTTTACCTAAACCTGGAAGACGATGATAATCAAGTTCTATCCAATCTAAATAACTTTTTGTATTTAGCCCTGGAACAGTATGATGCATAAGAGGTAATGCCAAAGGCGTATTAGGTATTCTTGGGCCGTATGCAAGTTTACTAACAAACAAACAATCTCCTACAAGCAAACTCTTCTCCATTGAAGAAGATGGTATCATATAGCTTTCAAAAAAAGTAGTACGTATTACACTTGCTGCGACAATTGCAAAAACTATTGAATCAATCCAATCTCTTAGGGTAGAAATTTTAAAAACAGGTAAATCTTTGGGGTGTGTATAAATTTCTTTTTTAGAAAATCCCAACAAAGGCAATACAATGAAAGGAACAAGTATAGAAAGTAATTGATACCAGAAACCATTTTTCTTAAAACACTTTACTGTTTCTACAATCATCAACATAATTATAAAAACATTTAAAAAAGGTATCAAACAATAAAGAAACCACCATTTCTTTTTATCTATTATTTTAATCCAAACCCAAATATTCCAAAAAGGAATTAATACAAAATAGGGTTTTTCACCTGCTTTTTCAAATATTTTCCAAAGTCCTATTAAACTTAATACAAAGCCTAAAATTATAAGTATCAAATAAATATCCATAACAATATATTTTTATTAAAATAAAACTGCAAAATTAACGTTTAATTTGAAATAAATATTGTAAAAAAAATGAAAAGATTATTATTATTTTATTTTTTATTTAGCAGTTTGCTAACTTTTGCTCAAAACGACACTTTGAGAATAGCCACAACCAAGACAGGACAAACTCTTGCCCTTATTAATTATTTCTACACCGACACAACTAACCTTGAACGCATAAGTGAAAAAGGAATTGTTGCAATGTTAAAAGAGCTTGACCCTCATTCTGTATTTATTACCAAAGATGAAGTTAAGAAAATGAACGAACCATTAGAAGGTAATTTTGACGGGATTGGTGTTAGCTTTCAACTTATGAACGATAGCATTCATGTTGTAGAAGTAATAGCAGGAGGACCTGCCGAAAAAGTAGGAATGTTTGCAGGAGATATAATAATAAAAGTGGACAACAAGCCTGCGACAGGAGATAGCATAAAAAATGATTGGGTTTTCAAAAATCTAAGAGGAGAAAAAGGCTCTAAGGTAAAAGTAAGTGTAAAAAGAGCCAACAGAAAAGACCCAATAGTATTTAATATCACAAGAGATAAAATACCTATTCATTCAATTGATACATGGTTTATGTTAGATGATTCAATAGGATATTTACGATTAAATCGTTTTGCTCAAACTTCCACAGAAGAATTTACCGATGCAATAAAACAACTAAAAAAAGAAGGAATGAAAGACCTCATCTTTGACCTTAGAAGCAATGGAGGAGGATATTTAAACATAGCCTTTGAAATTGGCGATCATTTTCTACCCGGCAATAAGACCATTGTTTACACCGAAGGGCTACATTCTCCAAAACAAACCTATGATGCAGCAAAAAAAGGAATATACGAAGAAGGACGATTAATCATATTAGTAGATGAATACACAGCCTCAGCCTCAGAAATTGTAAGTGGAGCTGTTCAAGATTGGAAAAGAGGATTAATTCTTGGGCAAAGAACATTTGGAAAAGGATTAGTTCAAAGACCATTTACCTTAGAAGATCAATCCCAAATAAGACTTACAACTTCAAGATACTATACACCAAAAGGTCGTTGCATTCAAAAACCTTATGAATTATATGAAAAAGAAAACGATACTATTGAATATGGTATAATGCCTGATATAATTATTCCACAAGACACTTCAAGAGCAAGTGATTATTTAATCAATCTACGTTCAAAGAGTTTATTTAACAATTACACATTGAATTGGGTTGAAAAAAATCGTGAAGAATTTCTCAAAAAAGCACCTGATTTCTCTACTTTTGAAAAAGAATATGACAAATTGAACCTTCTAAAAGATTTTGAAGCTTATGCAGAAAAAGAAGGTGTAAGAAGAAATGAAATCAAGAAAGAATGGGTTAATCAAATCGTTATTGACTATTTGAAAAACGAAATTACCGACAGCACAGCCGTTCAATATGACTCTTACGAAGATTATGCAAAATCGCTTACAAATAAAGACAAATTAGTAAAAGAGATAGTAGAGAATGCAAAAAAAGAAGATAAAAAGATGGAGAAGATGAATAAAGAATCAGAAAAATACATTGAATCCACTCTAAAAGCTCTGATAGCAAGAAATCTTTATGGCATAAAATACTACTATATGTGCGTAAAAGAAAACGATAACGAATTACAAAAAGCAATAGAAATACTTAAAAACGGAGAATACGAAAAAGCAATAGAATAAAAGCAAAGAAAAAAATAAAAAAAGCAAAGAAAAAAAATTTTTTTTCTTTGCTTTTTTTATTTTTTTCTTTGAAATATTTTAGAAGTTTATTGGAACAGATAAACCAAAGCGTTGTTTGTATTGAAGAGTTGTGTTAAAGTCTTTATCCATTATTGCTTGGAAATTGATAAATGCAGTTAAATATTTATTAACCTTTATATTAATAAAGATTTCTGTATTTATATCAGTATCTAATAATGGTTTGTGGTAATCATAGAAGAAATCTAGTTTCACAAGTAGGTTAACATTCTTAAATATATCTTTTTGGAAAAAGAATTTTGCATAACTACCAAGAGAGAAAAGTGCACATTGCTCTGGTTGAGTAAAACCAAATATTTCATTTCCCATAAGTCTGCGATCGGTAACTATCGTTGTTTTTCCTGCAAGGAAAGAAAGCATTGCAGAAAAGCCTTTATTCTTATATTCCCAACCAACAGAAGAAGTAATTGTTATAGGAGAAATAGGAGCTGATACTAATTTTCCATCTTTATAACCTTCATCAAATTGTGATTTCAAGTTCATCAATACAGAATAGTTCCAACTCTTTATCATCTTACGAGAATAAATAGAGTTTAATTCTATTTTATCATCACTTTTTTGAAATTCATTTGTTGGGTCTTTAAATCCATTTCCTGTTTTATCTTGCCAAATCATTCCGTATGCTAATTCCACAGAATTATCCCATTGATTATTACCTTTTTTATAGTTATAGAATCCTTTATAAAAAGAAGAAAAAGCAAACGATGAATAACCTCCCGCCGACCAATTAGAAAGCGTAGATTGTTCGCTATTTAATATTATACTATTCTTTACATTCCAATACTTTACGCTATCTTTTTTAGTTTCTTCTGCAAATATAAAGCTACTAATCAATAGTCCTACCAACAATACAAGTGTCTTTTTCATATTTAATTTATTTTATTTATTTTCTTTAGCAAAAAAGCTTCAAACAAAATGCTAAGCAAGGCAAGGATAATAAAGAGAATAAAAGTTCTATTAGACTTATAGGTTTGTAAACCTGAGGCTTTAAAATCTTTTAGCTCTTTATCGGCAAATTCCATTAGACTTTCTCTCGAAGAATAATTCATTGAAAATCCTGAAATCACATTTCCATCATACATCACATCGTAATGACCAGATTTTTCTATTTGATTATATAATTTTAAAACATATCCACTTTGATTTCTTATAAATTGAGGAACAAAACTCATTGAATCCTCTTTTGCTTTTACGCTCAATAACTCCTCTCCTATTGTATCTTTGACAAATCGTCCTAAATCTATTAAATCCATTTCACCTAAGGTGTAATAAAGATTTGTATTCACTTGACTTAATGCACACATATTCCACATCAAAGGCACGAAAAGAGAATTATTTACAAAGTCTCCATATATTGTATCTAAGCCTACCGATAACATATATACATTAGAAGAGTTTTTAGCAGAGACAATAAAGAAATCATCTCCATTAGAATAGGTAAGAATACTTTGTTTTGCAGTAGTAGAATTAGTGATTAAAGGGAAATACATCTTAGAACTTGGCAATGAAATATTTTCTATATAGGTTGAAAACACACCATCAAACAAACTATTCTCTTCATCAAATTCACTTACTCTTACTGTTTTATTTTGCAAAGCAGAATATTGTGGCAAGGACATCTTAGATAAAAAAGCATTAACATTATCTAAATCCATATTTTTATCCGGTACAATTAATAAAGAGCCTGAATTATCCACATATTTTTTCAATTCGTTAGACAAGCCTTCATTTATTTGTTGTAAACCATTAAGAATTATCATGCTATATGATGAAAAAGAATTATAATTAGGGTTAGATAAATTTGCATTTTCAAGAAGGACTTGCTCATCTTCTGCAAACAATCTCATTAAATAAGGATTTTCCACTGTTTGATTTAGACTCAACACCCTAACTTTATCTTTTACTATTAAAGTAAAATAGAAATCATTATCAAAAATTATCGGAGAATCAGAAATACTAACCTTTGAATGAAGTATTCCGTTGTTTTCAACACTGAAACTTAAATCAACAACTTTTTGTTCGCCTGCAAGCATATCAATACTTGCAACTGCGACTTGTTTATTCTCAACAATTAATTTCAAAGGCAACTTTTCTATATCGTTATTTGAAGAGTTTTTCACCCTAACCTTTAAATCCAAAGAAGCTCCCTTCATAATATTTTTACTTTCACACCAAAGCGAATCAATAAAAACATTATTTGTCTGACTTGTTTCCAAAGGTATGAATACATTATTTATAGAATCTTGTTTAAAATTCTCTTCATCTAAACATGTTTTCTGGAAATCAGAAATAAAAAAACACACTTTATTATTTCCATTTGTAGTATTTGCTAATTTATGTGCAGTGTTGTAAACCTCACTCATCATTTTAGAACAAGGAGATGTTTCTATTTCACTTAAAAGATGCAAAAACATTTTTTTATCTACAAAATGCCTTTCTTTTCCCGACAACTCCATTGTTAATAAGCAAAACTTATCTGTTGTAGAATACATATCTGCAACCTCTTTTGCTTTTAACTTAGCCATATCTAATTTAACCGAAAAACTATTATCAACAAATACAACAACAATATTCTCTCCTTCTTTTACCAATACACCCTCTTTGTCTTTAAAATAAGGTTGAGCAAAAACTAAACATAAGAAAATAATAGTCAAACAGCGAGCAAGCAACAAAAGCCTTTTATAGAGTTCTTTATTTTTTTTAGATTTGATTTCTATCTCGCTAAGTAAAGACACATTAGTAAAATACACTTTTTTATATCTATGAAAATTAAAAAAGTGTACAGCTATCGGAATAAGTAATGCCAACAGCCCAAATAAAAAATATGGATAAAGAAATGCCATATACAAATATTTTATGCAAAAATACAAAATTGTTTTGTAGGTTAAAAGAAAACACGTAATTTTGTAAGAAATAAACCTAAAAAAAATAATAACATGAAAAGAAATCTATTACTAATAAGTAATTCTACCAATAGAGGTGAAGCCTATTTAGGCTGGTGCAAAGAAATGATTCAAAACTTTTGTCAAGAAAGTGGAGTAAAACGTGTGTTATTTATTCCTTACGCAGGAGTAAGTATGGGATACGACAACTACGAAGCAAAAGTAAAAGCAGTTTTTGAAACAATAGGACTTGATTTATATAGCATTCACAAAGAAGCTGATGCAAAAAAAGCAGTAGAACAAGCAGAATGTATAGCAGTTGGTGGAGGAAATACTTTCCATCTTGTATATGAATTATACAGAAATGAAATAATGGAACTTATTTCAGAAAAAGTAATGAACGGAACAGCATATATGGGTTGGAGTGCAGGAAGTAATGTAGCAGGTCCAAGCCTTAAAACTACAAACGATATGCCTATCATAGAACCTAAAAGCTTTGATTGCATGAAACTTGTTCCTTTCCAAATAAATCCTCACTATACTGATTTCTTTGACCCAAAACATGGTGGAGAAACAAGAGATGACCGTTTAAATGAATTCATAATAGTTAATCCAAACATTTGGGTAGCAGGAATAAGAGAAGCAACAGCCCTAAGATTGAAAGAAGGAAAACTTTCTTTGATAGGAAGAGACAACAAAATGAAAGTATTCCACGGTGGAATGGAGCCAAAAGAATATTCTCTTACAGATGACATCAATTTCTTGATGAAATAAATGATAGAAAAAGAAGTAGAAATTTTAAAAAACGGTGGGGTAATACTTTATCCCACCGATACTATTTGGGGAATTGGTTGCGATGCTACACAAAAAGAAGCAATCCAAAAAGTAATTGATATAAAAGGACGCACAGGTGAAAAACATTTCATTCTCCTTTGCAAAGATGTGGAAATGATAAGCCAATACGTAGAAACAATTCCACAAAAAGCCTTAGACCTAA
>RHMF01001401.1_pt1 | contig 18018 bp, 16 predicted proteins | sample 5365151 | NCBI WGS metagenome assembly RHMF01 (sample SAMN10266501, study PRJNA497801) | feces metagenome | isolation source: feces | host: Bos taurus | place: China: Prairie of Fairy Mountain | collected 2017-08-14 | reverse complement strand
TGCAATGATAGGCACCACCGAACTCTTGCTCATCGGCGGCCTGGTGTTGCTGCTGTTCGGTGGCAAGAAACTGCCCGAGATGATGAAGGGTATGGGCAAGGGTGTGCGTAGTTTTAAGGAAGGGCTGAACGACCCCTCTCCGACTGAAGGCGAAGAAATGCCTGGCGATGATGAGGCCGAAACGACTGAACAGAACGACCCACGGCTTCAGCCCGGTGAAGACGCACCGCAACAGGCCGACGGGAACAGCTCAGTGCAACAATGAGCCACCGGGAGGGAACGATGCTCACCTTTGGGGGGCATCTGGAAGTCCTGCGAAAGATGCTTTTCCGCATTCTGGGCGTCACATTGACGCTCGGGGTGCTCATCTTTTGCTGTAAAGACTGGGTGTTCCCCGTGCTGCTGGCACCGCGCAGCAGCGATTTCATCACCTACCGCTGGATTGAGCAACTGGCTGCTGCAGTGGGCTATGATTTTCATTTCGAGCCTTTCACCATCAAGATGATGAACACCGAGCTCTCGTCGCAGTTCATGGTGCATCTGTCCACATCGTTCTATCTGGGTCTGCTGCTGGCTTCGCCTTACATCATGTTTGAATTGTTCCGGTTTGTGGCGCCTGCGCTTTATGACAACGAGCGGCGCGCTGCCAACGTGATTGTGGTGGCGGTGTATGCTCTGTTTGTGCTGGGCATCCTAATGAACTATTTCGCGCTGTTCCCGGTGGCGCTTCGCTTCCTGGGTACTTACCAGGTGGATGCATCGGTGAACAATGTAATAAACGTGGGTTCCTATTTCTCAACGTTCATCACGCTCACCTTTCTCATGGGTCTGGTGTTCCAGTTGCCTGTGGTGTGCTGGCTGCTGGCCAGGATGGGTATCATCGATGCCGACCTGCTGCGGCATTACCGACGTCATGCCATCATCATCATTGCCGTGGCGGCGGCCTTCATCACGCCGCCCGACCTGTTCACGCTTGTGCTGGTGGCGGTGCCCATGTACGCGTTATACGAACTGAGCATCCTCATCATCCGTGACAGAGGTGTGGCAGGTGATGGAAACGAGTTCAGCGCTTAGCAAATGGGATGATTTCCGAAGGGGTTTCGGCCCCTCGGGGGTTAGAAAGCCATGAGGTATTGGTAGTTGTCTTCAATGAAGAGCCACAGGTCGCCGATTTCGCGCATAATGCTGTAGTGGATACCCTCGAGCGAGTGCCATCGCATGTAGAGTTCCAGTCCTTCTTCGGTTGCCATCATGGCCATGATTTCGGGCATGAAGTGGAAGTAATCGTCGATGAACAGACCGTTGTCGAGTGTATCCCCGTCGTCACCCACTACGTTCCATTGGTTCCATGAAGAAACCACCATACCCTCGGCTATGCATACCATGGCCGCCAGCATCTGGCCGTTTTTAGGGGCGAAAGTGACGAAATAGAAACTGCGTTCGTTGATGGGGCAGGTGGCCATCCACTGTGCCTTGGCGATACGTTGGCCCGGGAATGCTTGGCTGATGATGTTGCGCACATCGGCCGATGCCATCACTTTCTTCTCGCCATCTAGCCAACGGCTGAACTGTAGCGGGGTGTGGCTGTTGAGGAAAGCGTGGGGCACAACAATGGGCACTGCCTGTGCGTCGCTGTAGCCGCGGAACATCTTCTTGGTCATCGCGCGGTCGGCTAGGGCGAAAGTGTAGTATGGGCCTTCGTCGGTGAGTTGAGCGTTCACAAAGCGCGCGTTGCCCACGTGGGGCTTGAAAATCATGCGGTCATAAACGGCTGCATCTTCGGCGTGGTCAAACGTCCAGGCGATGCTGCCGGTCACCACAAAGCGGTTGTCGGAAATGGTTGCCTCGTTGCAGAACATGGGTTTGTGACGCAGCGTGATGTCATGGCTGTGGTCAATGTCCGACAGCAAATAATATTGGCACACCATGTGCCAGTTGAGGTCTTTACTGACTTGGGTGCTGAGCAAATGCACCTGGCCGTTGACTGCTTTGTAGGCACAACGGAGGTATTGGGCGTCGGCCACCACAAATTCATTGATGCCGTCGCCGTCTACGTCGGCATAGGCGTAGAGATAGGCTTTATCGGTAAAATCAGTTTCCGAATCACAAATCATTGAAGCCAGGTTGTTGTCGAACACAGTCTCGGGAGAAACGGTTTGCGCCAGGCCCATGGCGGGGGCAAGGAGCATCAGGGAGAGAAACAGATGGTAAGTTTTCATGATTAGGTAATTATTAGGTGTGGTTGATGTGTGGGATTATATTGAATGGAGGGCTTGCGCCGGTGCGGGAATCAGCTGGCGAAGTCCACGCTCACACCCAGCAGCAGGCGGGCGGGGTTGAGCGGGTAGTGGGGTGAGGCAAAGTAGTTTTTGCCGCCAAAGAACTTCTGGTTGAAGTGCGACCACATCACGTAGAAACGGGCGCGCTTGAGCTTGAAGTTGGCATAGAGGTTCATGAACAGGAAGTCGCCGCATTCGGTCTCGCGCTGTGTGTGGAAAGTCATGGTGGCGGGATTGTAGGCCGGCGCGAGGTAACTGCTGTAGTAGTTGGCGTCCACACCCAGTTGCGTGTGGAGCACGCGGGCGATGGTGAACTTCACGTAGAGATTGCTGTACACCGCCAGTTTGGGCAACGGCAGGATGGAGTCATTGCTGGTGGTCTGCAGAGTGATGGTGTTGTCCCAGTGGAGCGCTTTCCAGGCCAGGTTCTCCTGCAGGCGTGCGCTGAGCACATGGATGGCGTCGCCGTGCTGGGCGGGTGTGCCGTCGATGCCCCAGTAGATGTATTTGTTGAGCGTTTCATAACCTACGTTCACACGGGTCCATGCATAGGGCAGAGGCAAGGTGAGCTCGCCGCCCACGCGGAAGCGCTGTTGCTTGTCGAAACTGTTGTGCCAGGCGTAGTGGTTGCTCACGAAATTATTGAGCAGGTAGTTGGGCGCCAGGTTCTTGAAATAGCCGTAGCCGCGCAGTGACACGGTGTCGCCCAGCAACGGGAAACGCGTGCCCACGTCGCCGGTGACATCGATTTCACCCGCCACGTCGCCCGCCACGCCAAACTGCGCCGTGGCCGAATAGGTGAGCAGTGAGCCGCGTTGCTTGGTGAGTTGGCCGCCCACCCACACCAGATGCTGCGTGTGGCTGTGGGGCACACTGTCGGCCAGTTCGTGGAGCGGCACGTCGCCGGTCCACAGCGCCGAGGTGTCGGCCACCTGCGTGTAGTGCCGCATCTCATGGGTGGCATAGACTGAAAATCCGAATTTCGCCCACCTGTTGAAGCCTTCCAGCAGCGAAACGCCCAGCGTGTTGCGCAGTTTCCAGAAGCGTGAGGTCTCGTCGGTGCCACCGTAACCCAGATAGGAATGGGCGAAGTAGGTGCTGTCGTCCACCGCATTCTTATTAAGGAAGTTATGCTTGGTGTTGCGGTAGTCCATGGTCCAGATGAAGCTGGTGACGGGCACATAGGTGCGGCTTACCACGGTGTCAGTGACCGAGTCGCGCTCATAGTGGTAGTAGCCCACCTTGTAGCGGTGGTTCATGTAGAACTGCAGTCCCGACAGCTTGCTTTGCGCTTGGTCCAGGCGGGTGGGGATGCTCTTGTTGTCCACCTTGGTCTCGCCGCCCTGCACCTTGGCCGGGTCGGTGATAAAGCGGTCGTCGGTGATACCGCCGTTTTCCAGGGTGGTGTAACTGTAGTGGTTGAGGTGGGTTTGCAATTCGTAACGGTCGCCGATGTAACTGCCGAAGAGACGCCAGGTGAAGTCCTTGTCGCTCTGCAGGTCATAGCTGCCCTTGCTGTACACATAATCAATGCCGCCACCCACGGCCAACCGCTTGTTCACATTCCCCGAAAACTCTACCTGGGTACGGTCCTGGTTGCTGTACTTGTCGCCGCCTGTGTTGTGGCTAAGCAGTGTCATGGGCACGCGCGTGTTGTAGTAGCGCTGCGTGAGCGTGCTGTGCAGCCAAGGCGCGATGGCGTCCTCAAAGAAAAACTCCCCCGTGTGGGGCCGGTTGAAGAAAATCTGGTCCTGTCCGGGCGCGCCCAGGTTGCCGGTGGTGGCCCAGGCGTCGCTCACCATCGACGCCACCGAGGCTTTGTGGTAGTCCTCAAACAGCGTGTCGATGGTTGATTCGTAGTGCAGACCCAGCGGCTCGCCCACTTTCCAGGCGTAGCTGGGTGCCAGCTTCACCGTTTTCTTCTTGGCCGATGACTTGCCTTTGCTTGGTCTGTCGGCTTGCAGCGTTTGCGCGTTGCCCACCGCGGCGATGAGCAGCATCACGCCCAGTATATGGAAAAATCGTATGCTCATTTCGAGCGCAAATATAGCAAATAGTTAAGAGTTAGCGGTCAATCCCGGTCTATTTTTTTTGCGCAGGGCGGGTAAAAATGCGGGTTGTAATGTTTTGTAATTTTTATTCAAATTTAACAATTGAAAGAGGGGTTTCAATCTGAAAGATAAAGCGGCGTAAAAATAAACGTTTTGCAATAAAAAGTGCTAAAAATGAGTTTTTTGCAGCAATTTGTTAAAAATGTGTCAAACGCTGTGGGAGAAAGCCCGAAAATAGTTAGCAAATTATTTTTTCAGAATGGAAATAATGTGTAATTTTGACATCGAATTATGACATGAGCTTTAATTTAATTATATAAAAAACAGCTAATTAACTTAAAAATTAAAGAACAGAAATGGAGATCAAATCAGCAATGGCCGGCACGCTTGAGTCCGGCGACATTTTGGTTCAGATTGCCCCCAACGAGGAGCCTGGGCTGAAAATTGATCTTGACAGTACGGTCGCCTTCCAGTTTGGCGCCCAAATCAAGAACGTGATTAAGGAGACCCTTGACAGCCTGAACGTGACCCAGGCTCATGTGAAAGCCACCGACAAGGGTGCCCTGGACTGCACCATCCGTGCCCGTGTTACAGCCGCCGCCGTGCGTGCCACTGGCGTAGACGTGTGGAAATGATCGTTACCAAGAACCTGTAAAATCATTATCGACATGAGACTAAGAAGAACAATGATGTTTGTGCCCGGCAACAATCCGGGAATGATGCAAGACGCCTACATCTACAAGCCCGATTCCATCATGCTCGACCTGGAGGATTCGGTGACCATGACTGAAAAAGACGCAGCACGTCTGCTGGTGTATAATGCTTTGAAGACCATCGACTACGGCACTACCGAGATGGTTGTGCGCGTGAATCCGCTCGACACCCCCTATGGCAAGAAAGACGTGGAGGCCGTGGTAAAGGCCGGTGTGCATGTGATACGCATGCCCAAGACCGAGACTGCCGACCAAGTGCGTGAACTGGAAGCCGAAATTGAGAAAGTGGAGAACGAGATTGGCTGTCTCGGCCGCACTAAAATCATGGCTGCCATCGAGAGCACGCTGGGTATAGTGAACGCCTATGCCATCGCCACCGCCTCGAAGCGCATGATGGGCATCGCCCTGGGCGCAGAGGACTATTGCGCCAACCTGAAGGCCCAGCGCACCACTGGCGACGACCCCAACTTCGGCGCTGAACTGCAGATGGCCCGCCAGACCATCGTGGTGGCCGCCCGTGCCGCCGGCATCGACGCCCTCGACACCGTGTTCAGCAATCTGAACGATATGGATACCTTCCGTCGCGAGGTGGAGATGATCAAGGCCATGGGATTCGATGGCAAGTCAATCATCAACCCTCGCCAAATCGAAATAGTGAACGAAGTGTTCACTCCCAAGCCCAAGGCTATTGAGAAAGCCAAAACCATTCTGGCTGCCATCAAGGAAGCCGAGAAACGCGGTTCAGGTGTGATTGCCGTCAATGGCAAGATGGTGGACCGTCCCGTAGTTATCAGAGCTCAACACACAATCGACCTGGCACTTGCGTCGGGTATTTTGACAAAGGAGGATTTAGCATGACCAGTATCCAGCAAAGAGCAGCCCTGATTGAGGCTGCAGCCAAGAAAATGAACAAGGGCGTTTTCAGCGACGCCAGCATCGATAATAAGAACGTTACTCCGCGCACCGAGTTGAACCGCACCGCCGGCAAGGTGGTCACCCTGGAGGAGGCCATCAAGCGTAGCGGTCTGCGCGACGGCATGACCATTTCGTTCCACCACCATTTCCGTGGTGGCGACAAGGTCATTAACTTGGTGGTGGCCAAACTGGCCGAGATGGGTTACAAGAACCTGCATCTGGCTTCGTCGAGTCTCATCGATGTGCATGAGCCCCTGATTGAGCACATCCGCAACGGTGTAATCACCAAGATTTCCACTTCGGGTCTGCGTGGCGAACTTGCCAAGGAGATTTCCCACGGCTTGATGGAAGAACCTGTGATTTTCCGCTCCCACGGTGGCCGCGGCAGCGCCATCGCCAACGGTGACCTGCACATCGACGTGGCATTTTTGGGTGCATCGTCGTGCGACCCCATGGGCAACGCCTGCGGTTTCAGCCGTTCGGAGAACGCCAAGTCGATTTGCGGCTCGCTGGGTTATGCCCTGCCTGATGCGCAGTATGCCGACAAGGTGGTGATTCTGACCGACGACTTGGTGGCTTATCCCAATACCCCCAACGCCATCTCGGAGCGCAACGTTGACTTCGTGGTGGAAGTGGACTCGGTGGGTGACAGCTCCAAAATAAGTTCCGGTGCCATCCGCGACACCAAGAACCCCCGCGACATCCTGCTGGCCCAGAACGCTGCCAAGGTGGTGCTCAACAGCGGTTATTTCCGCAACGGTTTCTCCATCCAGACCGGCTCAGGCGGTGCCTCGCTGGCTGTGGTGAAATACATCCGCCAGAGCATGATTGACCAGAACATCAAGGCCAGCTTCGCCTTGGGCGGCATCACGGCCCACATGGTGAAGATGCACGAGGAAGGCCTGATCGAGCGTCTGATTGACGTGCAGTCGTTTGATAAAGTGGCAGCCGAGTCGCTTAAGAGTGACCCGATGCATAAGGAAGTTAGCGCCAACGAGTATGCCAGCGCCGACGAGCCCGGCAGCGCCACCCACAGCCTTGATATCGTGATTCTGAGCGCTCTGGAGGTGGACGTTAATTTCAACGTCAACGTGCTGGTGGGCAGCGACGGTATCATCCGCGGTGCCATCGGCGGCCACCCCGACACTGCCGCCGACTCAGCTCTGTCGATTATCGTGTGCCCGCTGCTGCGTGGACGCATCCCCTGCGTGGTGCCCGAGGTAACCACGCTCATCACTCCGGGCAAGACCGTGGATGTGGTGGTGACCGAGTATGGCATCGCTGTCAATCCCGCCCGTCCCGAACTGAAAGAGCGTCTGCAGGCCGCCGGCCTCAACATTGTGGACATCCAGTCGCTGGCCGACCGTGCCAACAGCATCATCGGCAACCCCGCTCCGCTGCCTTTCGGCGACAAAGTGGTGGGCATCGTGATGAACCGCGACGGTTCGGTGCAGGATGTGATTAAAAACATTGTGGAATAAATCTCTATCATTAACATAAACTGATAAAACTAACCTGAACTCCCTGTCAGTAATGGAGATTACGCTTGAAGATTTGCTACTCAGCCGTGACGAGCGTCACAGCCTGCAGCAGGAAATCCTTGCCCAGCATCCCGCCGGCACCTTGCTGTGCCTCACGGTGATTATGCCAGGCAATGTGAAGCGCAATCTCCATTCGCTGATTGTGGCTCAAGCTGCCGTCACGGCAGTGCTTGGCCGGTTGGGTGACCACATCAAGTGGTCGCATGCCCGCGATTTGACCACTGGCTACGAAGCCTATTTTGTGGTCGATATGTCGGCCCGGGAGGCGAAACTCGCCGCTTGCAGCATTGAGGACAGCCACCCGCTGGGACGCTTGTTTGACATCGATGTGCTCACGCCGCAGGGCGACGGCGCACCCTTGTCGAGGCGCGAGGTGGGATGCGCGCCGCGCCGCTGCCTGCTGTGCGGGAACGAGGCCCGCTGGTGCATGCGCAACCACACCCACTCGACACAGCAACTGCAGTCGCACATCCAACAGATGGTAGAGGCCTATGTGCAATAGTTACGAAATCAGCGCCATGCCGCTCTCGTTGCGCAGCAATCGTGAGAAAGTGGAGCGGTTCCTTGCCTTGAGCGGATTACGGCTTGAGGCTGTTGACTATTATGCAGTGGCCTGCGATGACCAGGACCGTATCGTGGCGGGCGGCGGACTGAAGGACGATGTAATCAAGTGCATCGCCGTCAGCGACGAGGCCCGTAACACCGGCTTGAGCAACAAACTGATTTCGCATCTCATCAGGATGGCGGCGCAAAGCGGAACCGATTCTGTGAAAGTGTTTACCAAGCCCGGTAACCGCAAGATTTTCGAGAGTATGGGATTTGTGGTGATTGCCCAATCACCACAGGCCGTCCTGATGGAAAACGGAGTGGGAGGCGTGAAAGCCTACGCACAATACCTGAAACAGCAAGCGCTCGCCGTGCCGCAGGGTAGGCGAGGCGCCATCGTGATGAACGCCAACCCCTTCACGCGGGGCCACCGCTATCTGGTGGAGCAAGCCGCCGCCAGGGTGGACCACCTCTTCGTAATCGTGGTGCGTGAAGACCGCGAGATGTTCTCTTATGCCGAGCGACTGGCCATGGTGCGGCAAGGCTGCGCCGATGTGCCCCATGTCACCGTGCTCGAGGGAAGCGATTATGCTGTTTCGCAATTCACCTTCCCCACTTATTTTTTGAAAGACCTGAATGAGGCCACCCCCACTCACATTACCTTAGACATTGACCTTTTTGCCACTCACATCGCCCCCGCCTTGGGAGTGTCGATGCGGCTGGTGGGCAGCGAACCGGTGGATGAACTCACGGCGTGTTACAACGCCATGATGCACGACCTGTTGCCCGCCCGCGGTGTGGAAATGACAGAAATACCTCGTCTTGCCGATGCGCAAGACGCACCGGTGTCGGCGTCGCGGGTGCGCAAGGCTTTGCAGGACGGACTGCTGCCCCAGGCCCTGGCACTCACACCGGCCGTTACATGGCCCTTCCTGCTGACTCATCTGGCTTGCCAGGCGATGGAACGGGAACTTGACCTGACACCCAAACCCGGCTTGGTGGACCGCCACGACAACGGCGCCCACCGCGATATGGACTATGCGCTGATGCGGCGCAGTATCGCCACCCTGCGCCCCTACTTCACACAGATGGTGCACAGCGACGATGTGGACCGCCTGCGTGCGTTAGGCCAGGAGGCCGAGCACGCCATGCTCGCCGCCACAGACGGTGTGAACACCCACCGCGGCGCCTTGTTCTGCATGGGCCTTGCCCTGGCGGCCTGGCACCCGGGTGCCACGGCTGGCGAGTTGCAGGCCGGCATCATGCGCCTGGCGGCGCAATTCCCCGCCACACAGGGCACCCACGGCAGCCAGGCCAGAGCCGCACATCATGTGCGTGGTGCCCTGCAGATGGCCCGGGAAGGATATCCCCAGCTGTTCAGCGAATGGCTGCCCGCACTTAATCGCCACCATGACCCGATGCGTGTGCTGTTGCTCATCATGAGCCAGCTCGACGACACCAACGTGATTTATCGCGTGGGATACGAGCAGGCCCAGCAGGTGAAGCACCTCAGCAGGCAATTGCTGGAAAACTACTCCCTGCAGGGGGTGGAACAACTCAATGCCCAGTTCGTGGCAAGCAACATCTCGCCCGGTGGCGCCGCCGATATGCTGGCGCTGTGCCTGCTCATCCAGAGCATGGGCCTGGCGCAGCCTGGCGATTTAAAATGAAAACAATCTTTTTTTAACCATAACTAATAACTAAAATCAATTTGTAATCATGGTAGAACTAATCAAACAAGGTGTTTATTTACTCAACGGTACTGAGATTCGCACCGATGCAAATGGAATGCCCTCGCCCGACGAGGCTCGTGAAAACACGATTGCCTATGGCATCCTGCGTTCACACGACGTGGATGGCGGCAAAGGCAAGAAAATGCGCATCCGTTTCGATGCCATGGTGTCGCACGACATCACCTACGTAGGAATTATTCAAACGGCCCGCGCCAGCGGTCTGGAGAAATTCCCGCTGCCCTACGCTATGACCAACTGCCACAACTCGCTGTGTGCCGTGGGCGGCACCATCAACGAGGATGACCATGTGTTCGGTCTGTCGGCGGCTAAGAAATACGGCGGCATTTATGTGCCCGCCAACCAAGCTGTGATTCACCAGTATGCCCGCGAGGCCCTCACCAAGTGCGGCAACATGATTCTGGGTAGCGACTCGCACACCCGCTATGGCTCGCTCGGTAACATGGGCGTGGGCGAAGGCGGCGGTGAGCTTGTGAAGCAGCTGCTGCGCAACACCTGGGACATCAACGCCCCCGAGGTTGTGCTCGTGTGGCTGGACGGCAAGCCCCGCAAGGGCGTAGGTCCCCACGATGTGGCCATTTCGCTGGTGAAAGCCACTTTTGAGAGCGGTTTCGTTAAGAACAAGGTCCTGGAGTTTGCCGGTCCTGGTGTGAAATATCTGCCCATCGACTTCCGCAACGGCATCGATGTGATGACCACCGAAACCACCTGCCTTACCTCTATCTGGGTGACCGACGACGAGGTGAAGCACTACTTCGAGCTGCATAATCGTCCCGAAGCTTACCGTGAGCTGAAACCGGGTGATGTGGCTTACTATGACAGTATGATTCGCATCGACCTGAGCACTCAGGAGTCGATGATTGCGTTGCCTTTCCATCCCAGCAACGCCTATACCATCCACGAATTGCAGGCCAATCCACAGGAAATCCTGCGTAAGGTGGATGAAGATGCCAAGAAGCGCTTTGGCGACAAGGTGCATTGCGACCTCGTTGACAAGGTGGTGGACGGCAAGGTGCACGCCGACCAGGGTATCATCGCCGGCTGCTCAGGCGGTACCTACGACAACCTGGCGGCCGCTGCCTCGATAATGAGAGCATTGGCAACGACTACTTCACCATGTCGGCTTATCCCCAGTCGGTGCCCGTTTACATGGCTGCTGCCCGCGACCGCATCCTGGAGGAGCTTCTCGAGACCGGTTGCGTAATCAAGCCCGCCTTCTGTGGCCCGTGCTTCGGTGCCGGTGACGTGCCCAGCAACAACGGTCTGAGCATCCGTCACACCACCCGTAACTTCCCCAACCGCGAGGGTAGCAAGCCCGGCGACGGCCAAATCTCGCTGGTGGCTCTGATGGATGCCCGCAGCATTGCCGCTACGGCTGCCAACGGCGGTGTGATTACCGCTGCCACCGACATCGACTACACCGTGGAGCACAAGCCCTATGAGTACGATGCCAAGATTTACGATCGCCGCGTTTACAATGGTTTCGGCAAGGCTGACCTCGGTGTGGAACTGCGCTATAAGGACTGGCCCAAGATGTTCCCCATGCAGGACAATATGCTCGTTGAACTGGCGGCTGTTATCCACGATCCCGTGACCACTACCGATGAACTCATTCCCAGCGGCGAGACCTCGAGTTATCGCTCTAACCCGCTGAAACTGTCGGAGTTCGCGCTCTCGCGCCGCGTTCCTGAATACGTGGGCATCAGCAAGCGCATCCAGCAGCAAGACCACGAGCGCCGCGACGGCAAGTGCCCGCAGAACGTGCTTGACGCGCTGGCCAAGGTGGGTGCCAAGCCCGAGAACACTTCTTTCGGCTCGTGTGTGTTTGCCCACAAGCCTGGCGACGGCTCTGCCCGTGAGCAGGCTGCCAGCTGCCAGAAAGTGCTCGGCGGTGACGCCAACATCTGCTACGAGTACGCCACCAAGCGTTATCGCAGCAACTGCATCAACTGGGGTATCGTTCCCTTCACCATCAGCAAGGACGTGGACTTCAAGTATGAGCCCGGCGACATGGTGTTTGTGCCCGGCATCCGTGATGCCATCCTGAGCGGCAAGGAAGAAATCGACGCTAAGGTGATTGCCAAAGACGGTGTTCACGACCTGCATCTCTTCTTCCAGAACCTCACGGCCGATGAGCGCACCATCCTCTCCGAAGGTTGCTTGATGAACTTCTATGCTTCTCAGAAGAAATAATCACATTATTTAATATAACGTTATAATCAAAAACTTAGAAAAAAGTCATGTTTGAGAAAATTAAAATGACCTCTCCTCTGGTGGAGATGGACGGCGACGAAATGACGCGCATTCTGTGGAAGATGATCAAGGACGAACTCATCCTCCCGTTTGTTGACCTCAAGACTGAATATTACGACTTGGGTCTTCCTCACCGTGATGAGACCGGCGACCAGGTGACCAAGGACGCCGCCGAGGCTTGCAAGAGACTCGGCGTGGGCGTGAAGTGCGCCACCATCACCCCCAATGCCAAGCGCATGGACGAGTACAAACTGCACGAGATGTGGAAGAGTCCCAACGGCACCATCCGTTCAATTCTCGACGGCACTGTGTTCCGCACCCCCATCACCATTCCGAGCATCAAGCCTGTGGTGAAGAACTGGCAGGAGCCCATCACCATTGCCCGTCATGCCTATGGCGACGTGTACAAGAGCGTGGAACTGCGCGTGAATGAGCCAGGCACCGCCAAGCTCGTCTTCGACGGCGAGAGCGGCCAGCATGAGGAAGTGGTTATCCACAACTTCAAGGGCGAAGGCGTGCTGCAAGGCCAGCACAACCTGGACAAGAGCATCCGCTCGTTTGCCCACAGTTGCTTCAAGTTTGCCATCGACAGCAAGAAAGACCTTTGGTTCTCCACCAAGGACACCATCAGCAAGAAGTATGACGGCCAGTTCCGCCAGATTTTTGAGGAAGTGTACAACGAGAACTACAAGGACGAGTTCGCAAAGCTGGGTCTGGAGTATTTCTACACCCTGATTGACGACGCCGTGGCTCGCGTGATTCGCAGCAAGGGCGGTTACATCTGGGCTTGCAAGAACTATGACGGCGACGTGATGAGCGACATGATCAGCACCGCTTTCGGTTCGCTGGCTATGATGACGAGTGTGCTTGTTAGCCCTGATGGCAACTATGAGTATGAGGCTGCCCACGGCACCGTGACCCGCCACTACTACAAGTACCTCAACGGCGAGGAAACCAGCACCAACCCCATCGCCACCATCTTTGCATGGAGCGGCGCTCTGCGCAAACGCGGTGAGAAGGACGGCATTAAGGAGCTCATGAACTTTGGCGACCAGCTGGAAGGCGCTTGCTTCGACACGCTCAACGCCGGTGTGGCTACCAAGGACCTCGTGAACCTGATGGAAGGCGTTGAGGCCAAGCAGGTCAACAGCGCTGACTTCATCGCCTGCATCCGCAAGAACCTTGAGAAACGACTCGGTTGCTAATACGGCACGGTAAGTCATTGCATTAACGAAAGCGGCGGACTCTCAACGAGCCCGCCGCTTCTTTTAATGGGAAATTTGCTTATCCTAACTTCACTAACCAATCCTGTGTCGTTCAGATGACCACTGCGGTGCCCGACATCGACACCATGAGCATGGAGCCGCCGTTTCCGATGGTCTCGTAATCGATATCGATGCCTATTACGGCGTTGGCACCCAATTGGGTGGCGCGCTGCATCAGTTCGGCCGAGGCTTCGTCTTTGGCTTTCACGAGCAGTTTCTCGTAAGTGTTTGAGCGACCTCCCACAAAGTCGCGGATGCCTGCCATGAAATCTTTCACCACATTGGCTCCGTAAATCACTTCACTTGTTACCAGGCCCTTGTATTCTTTCACGGGCCACCCCTCGATGGAGGGAGTTGTCGTCAGTATCATATCTGTCTTGTTTTAAAAAATGAGTAGTTACAACATAAAATGCAAAAACCGTGCCAAACTCTTGTTTTGCGGCAGGGGGTAAAAAAACTCCCGCGTCGTGTGATGGCGCGGGAGTGATGAAACGGGTGGGGTGGGAGGCTTAGTCCTTCACCAACGTAGCACCCAGCTTGAGGGCTTCCTCGTTGAGCGGGATGAGCTTCCAGTGACGCTCGGGCAGGGTCTTTTTCAAGGCCTTGAGCACGTCGTCGATTGAAACGATGGGTTTCACCTTGAGCAGGGCACCCAGCACAATCATGTTGAAAGTCTTGTCGTTTTTCATCTGGATGGAGGCTTCGGTGGCGTCTACGCGATACACCTTGATGTCGGTGCGGGTGGGCACTTTGTGGATGCCGTAGCTATCGTAGATGAGAATGCCGCCGGGCTTCACCTTCGATTCAAATTTGTCGAGGCTCTGTTGGTTGAGCACTACAGCCACATCGTAGGAGTTGAGCACGGGTGAGCTGATGCGCTCATCGTTCAGAATAACGGTGACGTTGCAGGTACCGCCACGCTGTTCGGGTCCGTAGCTGGGGAGCCATGCCACTTCTTTGTCTTCCATCAGGCCGGAGTAGGCCAGCGTCTTACCCATCGACAGGACACCCTGTCCGCCGAATCCGGCAATAACTATTTCTGCTTTCATAATTTCTTGTCTTGTTTATTTAGCGTCATCGTTCTTCAAGTCTCCGATGGGATACTTGGCAAACATATTCTCTTCCATCCACTGGTTGGCCTTCTCGGGAGTGAGTTTCCAACCGGTGTTGCAGGTGCTCACGATTTCCACCACCGAAGTGCCCTTGCTCATGTCCATGCTGTTTTCAAAAGCTTTGCGGATAGCGGCTTTGGCCTTGCGCACGGCGCCGGGGGTGTGCACGCTCTGGCGTGTCACATAGCTGGTGCCGTCGAGTTGTGCCAGCAGCGGGGTGATGGCCAGAGGGTAGCCGTTCAGGTCGGCGCGGCGGCCGTAGGGGCAGGTGGCGGTCTTTTGGCCGAGCAGCGTGGTGGGGGCCATCTGTCCACCCGTCATGCCGTAGATGGCATTGTTGATGAAGATGATGGCGATGTGTTCACCGCGGTTGCAGGCGTGAATCGACTCGGCGGTGCCTATGGCTGAGAAGTCGCCGTCGCCCTGATAGGTGAACACCAGTTTGTCGGTGTTGAGGCGCTTGGCTGCGGTGGCCAGTGCGGTAGCGCGACCGTGGGGGGCTTCCAGCCAGTCCACGTCGATATAGTTGTAGGCAAATACTGCGCAGCCCACCGGTGAAACACCTATGGTGTATTCGGCGGCGCCCATTTCCTCTATCACCTGTGCCACGAGTTTGTGCACCACACCGTGGCTGCATCCCGGGCAGTAGTGCATGTGCGTGTCGTTGAGCAGCGCAGGGGCTTTAAAAATCTTGTTCTCAGGTTTGATAATATCGTTCAGTTCCATAGCAAAATCAATCTTTAATGAGTTTGTCCTTCAAAACGTTGAGCACCTCTTCGGGGGTGGGCACGTTGCCACCGAAACGACCGTAATGCTCTACCGGCATCTTGCATTCCACAGCAAGTTTCACATCCTCAATCATCTGGCCGGCGTTAAGCTCTACCACGAGCACGCCTTTCACATTTTTGGTGGCCTCGCGGATTTTGTCCACGGGGAAGGGCCACAGGGTGATGGGGCGGGCGAGACCCACCTTGATGCCCTGCTCGCGAGCGATTTCCATGGTCTTCATGGCGATGCGGGCGGGGGTGCCGAAGGCAACAATCAGATAGTCGCAGTCTTCCACATCCACGAGCTCGCAACGTTGCTCGTTCTTCTCAATCTCGCGATAGGTAGCCTGGAAGCGGTGGTTGTTTTCCTCCATGATGTCGTCGTCAAGCTCCAGCGAGGTGATGATATTTTTGGGGCGCATACCCTTTCGGCCGTTGGCGGCCCAGGGGCACTGCTTGCGGATTTCCTCTTCGGTGCGGCGCGGACGCTGCTCGGGGAGCACCACTTTCTCCATCAGCTGGCCAATGGTTCCGTCGGCCAGAATCAGCGACAGGCAGCGATACTTGAAAGCCAGGTCCCAACCCAGGGCCACCATGTCGCACATTTCCTGCACACTGCTGGGAGCCAGCACGATGGCGTGGTAGTCACCGTGGCCGCCGCCCTTGCAGGCCTGGAAGTAATCGCCTTGCGAGGCGTGGATGGTGCCCAGACCGGGGCCGCCACGCTGCACGTTGATAAGCAATGCGGGGGTTTCGCTGGCGGCCAGATAGGACACGCCTTCCTGCATCAGGCTATAGCCCGGGCTCGAAGTGGAGGTGCACACGGCCTTGCCGGTGGAAGCGCCGCCATACACCATGTTGATGGCTGCCACTTCGCTTTCGGCCTGCAGCACAACCATGCCGGTGGTCTCCCACGGCATCTCTTGCTCCAGTTTCTCAAGTACCTCGCTCTGCGGGGTGATAGGGTAGCCGAAATAGCCGTCGGCGCCATAGCGAATCATGGCCATGGCCAGGGCCTCGTTACCTTTCATCAAAGTTACTTTGTCGTTCATGTTCAATAGTACGTTTAAAGATTAGTCACATGTTAATTTTCCACTACGCGATACACCTCAATGCAAGCGTCGGGGCACACAAGCGCGCAGCTCTGGCAGCCAATGCATTCTTCAGGTTTTGCCATATAGGCGAAATGGTATCCGCGGTCGTTTACCTCTTTCTTTTTCAAGTCGAGGACACCCTTGGGGCATGCAACCACACACAGGTTGCAACCCTTGCACCGCACGGTGTTCACAGTTACTGCTCCATGAATTTTTGCCATAAGTTGCCATAAGAGATGAAATTTGGTATTAAAGTTTAAAATTTTCTCAATTCGTGCAAAGGTAGTCATTTCTTGCGATATGACCAAGTGTTTCTCCAATAATCGGTGAAAAAAATGTATAAAAAACAGGAAATGATGAAACCGGTCGTACGGTCAGTCAAATACATAGTTGAGGAAATCGTGCAGGGGCTGGAGGGGACGCAGGTCGTCGGCCACGCGCTGCACCCAGTCGTCGCAGTCCAGGTAGGACTCGTCCAGATGCTTGACCAGCAGGAATTCCTTCATCTTGATAAACCGGGCCATGGGGTGCTCGCGGGGCCAGTCCTTGGGCATGGTTTTTAGCGATGAACTCTCCCATTGGTAGCGGGAGGTGATGTCGGGGTGATGGATGATGGCCAGAAACTCGTCGGCCTCGGCGTCGATGAGGTGGCGCAGGCGGCCCAGGATTTCCTTTTCGGGCCACCAGATGCCTCCGCACAGCATCAGGTTGTCGGGCTGGAAGTGCACGTAGTTACAGGAGCGCACGGTGTGTCGGCCGCCAGGGCCTATCACCGCCGAGAAGTAGTTCTTGTAGGGCCGTTTGTCGGGGCTGAATCGAATGTCGCGGTAGATGCGGTACACCGCGTCGCGCACCGTCAGGCCGCGGGTGGCGGGGTCCCATTCCCCCGTCAGGGCGATGAGGCGTTCGATGTCTTCCTCCCAGGGCTTGCGCAGGGCGTCCCAGCGCTCCTTGCGGGCTTTGAACCAGATGCGGTCGTTGTTAATGGAAAGTTCTCTCAGGAAAGCGAGGATTTCCCGCATATCGCTTTTTGATTTCATCGTATGTGTTTCTGCTGTTGTTTGTTGGTGCGAAGTTAGTGATAATTTTTGTACGCGCTGCGTCTTTCGGCCGAAAAAACGTTTTGCCGAGGCAGATTGCAATCCGTGCAACGGAATGGCCACAAAAGTATTCAAAATGTCGTAAAAAATCAAAAAGGCACATGGGCATAATACCATTACCAACTATTTAATATAAATTTGCAGGCTAAATCAAACATTTTTAAACCGAAATAACAGGAATGCTTTGTAACACTTCTCGATTGGTTAGATGCCGCAGCCTTTGCTGCACCTTATTTATTGTGGCCTTAACCAGCCTTCCCGCTGCGGCGCAAGTGCAACTGTCGCTTGACGAATGCATCCGCATAGCCCTGGAGGAAAACCCCACCATCAAGGTGGCCGAGATGGAGATAGAGCGCGTGGACTATAGCCGCAAAGAAACCATAGGCCAGTTGCTGCCCAGCGTGAATTTCTCCGGCCAGTACACCCGCAATCTGGCACTGCAGACGATTTACATGAACACCCCCGAGGGCACCACATCGTTCAAGATGGGCCGCGACAACACCTTCAACACCGGCTTCACCGCCAGCGTGCCTCTGGTGATGCCCACCCTGTGGCGCTCCATTAAACTGAGCGACAACCAGATACTGCAGAACATGGAAACCGCGCGTGAGTCGAAACTATCGTTGGTCAA
>RHMF01000417.1_pt1 | contig 18026 bp, 11 predicted proteins | sample 5365151 | NCBI WGS metagenome assembly RHMF01 (sample SAMN10266501, study PRJNA497801) | feces metagenome | isolation source: feces | host: Bos taurus | place: China: Prairie of Fairy Mountain | collected 2017-08-14 | reverse complement strand
CCCTTCTGGTTTACCTACAAACTGACCATATCGGGGTATGCGCTGAACTATGCCACACCTGTGGGACTGATGGGCGGAGAACCTTACAGAATCATGGAACTTTCGCCTTATGTGGGGAAAAGCAAGGCGGCATCTTCAGTCATCCTCTATGCCATGATGCACATCTTCTCCCACTTCATCTTCTGGCTGTTCTCCATCCTGCTCTATCTTCTGTCCTACCCCATCAATGCGACCATGGCCACGTTGCTTGCGCTAACCGGCGCGTTCTGCCTGCTTGCCATCTACTTTTTCATGCAGGGCTATAAGAACGGCATGGCCATGCGCACACTGCGCCTGCTCGGCCGCATCCCTCTCGTCAAGAAATGGGCCATACCCTTCACCCAGAGAAAGCAAGAGGCATTAGAACGGGTGGACCAGCAAATTGCCGAACTGCACAGACAACGGCGGACCACCTTCTATGCGTCTTTGGGACTGGAATTCCTGGCGCGGATTGTGGGCTGCCTGGAAGTCTATTTCATAATGAACATCCTTACCACAAACGTCAGCTTCACCGCCTGCATACTCATTGTGGCATTCACCTCGCTGTTTGCCAACATTTTCTTCTTCTCGCCCCTCCAGATGGGAACGCGCGAAGGAGGGTTCGCCCTTTCCACCGGCGGACTGTCCATCCCCAGCGCCTTTGGGCTTTATACAAGCCTCATCACCCGGGTGCGGGAACTTGTATGGATTATCATAGGCGTATTGCTGATGAAAGTGGGCAATGGCAAACATAACAACAACAAGAAATGAATACACTTAAAGACATTAAAGGAGTCATCTTTGACTACGGTGGCACTATAGACACAAACAGCCGCCACTGGGCAGAAGTTCTGTGGGAGAAATACAGAGAAACCGACATTCCCGTCAGCAAAGAAGCATTCCGCGAGGCATACGTCCACGGCGAACGCTCATTGGCAAAATTCCCCCATGTGAAACCAGAACACAATTTCCGGGATGTGCTAAGCATCAAGACCCGGATACAAATGGAGTATCTGGCAGAAAAGGGCTGTCTGCCCGCAGATGAAGCGCTGCTGCAAGACTATGCCGAAAAAGTAACGGACCTTTGTTACGGATATGTACTGAATGTCCTGGAACGCACACGTCCCATTGTGGAACAACTGGCTGGCCGATTGCCGTTGGTACTGGTTTCCAACTTCTACGGGAACATAGAGACAATACTTGAGGACTTCGGCCTTTCCAAATACTTCGGGCACATCATTGAATCTGCTGTAGTGGGAGTGCGCAAGCCCGACCCTGCCATTTATCAATTGGGAGTGGATGCCATCGGACTTCCCGCCGGAAACGTACTGGTGGTAGGCGATTCCTTCTCAAAAGACATTGTGCCGGCAAAGGCCGTAGGATGCCAGGCCGTATGGTTGAAAGGAGAAGGATGGGGAGGCGAAGAGACGGATGACAACTTGCCTGATGCCATCATCACCGATATGACACAACTACCCGTTTTACTTGCATAAACCCAGAAGGACAATGGAAAAGAAACACGCACACGCACTGGTACGCAAGGAATATCTTCTTCCTTTCATCCTTGTTACTTCCCTCTTCTTTATGTGGGGTTTTGCCCGCGCCATTCTGGATGTACTGAACAAGCATTTCCAGGAGGCGTTGGACATCAGCCTGGCTCATTCTGCAATGATACAGGTCATGTTCTATCTGGGTTATTTTACCATGGCCATTCCCGCCGGTCTGTTTATCGCCCGTAACGGTTATCGCAGAGGAGTAGTGCTCGGTCTGCTACTGTTCGGCATCGGCTCGCTCATGTTCATTCCGGGGGAATACTATATGTCGTTCAATTTCTTCTTGTTCTCATTGTTTGTCATCGCCTGCGGCCTGGTGTTCCTTGAAACGGCGGCCAATCCCTATATGACAGAGTTGGGTGAGAGGGAAACCGCCGCAAGCCGTCTCAACCTGGCCCAGTCATTCAATGGTTTGGGCTGCGCCTGTGCGCCGTTGCTGGTGGGTATGATTGTATTCTCAGAAGACCAGGACGCCAACATATCCCTTCCTTATACAATAATGGGAGTGGTGGTACTGTGCGTCGCACTCATTTTCTCAAGGGTGAAGCTGCCCGAAATTGCACACGCAAAGGATGATTCCTCAATAGCGGAAAAGAAGAAAGGGTTATGGTCTCAGAAGCTTTTCACATTCGGTCTGTTGGCGTTGTTTTGTTACGAAATTGCCGAGATTTCCATTAACAGCTTCTTTATAAATTATGTGGTGGACGACGGATGGATGAACGCGCGCGAAGCATCGGCCATGCTTTCTTTCGGAGGACTTGGGCTGTTCATGTGCGGCCGTTTTGCCGGCAGCTGGATTATGCGTTACATCAAGGCTGAAAAGGTGCTGTTCTATTGTGCAATCGGCACAGTAATCACCACCGCAATGGTTGTCCTCAACCTCGGCCTGCTTTCGTTCGTAGGATTGATTCTCATCTACGTATTCGAGGCCATCATGTTCCCCACCATCTTTGCCATCTCTTTGCGCGGACTGGGCGACTACACCAAGCGTGCCTCATCCTATCTCATGATGACCCCCATCGGCGGTGCTGTGGGTCCCCTGCTGATGGGATTTGTGGCAGACCAGACCAACATGTCCGTCTCCTTCATCGTACCGTTGGTTTCCTATATGGTGGTTTGGGCTTATGCGACAAAAGTTTTGAAGAACAAATAATAAAAATAAAGGAGAGGGAAAGCACCTCTCCTTTATTTTTATTGTGTCTTCAGATTGAAGTTTTATCCGCTGGTTCCAATAGTTTATGGCGCAACATCAAACTTCTCACCGCCTTCGAACGTAAACACATATTCTTCCCCAGATTTATCAACGTTTACCTTCAGGATCTGGGGATATCTAGCTTGCAGCAACTTTGCATAATTAGTTTCGCTATCAATTGCAGATACTTTAGAAAAGTCTTGTGAGCCTACAGCCAAAACTGTATTGTCCTTACTATATACAGCAGCTGTAATCTTGATGGTATGACCCAAATTATAGTTTTTCCCCTCCTGCATATTTACATTTTCTTTAGGGGTGGCTACAAATTTAACATTTGCAGTCTTAGGGAATTTATCCTCACTACATTTAAAGATGACTGTCTGTTTGTCAACAGTTGCAACACCCAAAGCCACATCTTCACCAGAGAAATTGGTATAGCTGGCTCCAGACATGTCGGCAAAAGTTCTCATATCACTCGCTGGAATAATATCGATAGTACATTCCACACGATCAAATTCATTTTCTAAAGGTTCAGAAGGCTTTATTTCGCTTTTGTCATCATCACAACCAACCAAAGCAAAACCCATTACCAAACTCATTGCTAATGCACCAAAATACTTAATTGCACTTAATGTCTTCATAATTTTTGTTTTTTATTAGTTATTAATTTTCAATAAAACCTATCATTCTGTTTGCCGAAAATACTTTCAACAACGCAAAAATACATAAAAAACGGCAATTACCTTACACTTTTAACTATTTTTTCACAAAATGCAACTATTTTTTGCGAAAACATTGCCAATTACTGAAAAACATCCTCTTCCATTCCGCTGAAAAATCCAGAATACCCCAACTATATCGTGGACTGGGTGACTACACCATATAGGTGCAGCGCTGCATCTGCTTCGAAATTGCAGTTTCGACATAGGTGCAGCGTTGCATCTGCCTCGAAATTGTAATTTTGACGAAGGTGCAAAGCTGCTTGAACGATGAAATTACGATTTTGACATAGGTGCAGCGCTGCAACTGCCTCGAAATTGCGATTTCGACCTTCACGCAACGTTGCATCTGCCTCGAAATTGTAATTTTGGCGAAGGTGCAGAGCTGCTTGAACGATAAAATTACGATTTTGGCATAGGTGCTACGCTGCAACTGTCTCGAAATTGCGATTTCGGCCTTCATGCAACGCTGCACCTACCTCGAAATTGTAGTTTTGACGAAGGTGCAGAACTGCATCTGCCTTAAGGCCGCTGACCGCTGCTGACAATCTGCTGGATATCCTCCTCCGTTCCGCAGAAGGGGCCGGAATGCTCCAACTTTAACGTGGACATGGCGGCGGCAAAACAACCAGACTCGTAGCAAGAGCATCCTTTATTGCGCATATACAAATAACCGGCCATGTAAGTGTCGCCACAACCTGTTGCATCCACTACTTCACGAGGCGCATAAGCCGGAATGCGGCAGAACTCGCCTTGGGCATAAATGAGAGAGCCCAGACTGCCCTGGGTTATGATTACTTCCTTCCCCCCCCAACTGGCCAGGCACTTGGCGGCAAGTTCAGGGTCGTCATAACCGGTAAGGACTTCCATTTCGTGCTCGTTTACCTTCAGTATGTCCACATAGCGCAATGCCTCCAATTTTTCCGTCCAGTCCACAGGATAAACATTCTCTCCACGCACCTCGCGCAGATAGCCCTGCGCATCAACGGACAGCATTCCCTTGCCAGACAAATATTTAATGACGTCAAGCGAAAAGTCATCTGCCAACAGACTGCCCAGGTGATAAATGTTGGCCTCCACATCGCACAGACCATCTACCGTAAAGGGGTCGGCCTTGGCCAGCACACGCTGTGTGCGGTTGTCCTGGTTCTCGCCATAAACGTTTTCAAAATAGACAGAGAACTGGCTGGGAAGCACTTTTACGGCTATTCCCTTAGTGCGGATTTCCTCCACAGCTGACAGTTCTGACTCGGCCAACGCAGTGACCAGTTCGTAATGGTCCGCATCGTTGAGGCGGCTAATGCCATGCGAGAAATAGTAGGAGGTGCCGCCAGGCATATAGGTTGTCTGCCGGGGCGTTACAATCTTATCCAACGTAATGTGGCCTATACAACAAATTTTCTTCATGTTTGTCTTTTTCTTTTGGGTGGATGGTACCAATGTTTATGTGTCGTGCGGGTCAAAAGGAGAACTCCAATGCCCCTCTTATGCCCCACCGTTGCATGCCGGGCGTATGATAGTTGAGGCGGTGGACGTACTCCAAGCGCACAATCTTGAACACGTTGTGGATGCCCGCCACAATCTCCACATAAGGTTTGTGCGGATTCATCACACGAGTCATATATTCGAAGCCGTTATCGTTTGTGAAGGAACCGGGAAAATAAAACAGATCCTTGTCGCCTGCGTTTTGGGGAAGATAGGGGTTGTTTCTGTCTGTCAGCGTTCCCCACAGCACATTGCAACCAATATTCTCGCGCCACTTCAGCTCGCGCAACAGGGGGATGCGGTTGAAGAGCTTTCCATTAAGGTCCCAATTAAGGATGGCCGAGGCGTAACGGTCGTTCAGGAATTCCATGTTACGGATGAGTCTGAACGAACGCGTGTCTATGATATAGCTCAGATTGGATGCCGGCATGATGAGGAAAGGATACGGCACCTTGTTCCATTGCGCACCGGCTTTTGCCAACACGTCAAGCTTGCCCCAGGAGCGCATCCAAAAGCGTTTGTAGACAGACGCTTCCGTGAAGTTATATCTGTACTCGCCCCCGAAGACTCCTTTCAAGCCCATTGTGTGCTGCAGACCGAAGATGGGGGCGTCAAGATTGGTGACAAGACGGCGCTGCTTGGTGTTCACATAACTGGCATTGGGGCGGAACTGCAGTCCTAAAGTCGCCTCTGAGAATGCCAGTTTCTTCAGATGGGAGGCTGGGTCTGCGGAAGGTTGCCCTTCAACATCCAACGGTTGGTAGAACAAGTCGCCAGCACCCTCATTACGTTCGTGGCGGAACTGCACGGTGGCGCGCAAGCCGTTGTGCCATTCCTTGTCATACATCAGGTTATAGCGTTCAAAATAGTTCATGTGCTTTACCGGCGTCCATTTCCATGCCACAAAAACATTGTCCTTGTCGGTTGACAGAAACTTATCGCTGGGCGAGGCCACATCGTTCATATAGGTAAACGTCAGGTTGTTCACCGGGAACTCGCTGGGCACATATTCCTTGGCATTGAAGGAATAGGTCAGCTCGCCCATCCCCTTCCAACGCTGGTCGCCGAACCCATACTTCACATACCCCTTGGCAAAGAGGTGCCTGTGAAGGTTGGCGGTTGTCTGCGCGCTGGCACGCAAACGGAAGCCCTCCACCCAGTTGCTTCCAATCATCGTGTTGATTGGGCCTATATCCACCAGGTTAGGCTTACCGGGCTTTACAGTGGTCTCCACATAATTCTCAATGAAAGCCTTGGCAATCCAAATAATGGGGCGGAATCCCCTTATCCCTTGCATCTTGTGCAACATGTTTCCCATGCCCTGCTCACTACGGGACAAGGGTACGGGACGCTGCTCTTGCCAGTATTCATCTGAACGCGTACGGGCAGAAGCCTCTGTACGAGTCTTTGTCTCTCCACGGAAAAGGCGGTCGGGGATTGGGCTGAAATCATAGTCGAAGCCATGCGTTACGCGTTCGGCCATTATCTTTTGCACTCCGTCCACGAGTTTCAACTGCAGAATCATCTTGTTTTCCACCACAAGCTGCTCGCCCGAGGGCAAGGAGTCAAAATCCTGCACAATATCCATCTTTTCCACAAAGTTCACATCACTACGTGTAGGGATGCCAATCTCTGCTCTGCGAAGTCGCCATGAAGAGTCGGCACGCACATAAAGAGAACCGGAGAAACCGAAGTCCTGGGGATTGTTAGGAGTGAAGTCGAGCCTGTAGCATCTGTCATGCCCCACATTCAGGGTATCGACAATAAAATAGCGGTAAAAGCCAATGGCTGATGAGGTGCTTAGCGGACTGATAAAGGGATATTGCAGCAAGCGCACCTGGTCTTGGTAAAAGTCCACCTCGGTGATACAGTCTTCAAGCAAGACATTCATAATGTCACCTGTGTTGAACAGGTCGTTGATACCCTCGCTGCGTTCGGCCTCAATAAGCAGTTTTTCCTCCTGCGGTTGCCTGCGGTAGAGCGTGCGGGTGATACGTTCACTGACGGTGAGCGGCAAAATAAGCTTACCCGTCTCCGGGTGCACCTCTACATGATCCTTCAGAAAAGGCATGCTCTTGAACTGCCCTTCTTGAAACACCTTTTCCGTAAACTCATTCAGGGAAAAAGTGAGTTTCTCGTACTTGCGGAAAGACAGAAAATCGCGATTGCGCAAATCGGCACCTCCCTTAGCTGCAATGACCTTCTTCATCATCTCTACAGCAGGGTTGTCCTTTCGCGAATACTTCTTCCGCTTGGCCTCTACTCTGACTTCATCAAGAGAAGCGCTGGACTCGCGCAGTTTCACATCGAGTCTCTGTGGTTTGGATACGGCAACCATTTTCGTTTCGAAACCCATCATGGAGAAAATGAGCTTGCCCTTGCGGTAACGGATGCGGTAATTCCCCTCCAAATCGGCTTGAGTTGCCGTGTGCGTTTGTCCTTCGTAATACACATACGCAGTAGGCAAAGGCTCACCTGTTGCCGCATCAGTGACCCGTCCCTGCACATACTGAGCCAGGGAAGATGCCACGCAAAGCACCCATGACATATAAAGGAGGAAACATCTTTTCACCGTCTATACTGTATTGAACTATCCTAATTCGGCAGCAAAGATACAAAGTATTGGTGAAACCGAAAAATCCTTTGTCACAATGTGTACTATTTTTAAGATAAAATGACAATCATTTGCATTTCCCTACAGGGCAACACATACCGGATACAGCCTATGTCAGGCTATTCTTACTTCGATTCAGTCTGCACAAGCTATTAAACTCACAAAGCTTGGTCCACTTCAAAATCGTAGAGCGTTTTGCGCATGATGTCAGCCAGACTCAGCTGATAAGCGATGTATGCGCTCAGGTGGTTACGGTATGCACTGTTGAGGCGGTTTCGTTCCAGAGCCAATGTCTGGCTGTCAATGTCACCGTCGGTATATCGTTGCAGGGTGATGGCAAAACTCTTTTCGGCAATACTCACATTCTTTTCCAGCAGTTGCAGACGCTTCAAGTTGTTGTTGAGCTGGGCAACGGCATTACGTGTCTCGGTTTCGATGGAGCGTTCCAGGTCTTCCTTCGCCATAAAATTCTGTCTCTGCCGTGCTTCTGCCGCACGCACACGCGATTTGTTCTCTCCCCAGTCCAACAAGGGTACGGATAAAGTGAATCCCACGCCAAAGTCCATCGGTCTGTCTGTAAAATCTACCCAAGAGCTTTGCATGGTCTTGCCATAACCTGTGCTTCTATCCTGCATGCTGGTACCAGTTTTCTGTACATAAGCATCCACAAAGCCGCGCACCTTTCCCTCGGCTTTAAGTTGTTTAATGGTCATCTTCTGCTGTTCTATTGCGATATCCTGGTCTCGCAGTTCTGTTCGGTTTTTGAGCGCATACTCAACAGCCTTGTCTGGATCCACAACCACTACGGAATATTTCAGTTTATCATCAAGCACCACACTGTCTGTGAGTTCAAGACCTATCATTTCCTTAAAGTTGCGGAGTCCGGATTCCTGGTTAATCATCGCAAGTTCGTAGCTGTTCTGAGATTCGGTAAGGTCCACCTCCATCTGCAAGGCATCCACCTCTCTGATCAAACCAGCGGCAAATTTGTTTTGTGCTATTTCATTTGCCTCTGTCTGTCTTTCATAGTCTAATCTGGCGATTTCTGTGCTTCGTTGTTGTTGCAACAGATTGTAATAGCTGCTGCTCACCTGATATTCCAGATTGAGTTCCTCGCGGCGCAATGACTTATTGGTACGTTCATAGTTCAGGCGTGCCGACTTAAGCGAAGAGCGAATGGCATTATAACCATAGATGACGTCAATGGGCTGACGCAGTCTAAGACGGGTGTTGAGCGTGGCCGAACGGATATCATTATTGAAGTTGTCATAGCTGTTCAGCGTGGTTTCCCAATAAATGTTACCATTGGTAATCAAGGGTTGGTTAACCGTGATGGTACCGCCATAGTCCAGACGCTTCACTGAATAGAAAGACACGCCGGTGGTATCATCCCATGTACGCACAGTCTGATTAAACTCCGGGAAACTCAAGTTGAAGTCTATATGCGTCTTCAACTGGCTGGTGGCCGTTTTCAGATTATATTCCGCAATCTTGAGATTCTCTTTCAGATTACGCATGGTAAAACTCTTCTCTTTGGCCAGATTGATGCTCTGTTCCAATGTGAGAATATAAATATCGGCGTTAACAACATTAGTGGCTATGAGTGCGAGTGCCACAAGAGATACTCTCAATTTCCTTATCATGATACAATGGTTCTGTTTGTATTGATTCTGTCGTAATGTATGGAGCCATCCTTGATGTATACGTTACGGATGGCATAGTTGGCAATTTCCTGCTCATGGGTAATGAGGATAATGGTATTGCCCTCCTGATGCAATTCGTCAAAAAGTTTCATGATTTCTATTCCCGTCTTGGAATCGAGCGCACCAGTTGGCTCATCGGCCAAAAGTATGCCAGGATTGGTAACCAAAGCACGCGCAATGGCCACACGTTGCCGCTGTCCGCCCGAAAGTTCGCTGGGCTTATGATACATACGGTCTGCCAGCTTTACCCGTTGCAGGGCGCGCACGGCTCTTTCTCTGCGTTCTGAGGCATCCACCCCTGCATAGGCCAAGGGCAGTTCTACATTCTGTACGGCATTGAGCTTTGGCAGAAGGTTGAAATTCTGAAACACAAAACCAATTTCGCGATTACGCATGTCAGAGAGCTCATCATCGTTGAGATTGCTCACATCAACTCCGTTGAACTTATACTCACCGGTAGACGGTGTGTCCAGACATCCGAGAATGTTCATAAATGTACTCTTTCCCGATCCGGAAGGTCCCATAATACTGATGTATTCCCCCCGTTCAATGCAGAGATTCACATCGCGCAGGGCCATCACCTCATTGTCGCCCATTACATAGCGCTTTGTTATGTTGTTGATTTCTATTAGCATCCTGATTCAAGTTTGATAAAGAGTGTAAATTATTCGTAACGGATGGAATCCACCGGTTTCAGATTGGCGGCATTCTTGGCTGGAAGATAACCGAACACAATACCCACAATCACAGAAAATCCGAAAGCAATGATTATACTATAGATACGGATATATGTGCTTACATCCGTGAACACAGACACCAACACCGAGAGTGATATGCCCAGAAACACGCCTATGAGTCCGCCGGCGATACTGATAACCACAGCCTCTGTGACAAACTGGCGCATGATGTCTTTCTTGCGTGCGCCAATGGCCCTTCGAATACCGATTTCGCGCGTACGTTCCATAACCGTAGCCAGCATGATGTTCATAATGCCTATACCACCCACAATAAGAGAAATGGCAGCAATGGCTCCAAGCAGGAAATTATACATCTGGCGTTCTTTCTCCTCCTGCTTCAGCAATTCCAACGGTATGACGATGCCATAATCCTCATTCTGGAAATGATGACGGCGAAGGATTTCTTCAATCAGGTGAGAACTTTCAGTCAAGCGGTCAGAGTTATGTACCTGTACGGTGATTTGCTGTATCTCGCTGGCCAATGCGTTTCCACGCGTGAAACGATCAAGAAACATACTAAGGGGTACGTATACGTCTGTATTGAGGTCGCGCGCAGCCAATTCACCTACTGTCTCGGTGAAGATGGCCTTCGATTCCAATACACCCACAACCTCCAGCCACTGGTCTTCAATCTTTATCATTTGCCCCACAGCCTCTTCCTTCTGAAAAAGTTGGCGGGCAATGCCTGCTCCCAACACACAGACTTTCTGTTTGGTATCATGATGCATCTTGGAGAAGAAATTACCCCTTTCTATGGTGTAATTCAGTATGTCATAGAATTCATGGGTTACACCAATGATGGAAGAGCGCACAGAGCGGTTAGCAAAACGCACATCGGCTGTAATTTCCGCTTGAGAGGCTATACTGCTTACCTCCGGCACAATTTCCCGTATCACCTCGGCATCGCGCAGCGAAAGTCCTGGAGAGAACTTGGCTCTTACCTCGTTCAATTCCTCATCGGTCATGTTCTTTTCGCGGACGATGATATTGTTCACTCCCAAATCCTGGTATTTGGCTATCGCCTCGCGCTTGGCCCCCTCGCCTATGGAAAGCATGGCGATGACAGACGCCACTCCAAAAATTATACCCAACATGGTAAGGAACGAGCGAAACTTATGATCGGCAAGTCCCTCTAATGCCACTTTTACATTTTCTCTATAATCCATGAATCTAATCTTACTCCTTCATTATTCATCTTCCAGAAACTCACAACTTACCGTCATTCCCGTCTTCAGGCGTTCGTCCGACACAAGAAGTTTAAGTTCCACATCAAATCCCTTCTGACGGGGATTGTTATAGTCTCGCGGATGGCAAAAAAGGCCCATACTGCTTACCTCAGCCTCGAAAGGCACTTCGGGAAGCGCATCCAGACGCACAATCGCCTTCTGTCCCTTGTACACACGCAGGAAATCGTTCTCGTTCACAAAGGTGCGCACCTTCATGTGCTTCAGTTCGGGCACCATGGCCATGCGGTTGCCACGCCACACCTCGTCGCCCACCTTGATGAGCTGGCCACCGCGTCTTCTTTCGAGCTGCAGTATGCCGTCGACAGGTGTTCTCACCGTGAGCATGGGCACAGCCTCCCATGCCATTTCTATATCCTTCTTAATCTGCTCTACCTTGATCTTCTGGATCTTTATGTCGTTCTCGTTTACAATCTTGTTGATTTCCAGCCTGAGGCGTGAGATCCTGAGGGCAATGGTGGCCTGTTCGAACTCCAGCCCCTTTATCTTGCGGGTACGCTCGGATTCGAAACGGGATGATTCCAATTCCAGCTTGCGCAGTTCATAGGTAGCCTCGTCCGAGCGAATGGTGGATTCTGTCTCGCTGTCGCGGTTGGCCTGGTTGATGAGCATCTTGTCCAACGATGCCTGTGCAGACTCCAGTTGTGTCTCGCGTTCCAGAATGTACTTTGTGATATCCGCAGGGTCAAGTTGTATTACAGAGTCTCCGGCCAGCACTTCTTTTCCGTGTTCTTCAACCCAGGTTACGCGCAGGTTGCCCCATCGGCGCAAGTCGGGTGTGAGGAGTGCTTTTGAACGCACGGCCACCAGTTCGCCAGTCTCCACCAACGGTGTTTTTGCCGTCTTTTCTTCGCCTTCTTCGCGGGGATTGTTTCCCTGGCATGCGGTCTGGGTGCATAGTATCAGGGCCACAAGCAACCCCAGCAGGCCTATTTTCTTTACATTATATAGTCTTCTCCTGTTCATTGCGTATGGAATTATTTACCTTCGGAGGCGTTTTTCTGCTGTTCTTCCAGCTTTGTGGGGTCAATCAGTGCCACATGATCTTTGGGCTTCAGCCCTTCGGTGATGATTACGTAGTCCGAGTTTGTAAGTCCCGTCTGCACCTCCACACGTTCATACTCTCCGCCTTTTCGACGGTATACATACTTTATGTTGCCATCAGTATGCAGGGCTTCCAGGGGAATAAACTGCACATTCTCAATTTCGTCAATGACCACTCTGCAGCTGACGGTAAGTCCAGGCAGCAGGTTCTTGTGGGTCTGATCCAGCAATATTTCCACGGGGAAGACCTTGATGTTGCTGTTGTTATCCTTGTTTACCGCCAGATTTGCCACATGTATCACGCGTCCGGTGAAGGTGCTGTCCGAGAAAGCGTCTGGTTTCACCTCTACGCGCAAATCACGGGTAATATAGGAAATGTCCACCTCGTTGACGTTTATCTTTGTTTTCAGCTTTGACAGATTGGGCAGTTGCATCAGTGTATTGCTCGGCCACATCTGGTCGCCGATCTGATACTTGTTCTGTGTGCTCCAGTTGTGCGATATAATGGCTATGCCGTCAGCCGGCGACACCAGGAAAAGTTTGCTCAGTGTCTCATGTGCCTCCTGCAGACGGGCCTCGTCCTCGTCGATTGAGAGTTGCATCTGCTTCTGTTCTTCCTGATGTATGCGACGTCGGTTCTCAATCTGCTCCTTGGCTCGTCCAAGGGCAATCTTCGCCTTCTCCAGATTCAGTTCAATCTCGCGTCGCTTGATGTCCGACTCGTGTGCTGCAGACTCCAGTTGCATGCGGGTTATCTCGAAAGTGATCTCCGAGGTGCGGTGTTCGGCCTGCAGGTTTTCCATGTCCAATTGGTGCTGTGCCAGCATCTTTTCCATCTCGGCACGGCTCACTATCAGACGGTCTTCGCTCTCAAGAATGGCCTTGTTCACCTCTGAAGGGTCAAACACACACACCGTGTCACCGGCCTTCACCTGTGTTCCGTCTTCGACCAGCTCGGCAATTTTCAGATTGCCGAAACGCCACGACAAGTTGGGGGCATTGATGTTGATCGAACTGAAAGCCTCTATCTGCCCTTCTTCAAAAAGGTCAACTTGAAAGACGCCCTCCTGAACCTGTGCTTCGGGTATTTTTGTTTCCTCCTTCTCGCTGGCGCAAGCCATTGTCAGAAGAATGGAAGAAAGGATGATGCTCTTTTTCATTTATTGTTTTTTGATTTATGAATTCTATTTTTTCTTGGGCTTGAGCAAAGAGATTACATCTCCTTCGCTGAGCCCTTCCGTTACGACGGCTTCCTTTTGCGACGAAAGTCCCAATGTCACTTCCCGTTCCTTGAACGAGAACCTGTTCTTGACATAGACAACCTTCTTCAGCGAGTCCACCTGATGGATACATACCATGGGCACAACCAGGGCGTCGGGATAGCGCTGCATAAAGATGCGGCAGGTGGCGGAGATGCCTGAGGCCAGCGGTTGTCTGACTGAGTCGACGGAAGCTTCCACGTCGAACACCTTAACCGGCGAACCCTGGGACCTTGCCTTTCCCACTCTGGCAAGTTTAACAATCCGTCCCCATCCCTTGTTGCCCGGCATGGAGTCAAAGCTGTACTCCACCGTGTCGCCTTCGCTGATGCGCTTATACTCAGCTTCGGGAATCTGAAGAAGAACCTTCATCTTGGATACGTCGGGCAAGGTGCCCACCTGCATTCTTCCGCCCAGCCTGGTTCCCACCACATGTTCCTCCCGGCCCCACCAAGGAGCCCTTCCGCGCACGAATATTCCGTCCGATGGTGCCAGCACCACTCTGGAGTCTACTACCTTCTTGGCGTCTTCCAGCCTGCGACGGCCACGGGCAATGCGGCTTTTAAGACGCATCACCTCCGCCTTGTCCATCACGTCCTGGGCATTCAGTTGTCTTTGGTATCGCGAACGGCTCAATGCGGCACGTTCAAGCTGCAGTTCCTGAATTCTGCGTGCTGTAGGGCTCATATATTGCATTTGTGCCGAGTCGTATTCTGCAAGTAGGGCTTCGGCCTCGCTGCTTCGAATATTGGCCTCCAGCAAAGCCCGCTCCAATTCCTGGTTAGCGGTCAGCTTCTCAAGTTCTGCCAATCGTGATTCCAGATTCTTGCGGCGTTCTTCATATTCGGTCTCTGCTTCGGGCGCGTCAATGATACATACCGTATCGCCCGCCTTTACGTGCGTGCCGTTTTCCAGGATGAAACTGATCGTGCCCTCCAAGTCGTTGGGTGTGGGTATATTTATCGAGTTTTGTGCCTCGGTGGTGCCCTCCGTAACAATCACGTCCTCAAAGACGGTTCGCTGAACAACAAAAAGCGGCATCTCCTGATCCCCTCCAGAAGAGCAAGACCAAACCACTGAAGTCCAAAAAATGGCCAGCAAGAGTGCCATTGGATTATTCCTAAAAACCATTATAAATATTGTTCCTAAACAAACTTAACAAGCACAAAGTTAAGGAAAAATAGTATATAAATCACCATTTCTGAGATGTTTTTTACAGATTAAGCTTGTTTGTTATTCTTTTCTGTACCTTAAGGCAAGATTCTTCTTGAAATTTTGCGCTTCTGCAACTATTCAGCGTTATTTCCTAGAAAAACTTTTACACCCTTTCAGACGCATGGCGTGGAAAAACATACGGCATGGCGTGGGAGAAAAATTTTCCTCGCGACACAAAAAACAGAGACGCCAAATACAGAAAGACTTGACAGTAATAAATTTTTACAAGTAAGCTGACGGTTGCCGTTTTGCAAAGGACTTGCAAATCTTTGCAAGTGCGCAAAACAGATAACGCTTTGTTTATCATATATATAAAACATTCGTTTTGCGTTTTTGCATTTTTGCATGATTTCTTTTATGCGGTTTAATGGTGATAAGGACACAGTTCCTTTCCATACGCCACCAATAACAGAAGGCGAAAAAAAATCCCCACAACAACCATTCTGTGCTGTGGGGATTAGTTTAATTATATGGGATTACGTTGATTAGTATTCCATGTCATCAAGCACTGCCTTGCGGTGTGCTGCCACACGTTCAAAGTCTTCGCGGTTTCCGACAACAATCTTATCGAACTCGCGCAAACCGGTTCCAGCAGGGATAAGGTGACCGCAGATTACGTTCTCCTTCATACCTTCCAGACGGTCGCTCTTGCCATTGATGGCGGCTTCGTTGAGCACCTTGGTGGTTTCCTGGAAGGACGCGGCAGACATGAAGCTGCTTGTCTGCAATGCTGCACGAGTGATACCCTGAAGAATCTGGGTTGAAGTGGCGGGCATAGCATCACGCACCTGAACAAGCTTCAAGTCCTTACGCTTGAGCATAGAGTTCTCGTCACGCAGTTTTCTTGCGGTAACAATCTGGCCCTTCTGCATGTTCTCAGAATCTCCGGCATCCACAACGACCTTCTTGCCCCAGATCTTGTCATTCTCTTCAAAGAAGTCGAGCTTGTCCACCACCTGCAGTTCCAGGAAGTTGGTGTCGCCGGGTTCATTGATCTGAACCTTGCGCATCATCTGACGTACAATGACCTCGAAGTGCTTGTCGTTAATCTTTACACCCTGCAGACGGTATACGTCCTGAATCTCATTAACGATATATTCCTGAACAGCTGTGGGACCCTTGATGGCCAGGATGTCGGCAGGAGTGATGGCACCGTCGGACAGAGGAGTTCCGGCACGAACATAGTCGTTTTCCTGTACCAGAATCTGCTTGCTCAGAGGCACAAGGTACTTGCGAACATCGCCAACCTTGCTGGTAACAGTAATCTCGCGATTTCCACGCTTCAGCTTGCCCATGGTAATCTCTCCATCGATTTCTGACACCACAGCGGGGTTGCTGGGGTTACGGGCCTCAAAGAGCTCGGTAACACGGGGCAGACCTCCGGTAATGTCACCGCCACCACCAACAACACGAGGAATCTTAACCAGTACATCACCGGGCTTGACAACCTGATTGTCCTCGATGACAATATGTCCACCGATAGGCAGGTTGTAGGTACGGATCAGTTCACCGTTTTCATCCAGAACGTGTGCGGCAGGCACCTTGTTCTTGTCGCGGGACTCAATCACGATAAGTTCGCGCAAACCGGTTGTTTCGTCGGCTTCAACACGATAAGTTACACCTTCGATTACATTCTCGAACTTGATGCGTCCGGCGGCCTCGGTAACGATTACAGCGTTGAAGGGGTCCCACTTGGCTACCACTTCGCCCTTAGTTACCATCTCTCCGTCCTTCTTATACAATGTACATCCGTAGGGAATGTTCTGGCTCAGCAGGATAATTCCGGTGTTTACGTCCACAAAGCGGACTTCGGCCAAACGGCCTACAACCGTCATGGCTGCCTTGCCCTCATCGTCTGTAATGTCCACAGTACGCAATTCTTCAAACTCCAGACGTGCGTCATACTTGGCCTTAATCATGGCATTTGCCGCTGCATTACCGGCCACACCACCGGCGTGGAACGTACGCAGAGTAAGCTGGGTACCGGGCTCACCAATTGACTGGGCGGCGATGACACCAACAGCCTCACCCTTCTGAACCATACGACTGGTGGCGAGATTGCGGCCGTAGCACTTCATACATACACCGCGCTTGCTTTCGCAGGTAAGCACTGAACGGATTTCCACACTTTCAATGGGGCTTTCCTCAATTTCCTGTGCCTTTGCTTCTGTAATCTCATCACCGGCAGCACAAATGAGCTTTCCTGTTGTGGGGTGAATGATATCGTGAACGGAAACACGTCCGAGGATTCTGTCATAGAGGCTGCTGATAACCTCGTCACCATTCTTCAGAGCGGTGCAGACAAGTCCGCGCAAAGTTCCGCAGTCTTCTTCATTGATAATCACATCATGACTTACGTCAACAAGACGACGTGTCAAGTATCCGGCGTCGGCAGTCTTCAAGGCGGTGTCGGCAAGACCCTTACGGGCACCGTGGGTACTGATGAAGTATTCAAGCACGCTCATACCTTCCTTAAAGTTAGAAAGAATGGGGTTCTCAATGGTCAGAGGTTCGGCACCTGCCTTCTGGGGCTTGGCCATCAGACCACGCATACCAGACAACTGGCTAATCTGACCGGCACTACCACGGGCTCCAGAATCGAGCATCATGTACACGGCATTGAATCCCTGGTCGGCCTCTTTCATTGTCTTCATCAGAATGGCAGAAAGGTCGTTGTTAACGTGGGTCCAAGTGTCAATAACCTGGTTGTAACGTTCCTTGTCTGTGATGAAACCCATTCCGTATTCAGAAGCAATACGCTCGATTTCCTCGTTACCCTTACGGATGAGTTCTTCCTTTTCTTCGGGAATGATAATGTCGCCCAAGTTGAATGAAAGTCCACCTTCGTAAGCAAGTCTGTAACCCAAATCTTTAATACCATCAAGGAATTCGCAAGCACGGGCCACACCAACTGTCTTGATAACGTCTGTGATGATGCCACGCAAGGTTTTCTTGGAAATCACATCATTGAAATAACCCACTTCTTTGGGAATGATTTCATTGGCGATTACACGACCTACTGATGTTTCCACCATGCGCTTGCCCAAGGTGCCGTCTTCCATCAGGTCATCAACGATTACCTGAACAGGGGCATGCACATCGACACGCTTTTCGTTATATGCGATGATAGCCTCTTCGGGACCATAGAACTTGAGACCGGCTCCCTTGGCTCCGGGACGAATCTTTGTAATGTAATACAATCCGAGCACCATATCCTGTGAAGGCACGGTAATGGGGGCACCG
>RHMF01000416.1_pt1 | contig 18040 bp, 13 predicted proteins | sample 5365151 | NCBI WGS metagenome assembly RHMF01 (sample SAMN10266501, study PRJNA497801) | feces metagenome | isolation source: feces | host: Bos taurus | place: China: Prairie of Fairy Mountain | collected 2017-08-14 | reverse complement strand
CACAAGAGAAAAACTCGGATATACAGGAGACGGTCAGCTCTGCTGCGAAATGGGTATGCACCTTGTTGACGCGGAAAAATTCTATCTCAAATGGCTTTGCGATATTGCCGACTCACAGGACAAAAACACGGGACACGTTCCCCACACCGCACCCTATCAGGGCGGAGGCGGAGGTCTCGGCTGGGGTACGGCAATCATTGAAGTTCCCTATATGCTCTGGAAGTACTACGGCAGAAAAGATATTATTGAAAAATATTTTGCCAATATGACACGGTGGATTTCCTATATGGATTCAAGGTGCGAAGCAGGCTTTATAACCAACGAAGAACAGGGCTGGTGCCTCGGCGACTGGGGATTCCCCTATGACGAAGAAAATTATCAGCTTCTCTGTCCCAACTATGTAAACACCTACTACTATGTCAAGAATCTTTCCCGTATGGCTGTTATCGCAGATGAGCTGGGACATCCCAAATATGCAAAGATGTGCCGCGAAAAAGCAGAGTTTTCAAAGAAAGCCATGAGAGCAGCCTACATGAGTCCCATGAACAACTGCTTCTATAACGACTTTTCGGGAGGCAACAGTTTTGCCGTTGACCTCGGAATAGGAACAGATCTCACTTTGAAAAATACCGTTAAAAAATACAGCGGGCTTAACGGCTTCGACTGCGGCATTTTCGCCACCGATGCCCTTATAAGAGTGCTGTTTGAAAACGGCGAGGGAGACCTTGCAATATCCCTTATGACAAGCCGAAAGGAAAAGGCATCCTTCGGCTACATGATGGACTGCGGCGCCACCACCTTCTGGGAATACATGACGGGCATGGCCAGCCACAATCACCCCATGTTCTCAGCTTGCGTTTCCTCTTTCTTCAAGTACATTCTCGGCATAAGACAGACTGAAAATTCCTACGGCTACACTGATGTCATTATCAGCCCCCATCTTTCCGAAACCGTCGGAAACGCCGAAGGCTACATCACCGTGCCTGGCGGCAGAATAGGCGTGAAAATTGAAGGCAAAAAAATAACCGCAGACATTCCGAAGGGTATCAGGGCGGTATTTGATGCCTGCGGTTTGAAAAAAGAACTTTCAGCCGGAACGAACACAATTGAATTATAATTTGCAAAGAGGCATTCACACAAACGGAATGCCTCTTTGTTATCTGAAAATAACACAAAAAATCCATCCGTGTTAACATCAGATTCATAAATATGGTTTACCATAAAATCAACCCCGAGTAAGCTCATGAATCTTAACGGGAAACAGTGTTCAGGAGGAAAGAACAATGGCAATTTCAAAGACGAATCTCGACCCCAATCAGGTTGCAGAAAAAGAAGTGGAAACAGGCGGCAGAAAGCTTAAAATCGGCATTATCGGAACAGGCTGGATTGCCGACGCTCATATGGAAAGCTACATGAATATGCCCGACGTTGAAGTAGTTGCAGGTGCAGACCTTGTTCCGGGAAAGGCAGAAGCGTTCTTCAAAAAATACGGTCTCGAAAATGTAAGATGCTACAACAGCGACGTGGAATTGATTGAAAACGAAAAGGATCTCGACGGCGTAAGCATCTGTACATACAACTGTCAGCACGCTCCCTGTGCAATACATGCACTTGAAGCAGGCATCAACGTTATGCTCGAAAAGCCCTTTACCGTAACGGTTGACGAAGCAATCGAAGTAATGAGAGCAGAAAAGAAGAGCGGCAAAATTTTAACCATCGGTTTCCAGCCCAGACTCGACCCCAACATGCAGATGATCAAGAAGATTGTTGAATCGGGCGAGCTCGGTAAGGTTTACTATATCCAGACAGGCGGCGGCAGAAGACGCGGCATCCCCACTCCCTTCGGTACAACATTTATCGAAAAGGACACTGCAGGCATCGGTGCTCTCGGCGATATCGGATGCTACAGCCTTGATATGGTTCTCAATGCTGTGGGATATCCCAAGCCTTTGACGGTATCGGGTTATAAGTCCGACTTCTTCGGCAAGAACCCCAAGACATATACAGAAAGCGGCAGACCTGCAAATTACGCAGATCTCTTTGGAGTTGACGACTTTGCGGCAGCATTCATAAGACTCGAAGGCGGCATCATCCTCGACTTCAGAATTGCGTGGGCTATGAATATCAACACACCCGGCGACACAATCATCCTCGGAACAGAGGGCGGTCTCAGAATCCCCTCCACAGACTGCTGGAACGGTTCTGTCGGCGGTGAAATGACCATCTACAAGAATGTGGCAGGTCTCGAAGTTGAAACAAAGCTTCCCATCATCCGTGACAACCGCGATCTCTTTGACAAGAAGATCCGTTCCTTCCTCGACTCCATCATCGATCCTTCCAAGGGCCCGACAGTTCCCTCCAGCCAGATTATCTACAATCAGGCAATCATCGACGGTATTGCAAAGAGCCACGAGGCAGGCAAGGAAATCGAAATTCAGATTCCCGAAATCTGATGACTCGTTTATAAGTAAATACAGCAAAAAACCGAAGGCTTCCGCCTTCGGTTTTTCTTTTACTTTTTTGCTTTTGTTCTGTCGGAAAACATCTTTGCTTGCGCAAGATTTATTTTGTATTTTTTCTTCGCCTCTGAGCTTTTCTTGTCAAAGTCTGAAATAAGAGTTTCGATTTTTCCGGAAAGCTCGGTCTGAATTGCGCTTTTCTGCTTTTTCGCAAATGAGCCGTCGACGGAATATCCGTTGCTGCTCAACCATTCGTCAAGGCTGTCATTCTTTGTCTTTGCAATTGTCTGTGCTTGGTACACACCGTCGTCGAGAGCCTTTTTCAGTTCCTTCATTTTATTTCTGTATTCACCGATTACGGCACTGACATAAACGTTCAGATATCTCGGTCCGCCTCTGCTTTTCCTGTAAGGATCCGAGGCATAAGCATAAGCCCCGTCGACAATTTTATCCCACGCATCCACCTTTGAAGTGTCTGCTCCGACCTCCTGCAGAGCTTTTCTGTATGCCGCGTTGCCGCTTTTTACACTGTCATACACATTTTTGTTTCCGTTCTTTATAAGATTCAGCTTTTCCTTCTCGTTGTACATACCGTACGCCCAACTGTTATTTGCCACACCGTCTCCTCCTTTCCGTTATTTTTTTACCTTGTATCTTAATCCGATACCTCTTATATCAATTCGTCCTTCACTTTCCACGGCAAAGGAAAATCCGTAAAGTCTTCTTCCGGGAATTTTCACCCTCACGGGTTTTTCAAATCCCTTCTCCAGATTCAGTGTCTTTTTGAAATACGGCGTTTTTCCGTCGCAGAAGGTAAAAGTAACAACTGCATTTTCTTTTGCACTCAAAGAAATAATTGCCTCCGAAACCGTTTTTTCGTTCACAGGATATGAAAAATCAATTCTGTCCGACACAAACACGGGATTTACCTTGATTCCGCCAACTGCCGTTTCATCTAAAGAATAAACACCGTCGCCGAATACGGTGTAAAGTTTCCCCGATATTTCAAACGCTGCCTGTGCCTCTATTCCGTCATAAGTGTACCACACAAGCCTGTTCTGGCTTTTTTCGTGGCTTGATGACGCGGAAAAACCGGCCTTGTCATAATCCCAGACAAAAACATAAGGAGAGCAGAAAAACATATACTTTCGGTCAAAATCCACCGCAAAGGCTGTTTTCATTTTCTCCTGCGGCATATCAAGAAAACCTCGGTTTCTTCCTTTAAGGATACACGCCGAAATGGGTTTTACAACGTGCTCCCCAAGATAATTATCGCTGTCAACGATGAAAATTCCCTTTTCAGAATTTGCAAAAACAGCTCTGTTATCCACAATGGCAATACTTTTCGGAATATCACATCCGATGCCGCTGTTCAGCTCCTTTATGGGAAAAACCACACCTGTTTCTTCCGAATAGGAATAGCTCATCTTGTAAACGGATTTTTCCGTGAAGAGAATAAGGTTTCCGTACATTTTGACACACCCTGTCACATTTTCACATCCGTCACCGACAATCTCGGTTTCATCTTTTCCGAAATAAAGAGGTTTTTTAAGACCGCTGACACAGTACTCGCCTCGTCTGTCGGCATTTCCCGTGAAAATAAGCCTTGTCCCTTCGGCATTATTGCCGCCGTACGACACGGCACACTTACACTTATAAAGTCTGTCGTCCCAGCCGATGTCAGCGCCATCTTTCACATAGTACTCAACCCTTACCTCATTTTCCATGCAGTCAGGTGCTTGCCTTATTGCAAGTTCAGATATTACAGCATCAGACAGGTCAACCGTTTCATCACCGTAATAGAGCTTTATCGGTCTTGTCAAGTCGCACCTTACGGGAAAACCGAACACCGTTTCATTCTTTCTGTTGTACTTTACAGTAATTCGCGGAGACACAAGATTAGGTACAAAATCCTCCTTGATTACGGCATAGCTCGCAATATCAACATTTTCGTAAGCCACCGGTGCCTCGGGTTCAAGTTCTTCAAATACAAAGTCTTTATCAAGACTGTAAACATGCGAATCGCAATATACAAGAAGCTTTGACATGAATTCTACGATAATACTGTTCTTATCGGGAAGATTATCGGCAAAAACCGACAGTTCTCCCTTTTCCGACACTCCGTAAAGCCTTGTCCCTTTGTGGAATATCATTTTTTTCTCAAAGGTTTCGGCAGCTCTTCCGTTGACAGTACCTGTAAAATCCGGCAACTCCAACAGTTTTGTCAGCGGTTTTCTTGCACACAACCCCTTTGCCGTAATATCAAAATCGGAAAGCTCCCATGCCTTGCCGTCGGGGATGCCGTCATTATCCGAAAGATAAATGCCCAAAAGAGGAAGCGGGCATTCCGAGAATTTCACACCACTGTCATCAAGCTCGGAATAAGTCAGCGGAATGTACGCCATAGTGACGGGCCTCCTTTTCTGCCCTTTGCCGCATAAAAGGAATTACGGCTTCTTTTGTTTGTATCCGCCGAGAAAAATCCTTCACACAGGTCCTTATATTTGTAAACCATTCTTGCATAAATGGCAGAATCACCCGACGAACACAGTTCACTCGCCGTAAGACAGCAAAGAGCCTCAATAAAAAGCGGACTTTCGCAGATTTCTTCCGTATCCTCGGTTTCAAGGGAAAATACCGGCGCTTTTTTGCGGTATCCCGCCATGACATATGTAGCTTCTCCAACGGTTTCCACAGGGACAACAAGGTAATTTTCATATATTTCCGCCTCGGATGCAAGCACCCTTCCGCCGTCGGAAAGATATATGGCATCCAGTTTTCCGAAATCGGCGGGAAGAACATAGAATTTATAGTTTTCGGGGGGGAACTGTTCCTGCAGGTCGCGAGGGACGCAGATGGGCCGGCAAAGTCTTTTTGTTTTCCCTTCAGGCAGACTTTCATACATTCTGACATATGCCGAATTCAGCGCATCGGGCATCCTTTCGCATATTCCTGCGTAGTCGCTTTTGTCGCAAAGATATTCTCCGTCATGGCCGTTTTCCTCTTCAAGACAGTTGAGCACGCGCCTTTTTATATCGCCGTATGTAACTGCATTTTTTGTCATACTGTTTCTCCTTTCATTTGATTTGCGTATTTCAGTATGCCCGTACCCATTAACGGGTACGGGCGTTTTACCGCAATACTGTTTTGTTTTATCAGAGGGTGCGGTACATGAGACCTTCTGCCGCAGTGCCGGAATTTCCCGAAATAAGCACTCTGCCGCAGAAGTCGAGCTTTTCACCGTCGGAAAGAGTATAAAACACATCCTTGCCGTTTTCAAGGCTCACTCTGAGTTTGCCGCCGACTGCCTTTAAAATACAGTCAAGGCCCTTTGTATCAAGTACCGTGTATTCCCCGTCCTTTATTTCAATCCGTACAATTCTGTCGGGAATAATGCTGTTTGTCTTCATATTATTCACCCTTTCACTTTACGCAGGATTTGAGAAAATAATGGGACGCGCATCTCCGAAGCCAAAGGCAAAGTCCACATAGCCGATATAGTCAGTGATAAGGGGATTGTCCTGAGGAGAAACAAGTACGGTAGGCTTTGTGATATACACAAGCTTCAATACTTCGCTGAGCATGAGGGAATCCGCAACCGCCCACTGCTTACCCGTAAAGCCGGAGTTGCCGCCGCCTACCACAAGGTACTTCATGCCGTATACGGGGTTTGCCGCGTTTTCAGAAGCATCTGCATCGGGATTGTTGAAGGGAACAAGTCTTGAATCGGGGCCGCAGATTTCCTTTGCCTTCGCTTCAAGTTCGGGACTTACAAGGAGAAGATCCATATTACAGGCAAAAGGAAGACCGTCAGGTGTCACAAATCTCGAAGCCATAGTCTGAGCCTTTGTAATTGCCGCAACAGAAAGATTTTCTCTCATAAGGTTGGAATATGTACCGCTGTTTTCTTCGCTGCTTACGGGGTGCTTGTCACTCGCCCAGGGCGCGCCGTCCGCACCGATGTTTGTGAAGGCGTTGCCGAAGAGTCTGTAGAACTCGTTGAGCACCGTCATATAGGCAGAATCTGCAAGACGGGTACCGATTTTCTTGGATTCACCGGAATAGTCGAGCTTTGCCTTCTTATAGGAGCTTGTAACCTTGAGGGCATGTTCCTTGGGAGTGATGGTTGTGATAAATGTGCGCTTTGTGTCGGCACCCTTTACGGTTGTACCGTCGTAAACGGGCATTTCACCGTAACCGCCGATGCCCTCCATACGGTAGTCTACATCATCTCTGTGGACAATGTCACACACCTTGCCGATAACGTCAAGTCTCTTTGCATATCTTAAATCGAATCTCTTTTTGATAAGAGGATAAAGGTCGTCATGCCATGTATAAATATCGTTCATTATAAATTCTCCTTTTCTTTTTTACTCTTAACCGAAAATTTTGTTCTTAAAGACAGCTTCTGCCGTGAAATTGCCTTCGTTTGTGCCTGTTACAAGCATTTCGGCACCGTTGCCGTCAAAAGCAATGCCTCTGCCGTCTGCGGAAAGCTTTACCGTCATACCGGCAAAGGGCTTGATTACAAGAATATCGCCGAGAAATAAATCAGTTGTTCCGCTGACGGAAATATCAGCATATTCGCCGGAAACGCTTACGGATTTGATTTCTATTCCGTTTTTATAGCTGATAAAAGTACCGTCGTTCTTCTTTACGGCAATAATTTCACAGCCTGCCATATTTTCACCGACACCCTCCTTTATGCAGCTGATAATGCCGGCACCGCCGTTGTTTACGATGATTTCGGGCATATTCACTTCGTAGACGCCAAGGGAGGTGATGTCAACCCTGATTCTGTCTCCGTCGGCTCTCGCGTTTAAAATGTCCTTGTTGCCGGAATGATTCTCGGCACATACACCGAGAACACCGTTTTCGGTATTTACGGTAACCTTACCGTTTTCAAGACCGACTGCTCTGCCTTCATAAATTTCGGCTGTCTTGTCTGTTTCAAATTCTCTTATAACGGGAATACCTGCTCCCGTAAGTGCATATGAATACTTCATTCTCTTTTCTCCTTTTTGTTTTATTTTCTGATTGAGTTCTTTCTCGGAATTGATCCGAGAAGCGTTGCATACTCGCGATAGGACATACCTGCGCTTTTTGCTATTTCCATCTGGTGCTTTGTAAGACCTGCACCTGATGAGGCAGGACCCGAATGGGTACAAAAAGCGGTACTGGCATATTCATCGGCACAGATGTCCGTTTTTTCTTCATTTTCAATCTCTGCCGCGTTGCCTGTACAGGCTTCCATTGTGCCGTTGCAGCCGGAAGTTCTGTCGAGACCTGTGATAAACTCGCGATAATCTCTTACAATCTCGGAAACGCTTCCGCTTCTGCCTTTGGCGAATCTTTCGAGGCTGCCCGAAGAGAACAGCATCCTGAGCTGTCTTTCGTCGAGACCGTCGGCAAGGGAGGACATGAGGGATATGAAACTTTCTTTGTGGTTCGTATTCTCCGAAAAAGCTTCGGTTTGCTCTGAAATTTCCCTTTTTTCCCCACTTTCACCATCTTCGCCGCACTTTGGCTGCCCGTTTCGGATGTCAGGGTTGCCATCTCCTGCATCCTGCACCGATTTTCCGCGCGGTTCATCCTTTATACCGCACGTGTCATCTTCTCCGCAGCTCACCGTCTCTTCCTCGTTATCCCACACATCATCTTTTATCCATGCACAGGCTTTTTCGGTGTGTTCAGCCGCGTCTTGCTCCGCAGAACAAACTGCGTCATTTTCTTTACCGGGGATAATTTCTTCTCCGTCCCCCGTGCCGTCAAAATCACGGTCTTCAGCATCTGCGCCTGCGTCAGACCATGGGAAGTTCCGGGAATGTTCTCCACTTTCCTCCACAATCCCGTCATCCTCCCACCCGTCTTCCCTCTCGGGTGAAAGTCTTTTCATCAGCTCATCTGCAAGCTCTGAATAAGATGAACCTTTAAGAAGTCCTTTTCCGGATACCGTTCTGAGAAGTCTTTTCACCGAGGAAAGAGAGTCAGTATTCCTTCTTTCCCTTGCAAGTCTGTCTGAGATTATCTCCTCCAGCTGCCCCTGAGTAAAAAGCTTTTCGCCACCCCTGTCGGTGTTCCTTTTATATGCCGTACCCCTGTCGGATACCGCCGTTGTGCTTTCACTTTTGTAAACATTTGCCTTATTCTCCGTCATAGCCGTCCTCCTCGTTTTCCGCTTCGGAAAGAAGCTTTAAAAGAACCTCTTTTGCTGCTTCTTCGCCGTTTGTTTCCTTGTTCCCGAACATACCGTCGAGATATTCGCATATCTTTGCCCTCTGGGGAATGCCCATAATCTCAACGTATGCCTTGACCAGTTCAAAATTCTGCTCGTTTATGTTCATTCCGATAAGGGCTGTAAGAGCAGAAACCGTAAATGCCTTTGAATTCTGTACGGCAGAACCCGTATGAATAGTAATATCAACAGACGGAATATAGCTCGTATCCCTTGTTTTCTTTACAAATCCTCCGTAACGGTAAACAAATTCATCTTCACCGCAGGCACCGATTCTCACGACTCTGCCGTCGCTGTAATACTCAAGTGCCGTCATGTCGATAAGGCTGTAAAGACGTCTGAAGCCTGCGTTGCGGTCAATGCTCTTCAGGTTCTTTCTCGACTCTGCCCTTTCGTTCAGAAGTGCAATACCCGTTGCCGTCGTGACATTGGACGGCTCCTTGCCCTGATTCACCTCAAAATTACCCGTGGTATTCTCGATAAGGCTCTGCCAGAATGAGCCGTTGGCATAAAGGGATGTCTGGGCAGATGCCATATTGCCGAGCCTTGTCACCTTTCCCATCATACCGGGACGAAGCTTCCAGATACTGCCGGGAGAATTGTCCAGCGTTTCCGAGTCGCAAAGAGCGTTTTCCTCGGCAAGAATAATGTCGTTGGAGGAATAGGCGGAATTGAGCTGGGCAAAGGTAAGTTCCCTGTCCTTGGCATCAATAAGGGGAATAATCATTTCAAGCTCGCTCTTTCCCCATATACTTTTTTCGGATGGGATTCTGGAGTAAATTACAAAAGGGAAAGAATTAAAGCCGGTTTTTCTCCAGTATCTCGGTATGTATCTTACCTCTTTACCGTTGATGAACACCGAAAGGGCAATATCTCCCGCATTCCATTCGTAGTTTATGCTTCTGGCTTCGTTTCCCTTGCCGCGTGTTATCTGCATCTTACCGCCCTCGGGCTGTCTGAACCACCATTCGGTAACCGTCACCGTGTCGTCATCGGTATCATAAGCATCGCTGTTCAGCCTTGAAAGCGAATCAAAAAATGAGCCTGTTTCGAGATAGTCGGAAATGTCGCTGCCGTCATTTTCAAAATCCTTACTGAAAACTCTTGCCGCCTTCTGTCTGTGCATACGGTAGACATAGCCGATATATTCACAGCCGTCTACATCGCAGCTTGTGGGATCGGGGTAAATTTCACCGCAAAGGGGTGTGTCAATGACAATGTCTCCGCCTCCTTCACCGTAAGAAGCGGCGGAATCCCAGCAAACCTTCCATACGGCACTGCCCTCAATATTGAGACGTCTTTCGTTACGGCCGTTTTTAAACTCCATATCGTTGTTGTCGGAAACATACTTTACAATCTTTTGCCTCTGCTTTGCCTTTTCCGCATCGGTTTTGTCGCGGGGGTTGAATTCAAAATCGGGAATATTAGGGTTTATCTGGGTTTCAACGTGAATATAGCCGTCGGTGCTCTGGGCAGGAATCCAGGGAAGACTTGTGCTGTCCGAAAATTCGGCTGCCGTTTTTACAATTGCGTGTTCACCGTCGTAATAGGCACGCATTTTTCTTCTGTATGCGTCAAAATCCTGTCTGCTTCTTGCGGCAAAATCCAAAAGAAATCCCACCGTTTCCTCACGGCAAAGACGGTTTGAATAGTCGTAAAGCCTTGCTTTGTTTATGCTCTTTCGAAACTGTTTTTTCATTTGTTGTATCTCCTTCTGTTTTTGATTTTATCCCTGAGAGTAGTCTGTTTTTCGGCTTTTGTACTGCTTTTTATGTCGGCATATCCCGAAACGGCAAAGTACCTGAGAGCGTCAGGCGCATGGGTAACCGCATGGGGGTGGGTGGAAGCGTCGCCCGACCTTTCACCGTCGTGAAGAAGAAGCGGCAGGCATCTTATAAGGCTTGTACACTTTTTCGAAATTATAAGCCTCGGCTCTGTATTCTCATCATATTTCATAAGCTCGCGAAGACTCATCCAGCCGCTTATTCTGTCGCTTCTCTGCCGTGTCAGAAAAATACCGTTTTCCCCGAAAAGCTCGGCTATGCTTTTACCCGTGTCCTTTTGCCTCGACCACAGGTCAGACGGTGCTATAAACACCTCCACACCCTGTCTTTTTTCGTTGATACGCTTTGCCGCTTCGCTGACTATAAGCCCCGATTCGTGTACCTCGTCGTAGACTATACACCTGCCTTTTTCCGTCACCGCAACAAATACCGCCGCCAGCATATCAAGGCCGTAGTCTATGGCACAGTATCTTCTGGCTCGGTCTGGGATTTCCGAAATGTCAGCCGTATGCCTTGCGGCAGAAAACTCAGGGAAAAACTGACCTTCAAATTCGTCCCAGTGTCCGTAGAGCCATGCACTTTTCAGCGAGTCGGGCAGGCTCTGAAGCTGGGACAGATAGTCGGGGTTTTCTGAAAGCAACGCCTTGTTGTCATATACAAGCGCCTGTATAAAGGTAAAATCCTTCGGGTTTTCCCCGTCTTTGTAGTCCCTGTCGATAAACAGCCTCTTCACCCATCCGTGTCCTACTCCGCCGGGATTACAGGTTATATACATTCTTTTCGGAAAACTGTTGGCACCTCTGAGACAGGCTTTGAGCACCTGAAACTGATATTCTGTCAACTGGGTTGCTTCGTCAAGAGCAATAATGTCATACTCCTGTCCCTGATACTGAAGTGTGTCACTCTCTTTATCAAGATAGCCGAGTCTTATGCGGCTGCCATTGGGAAACTCGAGGGTACGCTTTGCGTCGGAGTATCGGCAGAAATCAGAGAGCTCCGAAAGAAGCGGACGGATATGGTTGTCGCGCAGTTCAGGCAGTGTGCGTCTTATGAGAAGCACGGAAATGCCGGGGTAATAAAGCGCCATAAGAACAAGTTTCCGCCTCAATGCCCAGCTTTTTCCGCCTCCCCTTGCCCCGCCGTATGCCACATACTTTGTGTCCGCAAGGAAAAACTCCTTCTGCCTCGGCTGGGGATATCCCGAAAGACACAATTCCGAACTTTTGTTAGCCACGGTCTTCACCTACTTTGCAAAATTCTGCGCCTCGGCTCCGAGGCATACCGTCACCGAGGAGGAATTGGGCTCCGGTTGCGGATGTGTCTTTTCACCCCAGCCGAAGTTGTACTTCAGACTGTTTGCTCCCGCATTTACCGAAAGTTCTCCCGTCAGCACATTTTCTTCAATATAGGACTCAATCCTCATTGCCGCCTTATTAAGTACGGCTGCATACTTCTTCACCGTCAGCATTTTTCTGTATTCTTCCCTTGTGATGCCGAGATAGCACAGAAGTCCTGAAAGCGTGTAAGGCTTTACAAGTCCGCCTCTCTCTTCATTTACGGCATCACACTCGGCAAAGTATCCGTCAATTTCTTCTGCAATTCTTCTGAATTTTTCCTTTGTTGTCATTCTTTTCCTCCTCTTTACACATCATATTCCTCGCACAGTACAAAAAGGTTGTCCTCCGTGTAGTACTGCCAACATTCCTTGTGTATCATATCCCCCGTCATGTGTACTCTCAGCGCAATATCTCCCCTTACTATGCGGTAACCGCACTGGGCACAGAGGGTTCTGTGGCTTGCTATATCAAAGCCGCCGTCTTTTTTTACATTGATGTCCTGCATTTTAACCTCCTGCTTTGCTTTATTATATGTAATATAGAACTTTTGTTCTATATGAGTGGCAAAAAATAAGCCGTCAAAAAAGAACATATGTTCTGTTTGTACGGCGAAAATATCACCCTCGGAATTTGTTTCCAAGAGTGAGGTTTTCTCTTTTGTTGTGACCATATTATACCACAAAAAAGGGGTTTTGTCAACAAGAAAATAGAACACACGTTCGATTTTGTATTCCTGCACAAAACATCTCCCCCGCTCTTTGTGTCAACTGTACAAATCGTATTATAAAATACTGACAAATAACAACAAAACCATTGAAAAAAAAGATGGTATAGTATATAATATCCTTGTATAAAAAATCGGAAATGTTCCGTGAAAGGAGTAGTGTAATATGACAGATACACGAACCACAAAAAATGCGGTTTATCTTATCGACGACGATATGATAAGAACCGAAAATCACCCGGTTCCCTCGGGCTGGGACTATGATTCAAGAGGTGCTATAAACCCCGTCCACCATCGGTTCGGCAGAACCTTCAACGTTGCCACCGACAAGGAGCACAACGCTCCCGTCAGTCTTTCCAGAAAGTTTATGCCCGTACGTGAAGGCAAGGCAAACTTCGCTGCAAGAATCCACTTCCACAGCGGCGACGGATTCTATCTCAACTTCTATGATGAAAACGGCAAGGAAGCACTCTGTTTCAGACAGTGCGGCAACTCCCTTACCTGCAACGAAAGAACAATCCCCGCTCCTTTTCTTCACGGCACCCGTTTCCTTACGGTAGAATTCAACCTTGATGAAAAGACGGCAATCATTGGTCTTGACGGCAAGGAACTCGGCCTGTACAACCTTTTTGCCGACAATATTGCAAGTGTAAAACTCGGATATGACAAGGACGCCGAAGGCGAATTTACCCTTCAGAAGATGATCCTTTACATAAACTATCTCGTATGCGACAGAAACCTTGACTTCAGAACAGGCCCCATGCCCGACGACTGGGTTCTCTATACGGAAGGCAACGCAAACGCATATACCGCTCTTTACTACGAAGGAACCGGTGAAGTTACTTACGCCCTTCACTCCGAAGCAGGTTCCGCAATCACCGCTTTCCATCCCTTCGAAAAAACAAGCGGCAAGGTATGCTTTGACGTAAAGTTCCTCTCCAAAGGTGAGGGCGACAACGTAATCTTTACCCTTACCAACAACGAAGAAGACGTTGTAACTGTTGTTGACACAGGTCTCTTCTCCCAGACGGCAGACGGCACCCTTCTTCGCAAACACTCTCCCTACGTATGGCAGTTTATGAGAATCGAAGCCGACACGAGAACAAAGAAGGCTCTCATCAAGCACAACGGCGTAAAGTGCGGCGAGATTGATTTTGATATGGATGCCGAATACTTCGACGGTATCTCCATCACCTACGCTCCCGAAAACGACGGCTACATGAGATTCACCGACGTTTACGTATTCCCCATGAACGATCTTCCCGAAGATTATCCCAAGCCTCCCGTAAGACCCGTCAAGGACGAAAACTACACGGTTGGTATCAATGTATGCTCCCTCTGGAGAAACGGCGAACACTGGGGATGGGATGCAATCAGCTCCTTTGAAGCAAACAAGACCTATCTCGGCTACTACGACGAACCCCTTACGGAAGTTGCCGACTGGGAAATCAAGTGGATGGTAGAACACGGCATTGATGCCCAGTTCTATTGCTGGTTTGACAACCAGACAAAGGCGCCCATCTTCAAGACACATATCTGCGGTGCTCTTGATGACGGCTATTTCAACGCACAGTACTGCGACGAAATGAACTTTGCTCTTATCTGGGAAGCGGCAAACGCATCAAGCCCCGATATGGACGGCTTCAAAAAATATCTCGTTCCTTACTGGGTTGACCACTACTTCTCACACCCCAACTACTACAGAGTTGACGGCAAGGCGGTTCTTGCTATCTTCGGTCTTCCCAAGGCTATAAACAGTATCGGCGGCCCCGAAAAGTTCAAAGAGGCTATGCAGTACCTTGAAGATGTGCTCAAGGGCCTCGGCTACACAGGTCTTATCACAATGACAAGCGGCGAACCCAACGACGAAGTTTACAACGCAGGTATTACCGCAGTTTATGCTTACAACTGGGGACACCAGAGTTACAGTTTCGAATACACAAAGTCAAGAATCAATGCCCAGCAGAGCCAGGACAGAACACACTGCGTACCCACAGCGTGCGTAGGCTACAACGACGTTGCATGGCGTGAATTCCGTTCGCCTTTCGCTGAAGCAGGCGAATTCGGACAGATGCTCGATTGGATAAAGACAGACGCTCTCAAGAAATACGAAAACGATTCCGAAACATGGAAAAAGAAGTTCGTAATGCTTGCTACCTGGAATGAATACGGCGAAGGCACCATCATGTGTCCTTCCAACATCAACGGCTTCGGATACCTCAACGAAGTAAGAAAGGCATTCACAAAGAACGCCGACGACTTTGAATCCGACAGACCCTCCCCCGCTTCCCTTGACAGACTCGGTTATCTCTATCCCAAGGGACGTGCAATCATCCAGACACCTCAGCTTGAAAAGGTTGACGCATCCACAGACGAAGTTCTCTTCAGACTCGGCTTTGATACAGAGGAAGACCTCAAAAAGTGGAATTTTGAAGGCGAAGGCTTTGTTGAAATCCGCGACGGCAAACTCTACGGCGAAAGCTACGGCGATGACCCCAAACTTGTAATCCCCCTCGACTTTGATGCAAAGGACGTTGCGACAATCAAGTTCAAGATCCGCGCATTCAACGGCAACGGCGAAATTGAAAAGGCAACTGTAACGTCTGCTTGCCTCTACTGCCACTACATCACAGACGAAGACGGCGAATGGCACTACAACAAGCAGCTCGAGCCCAGAGAGTTCGACGGCGAATACGCAGTGCTCTGGCCCTTCAGAGATGCAAAATGGGCGGGCAGAATCAAGGCGTTCAGATTTGACCCCTGCAGTGCGGAAGGCAAGTTTGAAGTTGAAGAAATCCTCTTTATGAAGAGCAACAACGAACTTTACAGAACGTTTATAAACGACACGCCTTACAACAGCCACTACGCTTCAAAGGTTGAAGACGGCGAAATCTACGTTCCCTTCGAGCCCCTTCGCGACTTCTGCGGACTTTGCGGCATCTATCACGAATGGGATGTTGAAACAAGAACCGTTATGATTCAGAAGACCGACATCAAGAGCTTCTGGACGGAAGGAAGCGACGTTGTGAAGCTTTCCGACGGCAAGGAAATAAAACTCAAGAAGCCTCTTGAATTCTTCGACAATCTTCCCAGTCTCCAGTTATCTGCTTTCTGTGAGTTCACAGGAGCAACCTTCTCGGTAGACGGTAAGAGAATTGATATTAAAATTTAACTTTCCTTCAAGCGGCACTGCCAAAAGGCAGTGCCGCTCTTTTGTTTGACAAACAGTGTTTCTTTTGATAAAATATATACAGAAAAGAATCAAAAAGGAGGTATAATGATGAACTTCACCCCAAACCAGCAAAGCGCAATAGATATAAGGGATAAGTCTCTCATTATATCCGCAGGTGCAGGCAGCGGTAAAACGGCGGTGCTGACGGAAAGAATCATCTCCCGTATTGCCGACGTGAACGATGACTGCAACATCACGGATTTTCTTATAGTAACCTTTACCAAAGCCGCGGCAAAGGAAATGAGCAACCGCATCCGCGACAAACTGTCGGATATTGCCGTAAAACAGCCTGACAACAAGAAAATCCTCCACAATCTCGCCCTTCTTCCCCTGGCAAAAATCAGCACCATCAGTTCCTTCTGCTACGACCTTGTAAAAAGTAATTTCCAGTCGGTCGGCGTTTCTCCGTCTGTAAGGGTTGCAGATGAAACCGAAATGAATGTTATCAAAGAAGAAATAATGAACGAGGTTCTGGACGAAGCCTTCGACACCATGGGCAGCGACGGCATCTTCCTGACCTGCTATGAAATGTTCTCCTGGGCAAAGTCTGACAAGGGATTTGTTGACGTGCTGCTTGCCCTTGACAAAAACCTCAGCAATACCGTTGACATCACAAACTATACAGCCGGTGTCCTTGAGCATTACCGCGAAATTACAAAAAGCAAGGAATATTTCGACACCTTCTACGGTTCTCTTCTTTTAAAGGACACAAAAACCGAGTCGCAAAAGACCCTCTCATTCCTCAAAAAGCTGTGTCTTGACTGTAAAAAAAGCGAGCTTGTTGAAGAAAAATACACCCCCGTTCTTGAAGAGGATATGCGCTTTATAAACGGTGTACTTTCCCTTCTCGACAAGGGTTACGAAGCCGTGCGCGGCTTTACCTCGGGTTACAAAAAAATGAGTTTTGCAAGTGCAAAATTCCCCAAGGATTTTGCCGACACCGAACTTAAAGACTTTGTAAAGAACAACCGTAACACCGTTTTCGGAAACTACGTTTCCTTTATTGCCGAAAGTTTCGGCTGCGACACCGAAAAGCTTGCCCTTGCGGCAGAGGATACCGGAAAAATACTGGCAAAGCTCTTTGAACTGTGTGCAATATTCCGCGAAAAACTCACACAAAAGAAAAACAGTCTTTCGGTTATCGAATTTTCAGATGCTGAAAGGTATGCACTGTCTCTTCTTGTTGAAAGCGCCAATCCCTTCCGTCCCACTTCCCTTGCCTTGAGACTGCGTGACGAGTACAAGGAAATATACATCGACGAATATCAGGACGTCAATCCTCTTCAGGATATGATTTTCAGGGCAATATCACGGGAAAACGAAAGCGGATTTGAAAAATCCAGATTCATGGTCGGCGACATTAAGCAAAGTATCTACCGTTTCCGAGGTGCCAGTGCCGACATCTTCATGCACTACCGCGACACCTTTCTCGACACGGACGAAAATTCCGGCGGCAGGTGCATCTTCATGAGCAACAACTTCCGTTGTTCTGAAAATGTCATCGATTTTACAAATTTTGTATTTAAACGCCTTATGAGTGAATACTACCTCGACGGTGACGCACTTATCTTTTCTCGCGCCGAAAAAGTGCCGTCAAAACACAAGGTCGAGCTTCTCACCTTCAACTACAGCAAAAACGAAGCTGAAGGCGTTTCGGCGGACGAGCTTGAGGCGGGGATTATCTGCAGAAAAATTCTGGAGCTTGTCAACAACCCCCGTCATTTGAATCCCGACGGAAAAATGTACACCTACTCAGATGTTGCAATTCTTGCCAAAAACAAGGATGTACTGCGTGAATTTGAGGCAGTTTTCACCTCTCTCGGAATTCCTGTCAGCAGCAGCGTGGGTGAAAATTTCTACGCGCGCAAGGAAATTATGCTGTGCCTTGATATGCTTCACAGCATCGACAATCCCGAAAAAGAAATATATCTTGCCGGCTTCATGCGCTCCTTTGCGGGCGGCTTTGACGACGATGAGCTGGTGCTTATAAAAAAACGCGACAAGCACAGAAAACTGTATGACGCGGTTATAGAATACGGAGACGAATCCAACACCGAAAACCCGCATCTCTCGGAAAAATGCCGCAAGTTCGTGGCATCCTTGCGGGAATACAGAGACTTTTCCAGAGGCAAGAGTGCAGAAAAGCTCATCTGGAAACTTTTCCTCGACTACGATCTTCTCACCGTCTGTTCATCAGACGGCTTCACATACGACGGTATCGGTGCAAGAAAGAATCTTTTAAAACTGTACCAGATTGCCCGCGATTACA
>RHMF01000778.1_pt1 | contig 18044 bp, 13 predicted proteins | sample 5365151 | NCBI WGS metagenome assembly RHMF01 (sample SAMN10266501, study PRJNA497801) | feces metagenome | isolation source: feces | host: Bos taurus | place: China: Prairie of Fairy Mountain | collected 2017-08-14 | reverse complement strand
GCCGTGCCAGCGGCCCTTGTTCAAGGTGCGCCGTATGCACATGACACCTACCGGCCCCATAGGGGCCGATACGATGATGCCTATCATAATCCCCTTTAGGATGAGTTCTACAAACGATATCTGCCCTGCAAATTGCTCCAACCAATTCATGCTACAAAATTAGTGCAAGCCGAACGGAAATGCAAATTTATTTGTAATTTCCTGAGGCGCCGCCGCTTGATTTCTGTGACGAAGTCGCTAAAGATACTACAAGCCGAGAGGAGAACAAAATAATTTTATAGGTTTAGGCGCTTAGAGTGCACTAACCATTATCCCTTTCGGTAAGAAATCAGGTGGATTCTCTTTGTCGTTTATTCGGTAATCATTATTTTTGCGATGGAAGTGTGGGTATGCTTACCCACTTATTCGTGTTTTTTTTACGAGAAATAAGACTTGCAACTATGAAAAAGATTATCAATCCCTATTTGGGAATGTCAGAAGATGAGGGCTACAATTGCTTTGCGTGTGCCCCGCACAATGAGCATGGACTCCACATGGAGTTCTATGAAGATGGCGACGAGGTAGTGTGCTACTGGACACCTGCTACGCACTTTCAAGGGTGGACCGATACGCTGCATGGCGGCATACAAGCTACGCTGATTGATGAAACGGCGGGGTGGGTGATAGCCCGTAAGATGCAGACCTCGGGCATGACCACCAATCTGAACATTAAGTATAAACGCCCCATCCCGACGGGTGAGCATGTGCGTTTGGAAATCCGTGCCCGTATATGTGAAATGAAACGTATGTTTGCCCTGATGCAGGCTTCCATCACGGTAGATGGCGAGGTGTGTACCACGGCCGAGCTCACCTTCTATTGCTTCTCGCAAGAGAAGGCGAAGGAGGAGTTTCACTTCTTGCCCTACGAGGTGGAAGAATAGAGAGGTGGAGGAGTAGATATGAGAATGCGAAACGCGCAGCTCCTTGCGGGGCTGCGCGTTTCATGGTTATTATAGAAGTTTAGTTTTTATTCCTTCTAAAGGGCATTAGATTACACCCTGAGCCATCATGGCGTTGGCTACCTTGATGAAGCCGGCAACGTTGGCACCCTTCACGTAGTCGATGTAGCCGTCGGGGCGTGTGCCATACTTCACGCACGATGCGTGGATGTTCTGCATGATGCTCTTGAGCTTCTTGTCTACCTTCTCGGCGCTCCAGCCAAGCTTGTAGCTGTTCTGTGTCATCTCAAGACCTGATACTGATACACCACCGGCGTTCGATGCCTTACCGGGTGCATACAGCAGCTTTGCCTCCTGGAAGGTCTCCACGGCCTCGGGTGTAGAGGGCATGTTGGCACCTTCTGACACGGCAATGCAGCCATTGGCTACGAGGGCGCGTGCATGCTCGCCATTGAGCTCGTTCTGTGTGGCGCAGGGGAGTGCGATGTCGCCCTTCTCATACCAGGGAGCTGCGCCAGCCACATACTTGCAGCCATACTTCTCGGCATACTCCTTGATACGTCCGCGACGTACGTTCTTTAGCTCCATGATGAAGGCGAGCTTCTCCTCGTCGATACCTGCGGGATCGTAGATGTAGCCGTTCGAGTCGCTCATGGTCACGGGCTTGGCACCCAACTGGATGCATTTCTGTACGGTAAACTGAGCCACGTTACCCGAACCGCTCACGAGGCACACCTTGTCCTTGATGTCGATGCCGCGTGTCTTGAGCATCTCCTGCAGGAAGTAGATGTTGCCATATCCGGTAGCCTCGGGGCGGATAAGCGAACCGCCGAAGTCGAGTCCCTTACCGGTGAGCACACCCTCGAAGTTGCGGGTGAGCTTCTTGTACATACCAAAGAGGTAACCTACCTCACGAGCACCTACACCGATATCACCGGCGGGTACGTCCATCTCTGCACCGATATTGTGCCACAGCTCTGTCATGAAGGCCTGACAGAAGTGCATCACCTCATTGTCGCTCTTGCCCTTGGGGTCGAAGTCCGAGCCACCCTTGGCACCACCCATCGGTAGGGTAGTGAGTGCGTTCTTGAAAGTCTGTTCGAATGCGAGGAACTTCAGTGTACTGAGGTTTACTGAGGGGTGGAAACGGAGACCGCCCTTGTACGGACCGATGGCATTGGAGTGCTGCACACGGTAGCCCATATTGGTTTGCACCTTACCTTTGTCGTCGACCCATGTGACACGGAAGGTCACGATACGGTCGGGCACACAAAGACGCTCTACCAAGTTGGCGGCCTCAAACTCGGGGTGCTTGTTATACTCATCTTCAATGGTTGACAGCACCTCGCCTACGGCCTGAAAATACAGCTCTTCGCCGGGGAAATGCTCTCTAAGTACTGCTAATGTCTCTTGTACTTTCATACTAATACCTATATTTGTTATCTAATTCGGGTGCAAAGATACATATATTTTATGATATAAGGAATAAAATAGAAAGAAAAATCAAAGAATAAACGATAATTTGTTATTTTAGTTTTGCTTTGTGTGGACATTTGTTATCTAAAAGGCTTGTTTTGCGAATTATTGTCATTTATGGTGGCTGTTTGGTGGATTATTGTTACTTTTGTGACGTGATTCATCATAAATATGACATTATGAACAAACTTTCCGTTTCCCGTATCGCCTCCTTGCCCACTGTTGCTGCCGACGTGCCTGCCGTGCTCGACGCTATGGGCGTAGCCTTTAGTCCCATTGCAACGGTCAACTGGCCTGCAGAGTATCCCTACTGTCCCGAGGCTGCTTTCCGCGCGGCTTGGTGTCCCGAGGGATTGGTGCTCCACTATCGTGTGAACGAACAGAGCGTGCGTGCCCACTATGCAGAGGATGGAGGCAAGGTATGGACCGACTCCTGCGTGGAGTGTTTCGTCCGCAACGCTGACGATGATACCTATTATAATATAGAGTGTAATTGTATTGGTACGCTGCTTGCCGCCTCAGGCAATGGCCGTCACAATCGTGTGCCCGTGGCTCCCGAGCTGCGCAGTGCTGTGTTGCGATGGGCCTCATTGGGTAGCAAGGCTTTCGAGGAACGCCACGAACCTACCGCCTGGGAGGTTGCCTTGGTGATTCCCGCCGCTCTCTTTGCTGCTCATCCGCTCCGTCTCCAGGCTGGTGCCACACTCCGTGCCAACTTCTACAAGTGTGGCGACGAACTCAGTGTGCCGCACTTCCTTTCGTGGAATCCCATTGAGGTGGCACAGCCCGACTTCCACCGTCCCGAATATTTCGGCGAACTGGAACTGATGTAATCATAAACCAACAACAAATACAATGAAAACACCGAAACGACTTTTCGTGGCCACAGCCCTCGTGGCATCGCTCATGGGCGGTAAGGCCACAGCGCAGGAGGCTGCAAGCTATGTCCCTGCCGAAGAGAACTTGAAGGCCCGTCAGGAGTTTGCCGACAGCAAGCTCGGAATCTTCATCCACTGGGGCATATACAGCATGTTTGCTCAGGGCGAATGGTACATGACCAATGCCAATATCGATAATAAGGAGTATGCCAAGGCTGCCTCGGCATTCTACCCGATACGATTTGATGCAAAGGAGTGGGTCAGCGCCATCAAGGCCGCAAGTACATCTGCTTCACCTCGCGCCATCACGACGGTTTTTCCATGTGGGACACCGAGCAGTCGCCCTACAATATCGTAGATGCCACTCCCTTTGGTCGTGATGTCATCAAGGAACTGGCCGATGAGTGTCACCGTCAGGGCATTAAGCTCCACTTCTACTACTCGCATATCGATTGGACCCGCGACGACTACCCTGCCGGTCGCACTGGCCGCGGCACAGGCAAGGACCTTACGAAGGCCGACTGGCCCGCCTACTATGCCTTCATGAACCGTCAGCTCACCGAGCTCCTCACCAACTACGGCGAGGTGGGGGCTATATGGTTCGATGGTGTGTGGGACCATGATCAGGACACCATCCCCTTTGACTGGCAGCTCGAAGAGCAATACGCACTCATCCATCGCCTCCAGCCCGCCTGTCTCGTTGGCAACAACCATCACCAGACACCTGTCGAGGGTGAGGACATACAAATCTTCGAGCGCGACCTTCCCGGTGAGAACAAGGCGGGCCTCTCAGGTCAAGCTATCAGCCGTTTGCCTTTGGAAACCTGCCAGACAATGAACGGCATGTGGGGCTACAAGATTATCGACCAGAACTACAAGAGCCCCGAGACCCTCATCCGCTACCTCGTGAGCACCTCAGGCAAGGGTGCCAACCTCCTGCTCAACATCGGCCCTCAGCCTAATGGTGAACTCCCTGCAGCTGCCCTCGATCGCTTGCAGGCGATAGGGGAGTGGACCTCTCGTTATGGCGAAACCATCTATGGCACTACTGCCGGCGACATCAAGGCCCAGGAGTGGGGTGTCACCACTCGCAAGGGCAACCGCCTCTTTGTCCATATCTTCGACCTCAAGGCCCAGGAACTCTTCCTGCCACTCGACTGCAAAGTGAAGAAAGCCTTCGTGTACGACACCAAGCAGCCCATCAAGGTGAAGCGTAGCAAAGAGGGTGTTACCCTCCTTTTCGATGAAGTTCCCTCGGGTGTTGACTATATCGTGGAGCTGGAAACGAAGTGAATTCTGCAGACATAAGCATTCTTTTTAATAATAATGCTGCCCGTGATTCTGTATCTCAGTAAAGAAAAGCGAAAGCAGGTCAGAATGCTCTGACCTGCTTTCGCTTGTTTGGATTTCTTTCTGGTTTAGTTGACGGCTATCTCATCCACAAAAAGGAAAGCTCCATACCCCTTGGCGCCATGCCAATCGGGCATGCTATGCTCTACAAGGGCTTTGACTTTTACATAGCGTGCCTTGACTGGTGAAAAGTTCAGTTCGTGGGAATAGATCTGATTAGGATTCTTTTCTGTCATGGCCGGGTACTCTTCGCAGAATACATCGGTATACAGCTCTCCATCTTCAGATACGGAAACGATGAGGCCTCGGGCATCAAATACCCAGTCGCCTTTCTCAACACAGGTACTGAGCGATACTTGGCTTACCTCTTCCGTTTTTTGCAGGTCGATTACGGCTTCGAAGTCATTGCCGGCAAAACCCAACCAACGTCCTGTGCGGTAGTTGTGGTTGCCCTTCAGGCCATCGGTGAGTGTGGGGGCTCCTCCGTAGCCATAGCTGCGGTGGGTTGGCTGAAGTAAGGTTATGGGCTTGGCTGTGGCTTTGTTGAAAGTGATGTCCTCGGAAAATTGGCGTGTGGCGCCACGTTTGCCGATGCCTTTTGCTTTTAATGTGCAGTTGGCCTTGATTTCAATAGGCTTCTTATAAATAGCCGATGTTTCGGTTGGTTCGCTGCCATCGGTGGTGTAGTAGATGGGGCGACCGTCTATGGTGCTGAGTTCGGCAATTATACAGTTTTTTGTCGTGTCGGTTGTGAACGTCGCGTTTACGTCGAAGATATGCTTTGCGTAGTTGTAACCCTTGATGTCGTAGAGCTCGACTAATGGGATGATGCGCTGCTTAAAATCTTCAAAATCCTTGTTCTCAGGCTTGCACCATTGTACTTCGCAAAGGGCTGCCATGCGGGGTAGCTCCATATATTCTACGTGGGTGAATGTATGGATATATTCCGTCCATAGGTTGGCCTGCACGCCAATGATGTGTTTCTGCTGTTCGGGAGTGAGCGAGGGGTGCATAGGCTCGTAGTTGTATACGGTCTCTACTGGTACGTAACCGCCAATAGCTAAGGGTTCATCGGCAGTATGCTTCGTTTGGTAATAATCGAAATACATAAAGGTGTTGGGCGACATGATGCAGTTGTGTCCTTTCTTGGCTGCTTCCAGTCCGCCGGAGATGCCACGCCACGAATGTACGGTGGCTGTAGGTGCCAGTTCGCCTTCGAGTATCTCGTCCCAACCAATAATCTTGCGTCCCTTGCTGTTGAGAAACTTCTCGGCATGTGATATCACGAAACTCTGGAGGTACATTTCTGCACTGTGCTTGTCATCATCCTTGAGGCCGAGAGCCTTGATGCGGGCTTGGCATTTGGGGCATTTCTCCCATTCAGTCTTGGGGCATTCGTCACCGCCTACATGAATGTATTCAGAGGGGAATACATCAACAATCTCGGTTAATACGTCTTCGATAAAACCGAGGGTGGCATCATTGCCAGCGCAGAGCACATTTTCAGATACACCCCACATCTTCCACACTTCGTACGGCCCTCCTGTGCAACCAAACTCTGGATAGGCGGCCAGGGCAGCTTGCATATGTCCAGGGAGGTCTATCTCGGGGATTACAGTGATGTGACGTTCGGCTGCATAAGCAACAATCTCGCGGCAATCATCCTGAGTGTATTGGAAGGGACCGTAGTGTTGTCCGTCATACTCTCCACTGTTGCGCCCGATAACCGTTTCGCTGCGTTCTGCGGCTATGGTCGATAGTTTGGGGTACTTCTTCATCTCAAAACGCCAGCCTTGGTCGTCGGTCAGGTGCCAATGGAAACGATTGATGTTGTGTAGGGCTAAGATGTCGATGAATCGCTTTATGGAGTCTACGGTAAAGAAGTGGCGTGACACGTCAAGATGGGCACCGCGGTAGCTAAATCGGGGGTAGTCATTTATTTCTACTGCAGGTAGCTTGGCTTTGCCTTTTGTCACGGGGAGTGCCTTGCGCAATGTTTGTATTCCATAGAATACACCGGCAGGTGAAGCTCCGATGATTGCTATTCCGTCGGCGCTTACTGTCAGTTGATAGCCTTCGGGGTTATCGCCGCTATTCTCTACTGATAGCCTGATGGCCTTATTGCTTGACTGGTTGGTGATAGGTAGGTCAAGTCCTACCTTCTCTTTGATATATTCGGCCAGGAATGTGGCATTCTGCTTCATCGCCTCATCGCCTTGGTAGGCGATGGCGACCGTTTCGTCAAGGGTAAAGCTGGTACCTTCTGTTATGGTTATCTCTTGGGGCAATGGCACTACCTGATAGTTGGCGGTAGGGGTGTTGTCGTTGCAGGCAATCAGTCCACAACTGAATAATAGCATCGCTAATGTGTGTCTCTTCATACGTCTTCAGATATTAGTTAATGATATACTCTGCAAAAGTAACTATTTCTATTGGTTCTCGCAAGGCCCCTCACAACTACTTGTTGTGGTGGTGGAAAACAGTATACCTCTTCTTTGTGTTTCTAAAAAAATGACGTAAATTTGCATCTCAATTGAAACAACATAACAGTATATAACAATGAATACGAAAGTCAGATTGATAGTAATGAACTTCTTGGAGTTCGCTGTGTGGGGTGCCTACCTCACTTCTATGGGTGGGTACTTGGCTAAGGTGGGGTTGGCCGAGAATATCGGTTGGTTCTACTCGGTACAGGGCTTTGTGTCGCTCTTTATGCCAGCGCTTATCGGTATTGTTGCCGACCGCTTTGTGCCTGCTCAGAAAATGCTCGGTATCAGCCATCTGCTGGCAGGTGCATTTATGGCAATGGCGGGATATATGGGCATGGCGTATGGCGATAATGTGACGTTCGGTCAAATATTCCCCTTCTATGCAATCAGTGTGGCCTTTTTCATGCCTACTCTGGGACTCTCTAACTCGGTGTCGTACTCGGCACTTGACCGTGCGGGGCTTGATACCGTGAAAGCCTTTCCGCCTATCCGTGTGTTTGGTACCATAGGCTTCATCGTGTCAATGTGGATTGTTGACCTCATGGGTTTCCAACATGGTTATGAACAGTTTTTTGTAAGCGCCCTATGGAGCGTGGTGCTCGGTGCTTATGCCTTCACCTTGCCACCTTGTGCTGTGAATAAGGGCAAGAAGTCCGAGTCAATGATTGATGCTCTCGGTTTGCGTGCTTTTGCCCTGTTCAAACAGAAGAAGATGGCTATCTTCTTCATCTTCTCCATGCTGCTGGGTGTTTCGCTACAGATTACCAATGGTTATGCCAATCCTTTCATCTCAAGCTTTGCGGGCATTGCCGAATATGCCGACTCGTTTGCTGTGGAGCATGCCAATATCCTGATATCGCTCTCGCAGATATCCGAGACACTGTGTATCCTGCTCATCCCCTTCTGTTTGAAACGATTCGGCATCAAGAACGTGATGCTCATCGCCATGTTGGCCTGGGTGCTCCGCTTCGGTTTCTTTGCTGTGGGCAATCCTGGTAATGGTGTATGGCTTTTCGTGCTGTCAATGATTGTATATGGTGTGGCGTTCGACTTCTTCAACATTTCGGGTTCGCTCTTTGTTGATAAGGAAACGGACATGAATATCCGATCCAGCGCACAGGGGCTCTTCATCATGATGACCAACGGTTTTGGAGCCACTGTCGGTACGCTGAGTGCTCAGGCTGTGGTCAATGCGGTGGTCTACTCGAAGGACACGCCTATGGCGCAGATGGCCGGATGGGAGACGGTATGGTATATCTTTGCAGGCTATGCCCTCGTGGTGGCTATACTATTTGCCTTCATCTTCCGTTATAAGCATGTGAAGGAATAATATGAAAGTCGAACTCAAAGTGCAGGACCTGCTGCAGAAAGCAACGAACGATAAGTTCTATATCGCCCTGCTGCATGAGCGTGAAGGCAACCGTAGCCTCCCCATCTTGGTAGGCTTGCTTGAGGCACAGGCTATTGCCATGTACCTCAAGGGTGTTGCTACAGAACGTCCTATGCTCCACGACCTGCTGGTAGGTATGGCCGATGCTTTCTCCATACGCATTCAGGAGGTATATATATATAAGGTAAAGGCAGGCGTATTCTACTCCTATCTGGTATGTGAACAGTATGGGCAGACTATTAATGTGGATGCCCGCACTTCTGATGCTATTGCCATTGCCCTGCACCAAGGTCGCCCCATCTACATTGATGAGGAACTGCTCAATACGCAGTGTATGCGCGATGAGGGTGGGGGTGCCTACTCCATGCCTATCACCGTGATGAATACCGAGGTGCTGCGTAGTGTGCTGCAGACTGCTATCGAACGCGAAGACTATGAACTTGCCGCTCACCTGCGCGATGTGATACGAGAAAGAGAGGAGAATAATCATTCATAACTACAAACGTGCATTTATTTTACACACCCGACATTACTACCACCCTCGAATTGCCTCAAGAAGAGGCTGCCCATGCATTGCGTGTGCTGCGTCTCACCGAAGGCGATGAGGTGATGCTAACTGATGGCAATGGCTCGTTTTACCGTGCCGAGATAGATGTTGTCAGCGGCAAACGATGCTATGTGTGCATCGTAGAGACTACTACGCCCAATCCTCTTTGGCAGGGGCATTTGCACTTGGCACTCGCCCCTACGAAGAATATGGATCGCATCGAATGGTTTGCCGAGAAAGCCACCGAGATTGGGGTTGATGAAATTACTTTCCTTGACTGCCGATTTTCGGAGCGCAAGGTGGTGAAGACCGAGCGCGTAGAGAAGATACTTGTGTCGGCCATGAAGCAGTCGCTTAAGCCCACGCTGCCGCAGCTCAATCCCATGATTCCGTTCATGAAGTTCATTGCACAGCCTTTCGCTGGGCAGAAGTTCATCGCCCACTGTTATGAGGGCGAGAAAGAACCGCTCATGCAAGCTCTTGCTCCTGACGAAGATGCTCTCGTGCTCATCGGTCCCGAAGGCGACTTCAGTCCCGAGGAGGTAGAGGCGGCTATCGCCCACGGCTTCCGCCCCATCACTTTGGGTAAGTCGCGCCTGCGCACTGAAACGGCTGCCTTGGTGGCGGTACATATGATGAACATTGTGCATAATTCATAAATCAGAATTCACATTCGTGCGTTACTTCATCACCCTTTCATACGATGGGACCAACTATCATGGTTGGCAGATACAGCCCAACGGCAGTTCTGTGCAAGAGACATTGGAACAGGCACTCACTACGCTCTTGCGTGAAGAAACTTCGGTTGTTGGCGCTGGGCGTACCGATGCTGGTGTACATGCTCTAAAGATGATTGCTCACTTCGATACCGAGCAGCAAGTCGACTGCCAGCGTTTGGCCGACAAACTCAATCGCATACTCCCACCCGATATTGCCGTGCAGTGCGTGCAGTCCGTATGCGACGATGCTCATGCTCGCTTCAGTGCCACTTCGCGCACTTATCATTACTACGTGTCTACGGCCAAGGACCCTTTCAGCCGTCATCGTGCTATGCGCCTCTTTCATGCACCCGATTTTGAACGGATGAACGAGGCTGCCTGTCGTCTCTTTGGGTATACCGACTTTACCAGTTTCAGCAAACTCCATACCGACGTAGCTACCAACAACTGCCGTATTATGCAGGCTCGTTGGGAGCAGGTGAGTGAGTACGAGTGGCGCTTCGTTATTCAGGCCGATCGCTTCCTACGTAATATGGTACGAGCTGTCGTGGGTACCTTGCTTGAGGTAGGCCGTGGCAAGATGAGTGTCGGCGAATTCTGTCGTGTGATAGAGAAGAAAGACCGCTGCAGTGCTGGAACTTCTGTCCCGGGCCATGCACTTTTCCTTGTAGATGTCACTTATCCTGAAGGGGTTTTTGTTGAAAGTTAAACGGATGATGGTTAACGAAAACTGCACTACACACTAAACACTGAACAAAAAAATGTGGTTAGCATTAGCTTTTCTTTCCGCCGCTTTGCTCGGCCTTTATGATGTGAGTAAGAAGCAGGCTTTGCGCGGCAATGCCGTCATTCCTGTACTTTTTCTCAATACGTTGTTCTCGTCGCTCATCTTCTTGCCTTTTATCCTGTTGTCTGCAACCACGGGTGTGCTCGACGATACGATGCTACACGTGCCTGTTTGCGGTTGGGAGGTGCATAAGTTCATCATCATCAAATCATTTATTGTGTTGGGCTCTTGGCTTTTCGGCTATTTTGGTATGAAGCACCTGCCCATCACCATCGTTGGCCCTATCAATGCCACACGTCCAGTAATGGTGCTGTTGGGTGCATTGCTTATCTTTGGCGAGCGTCTTAATGGTTATCAGTGGGTAGGTGTTCTGCTTGCTATGGTATCGTTTATGTTGCTGAGCCGTAGTGGGAAGAAGGAAGGTATTGACTTTCGGCATAATCGTTGGATATACTTTGTTATACTCTCTTCGCTGCTTGGTGCCGTAAGTGCGCTATACGATAAGTTCCTTATGCAGCGGTTCGATAGTATGGTTGTGCAGTCGTGGTTTACCATCTATCAGTTTTTTATTATGGGATTCGTACTTTTGATATTATGGTATCCCAAACGTCAGCAGAGTACTTCATTTCATTGGTCGTGGGCCATACCGCTCATCTCAGTATTCCTTTCTGTGGCCGACTTTGCTTACTTCACCTCTTTGGCGCAGGAAGATTCACTTATCTCTGTAGTCTCCATGGTACGCCGTGGTAGTGTAGTGGTATCATTCCTTTGCGGTGCCCTGCTTTTCCATGAGAAGAACCTGCGTAGCAAAGCGCTTGATCTCTTGCTTGTCCTCCTCGGTATGCTTTTCCTTTATTTAGGGTCGCGTTAGTTGAACCATGTGAGCTCCCGGTATCCGCATATCCTTTAGAATGGATAGCCTACGGCGAAGTGGAAGCATAGGCCTTTACCGAAGTGGGGTACATTGTAGTAGCCACGCTTGCTGGTAGCGTAGGGTATATGGATGGGGATACCCATGTCGGCGCGGAGCACAAGTATGCGGAGATTGTAGCGCAGTCCTACACCAGTGCCTAAGGCTATATCGCGTCCTAAAGTCTTCCATTGGAACTGTGCACCAGGACGCATCTTGTCGTGACGTAGCAACCATACGTTGCCGGCATCTACAAAGAGTGCCCCGTTCAGTTGGGCGATGAGTGGGAAGCGCCATTCGATATTGGCTTCTAACTTGAGGTCACCTGTGTGGTCGATGTATGCATAACGGCCGCTCGAATGATAGCTGCCAGGCCCTATACCACGGAGCGGGAAGGCACGTAGGTCATTGGCTCCACCGACATAGAACTGTTCGCTGAATGGGGATACACGGCTGTTCCCATAAGCATATATAGCACCGGCAATAAGGCGGGTGGCGAGAGTGTGACGTGCTGAGAGGTGATAGTAACGGCAGGCTTCAATGGAGCCTTTGATGAACTGGGCGAAGGGGGTGCCGAGAAGTGTCTTCCCGCGCTCGCTGAGCTTGTGCCCAGTGGCGGCATAGATGAGTGAGGTGGCTGCACCTGCCGAGGTGAACGAGAAGGTGAGCTTGGAGGTGTTGTAGGCACCTGATATGTTATTGCTTTTGATGGCACTGTTGTCGTAGGTGGCAGTGTAGGAGAGGGCGGGGATGAATTGGTTGCGGAAAGAAAGGCCGATGATGGGATTAGCGGTCATCACAGAATCGAACCGATGGGTAGTCTTCTCCAGTGTGTTGAAAGTAAGACGGAAAGGAGTGACGCTGTGTGTGAGGTAATCAGAACTGGAGAAGGCATAGGTGAGGTTCCCGCCAAAGGCAAGCATGCGGAAGAAGCCACCTCGGTTGAGCCAATCGACATAGAGGCGTGAGGTGGTAGATACGGCGTGCTGGTAATGATAGTGGTACCCGCCAGGAAAGAGCAGCTGGGGAACTGACATCGAAATGTCGGCACCCAGTTCAAAGGAGTTTACTACTGAACCTTCGCGACGTAGTGCACGGTTGGTTTGCCACTCGTATGACCCTTTCAAACGGAGCTGTATGATCTCGGCCATGCGGAAGAGGTTTTTGCGCGAGAGTCCTACGACTGCACCAGGACCTACCTGGTCGTTGCTCTTGGCCGTAAGGTTGGTCTCCAGAGAGAATTCGTAGGGCGGCTCCAATAGGGCGGTGATGTATACGTCTAACGTATCGCTCTTCCAAATGCTGTCGCGTGGTATGTAGTTGATGCTTACGCCATTGAAGATGCCCAAGCGGTTGAGCTCGCGCTGTGTGTCATCCTGCTCGGCCGGCGAGTAGGTGCTGCCGCGTAGGTATCCTAATCGGGATTGCACCAATGCTTGGCGTATTGGTGTGTGCGTGCCTGTATACAGGTAGGTGAAGAGGGGGGTGGAAAGTGTGTCTGTGGGTGGTTGGTTGGGTTCGTTGCGAACGGCAAAATAGGTGCACCCTATGTGCCAGGGACGGGTGACGTAGGTTGGCAATGCTTCGCGTGGCTCGATGCGCAGTTGGACTTCCCCTTTGTATAGGGTGGTATCGGCCAGGATACTAATCATGTCGGGACGAAAATAGTAGTAACCGTGTTGGCGGAAAAGGTTGAAGAGGCGGTTGCGCTCACCGCTCAGCGTGGCGTAGCTCAGCTGATCGCCTTGGCGCAGGAGACGCTCTGCTGATGTGGAGCGCAGGAGACTGTCCATCGGGGCGGTAAAGTTGCGGTATTCCACTTGCCCGTAACGTAAGGGAGTGCCCAGTCGCATCGTGTAGGATAACTCGGCCTTCTTCGGGTTCTTGAGCGTGTCGATATGGTACGTGACATCGCTTCCGAAATATCCATAGTTTCTCAGTGTATTATTGGCCACTTCAGCTCTGAATTCGGGATTGACAGTAGAGATGAGTATGGGTTGTGAGGCAAAGGTCTTGAAGAGCCAGCGGCGCAGTCCGGTGCTGTCGTCTACAAAAGCATTGTATGCCCACAATCCGATAGGGAGGGGTATGCGGTAGCGCGAACTGCCCAACAACGCATTGTTGGGTGGCGACACGAAGGCTACCTTGGCTTCGGCTATGGCTTTGTCGCGCAGGGGAGTGTAGGGGGCATCTGTCACTTCAATGGAGCGAGTGCCTGTATAGAGCAGTTCACCTTCAGGGAGCCTGCTCACGGTGGAACAGGATCCGAGCAGCATGACTGCAATGAGCATATATGTGAGGTTTCGGCTGTTCATGGTTTATCGTCTCAGTTTTCTCAGTTGTCTGCGGTAGGCATATCCCACACCTGTTTCGTGGATTTCACCTTCGAGGATGCTTTCATAGTTCTTGTCGTAGAAGAACCGCAGGTATTGGCTCCCATTAGGCACTATGCGCCATTCTATGCTGATGTTGTTGATGATGGCATCGCTCTCTATGCGCTCATTGCTGGTGGTGACACTGCCTCCTACGACTATGCGTATGCGGTCGTTCCATAGGCGCTTGGCTATGCTGAATGAGTAGTCGGTGCGGGTACTCACACCACTCACACCATCTTGCAGGGGCTCTATCCCTACGCTGACGTCTACTGTCCGAAAGGCATCGCGCGAAATGTTGTCGAGCTGCGACTGTAGAAATCCCATCAGAGCGGTATTCATTAGGTTGCCTGTGCCACCTTCGCCGAGGTATAGACCGGTGGTGAGCAGGGCTACGGCAAGCTTGCTACGTTCGTCGGGCGAGAGGGCGGCAAGTGTGTTCTGCATTGATGCGTTCTCGGGGGCTGTTAGGGTAAACTGTAAGCCTAATTTGTTCATCGTGTCGGTGAGGGTGATGCCCGTCAAAAACAGTACCGACTGGGGAGAACCATCGAGGGTGACTGAGGCTCTGATACGGTCTTCGGCTACGACGTTGAGCATAGGATTGGTGGCATTGCCCGACCATTGTACGGTGCTGCCTGCACGTATGGTCATCTGATGCACGTGTAGCAGTGGTATGTTCATGTTCAGTGTGCCTGTCTCGATGGTGTATTTTCCCGACAGACGTAGGCCACTGGCAGGGATGTATTGCAGGTTAAGGTTGCCACCACCTTGCAGGTTTCCAGTGTTTTGTCCGCTACTGCCCAGCAGTATCTCCAGTTGCACTGTCGGGTCAATATCGATGTTCAGGTCCATGGAGAATCCGTAGGGAACATAGTGTCGGGCTGTCGTGGGGGTGGCGATTTGCTCCTGTTGGGCAAAATTGGTAAAGGTAACCACATTGTCAATCTGGTTACCCGAGGTTAGTATGGCATCCTTATAAATATAATGTATGTACGAGCCTGTGCGTAGTTTCAGGTTCCCGGTGAGCGAGAGGGCATTGTAGGGACCATCGATAGCCACTTCTCCGCTCACGAGGGCACTGCCATAGAGTGTCGATAGGCTGGTGCGTTTCTGTAGCAAATCAGTTCCTCTAGCTTTGAGTGTGAGGTGCAGGGTAGGTGTTGTATGCAACAGGGTGATGTGTCCGTTAAGCGTGAGTGGCTGCTTGTTGCTCCCTGGGTATAGGGGCAGATCAGTAAGGGTGAAGCGTCCCTTACTGTAGGGTATCGTTATCGTATCACGTGTTTGTAGCTGTAGGCTATAAGTCGGTAGCGCGTAGTGCAGGTCGGTGAGGGTGAGTGTACCCGATAGATTATCGGGGGAGAAGTCGTCGGTCCATATGGCTACTGCCTGTAGTGAGGTACTCAGCTGCATGGTAGGGGTACTCCAGTTTAATCGTTCCGATTGTATTTTGGCGTGCACTACTCCTTCGGTGTAGCGGGCAGCAAGTGAGAGACTGTGGGTGCTTGCTCCTTTTGCCGAGAAACCGCTCACTGCTACTTGGGCTGTTAGTCCGTGGTGGGTCTCACTTAGGGTGCCCTGTATCGTGTCGTAGTCGATGCCTATAAGCGACAGGTAGTGGCTCACGGGATTGTCGGTGCCTACCGATAGCTCTGCAGCAATATTCGATAAGTAGTGAGTGTAGGATACGGTAGCCGTGTCGGCTGGTAGCTGCCATTGCCAAGGGAATCCTTGGGTGTGTGCCCTGATGGCAAGCTGAAGGTCGCTTGACTGCATGCCCAGTGCTAAAGAATCGGTTGAGAAATCGAGGTGCAATGCCAGGTCCTGCGGATAGGATGTTCGGGCGGGCGTGGTGAGAGTGATGCCATACATGCGCCCGTGTAGTGAGTAGTAGGTAGGGGTGGCATGCAATGTCAAGTTGCACCGGAATGTTGGGTGCAACTCCTCGCTTATCAGTTGCAGACCTTTCAGGTCAATGTCGGCGACGTTGGCATGAAGATGCGCTTCGATGCTCTCCTCGGCAAATCGGGCGGTACCATTCAGATGTAGGCGCATCAGTGTGTCGGCGTAGCTGACAGCTGCGTGTAGCTGGCGATTGTCAAGGGTGGTCTGCACGGTGGCGTTGGTGAATGTATGACCATCCCATAGCAAAGAATCTATGTGCAGGTGGGCATTTATGGAGGTGCTGTTGTCCTGGAGGTCGAGTCCTCTGCCCGTGATGGCAATCTGCAGTGTGGCAGTTTGCAGGGGGCCTTGCGCCCATAGCTGTTGTATGTCAAGTGTGTGTGTAGCTGCTGTCAGGCTATAGCTCTGTGTGCTGGGCCTATAGCCGCCGTCCAGTGTTATGCTGCCATCGTGGATATGCAGGTGTAACTGTGTATGCAACGTATCGGTGGCATAATTTGCGGTGCCTCGTAAGGCAATGCTGTCTGGTATCGCGATGGGGAACTTTAAGGCTGCAGCCAGTGGCTCTAACTCCCAGGTGTGGGCATCGAAGTTGAGGCTTGCTCTGCGCAGTCGGTTGTCGTCAATGGCAAGAAGATTCCCGCTTGTGGCTATGTCGAGAACCGATGGCCATGACACTTCGCATTGCTTTACGTGCAGCGTGTCGGGCGTACCGTTTACAGCCAATGCAATTTGGATTGGCGAAGTGTCCTCATATGCTCCTATAGTGGCGATTGCTTTACTTGTCGTAGGACTTAGTGGGGCGAACATCTTGAGTAGGTCCGTCATATCGGTGTGCCCGATAATAGCAGCTACCGTACCTTCTATACCTCCTTCGTTGGTTAGTCGGGCGTGTCCTGCGAGAGACGATTCTTCGGTGCGGAGACTTAGATGAGGAAATTCCAGCATGTCCTCGGTGAGGAGCAGTGCGAGCGTCCCTTCCCGTAGCCTTATGCCTCGCTCTTCTGTGAAGGAGAGGGCGGTGAGCACGGCGCTGGTGGCTGTGGACGAGTGATGTATGGAGTCGATATGCATGGCTATATCCGTCAGATGCCACTCACGGTCAGCATCCTTATAACTGAGCGTGCTTTCGTTGAGACCTATGTGCCCGATGTGCAATGTTAGGGGCAATGTCTTTTCTTTGTCGTTGGTCCGTGTCTCTCCTTGCTGCTGTGTTAAACCTACTGCGCAGCCAGTAAGAGCAATGCCTTCTACTGTCAGGAACCATTCGGGCCACGTATAATGGATGGCATCTAAATGCAGACGACGTATGTCACCATCGATGCGAAGCGAGGTTATCAGGGTGTCGGTATGCAGGGTCACTCCCTCCATCGTGAGATGATGAGCTATCACCTGCCTCTTCAGCAGTGGTCGTAGGCCGATTTGGGTATCCATATGTTCTACTGCCAACAGCGAGTCTATCTGTACGTCACTTGCCTCTATGCGTAGTGGCCATCGCAGGCGTACTTCTCTGGCCTGTATGCTGTGTCCGCTTAGCTCTGATAGTTGCTGCATGGCCCATTCTCTCCCTATCTGCTGTGTGGCAGGGAGGTATAGAAGCATCACCATACATATGGGTATCAGCAGCACCACCACGATTCCTGCTGCCAACCATCGGAGTATTTTCTTCATATCAGGAGACTATGTCTTGAATTTCGAAACAGCCGAAAAATATGTAATGTTTATGTTGGTGGAAAATAAAAGTGGATAAATAATTTTGTTCTGCACTTGGTTTGCACTATCTTTGCGCCCTATTAAATTAAGGTAAGAAGGAATAACAATACACGCGAGAATTTTGGTAGTAAGATAGGGGCTGTACTTGCTGCGGCAGGTTCAGCCGTGGGGCTGGGCAATATATGGCGTTTCCCTATTGAGGTGGGTACGAACGGTGGTGCAGCTTTCATTATCATATATGTAGCTTGTGTGCTGCTGTTGGGTATACCCATTATGATGGGCGAGTTCCTCATAGGTCGCCACACGCAGGCCAATACAGCCGGGGCTTATCGTATGCTGGCTCCCGGCACTCCATGGCGATGGGTTGGTCGTTTGGGCGTGCTCTCAGGATTCGTTATCTTGAGCTACTACTCGGTGGTGGCAGGCTGGACGGCCGAGTATACGGTGTTGGCTATCGGCAACTACTTTGACGGAAAGACTACGGCCGATTTTCCCCAGATATTCAATCAGTTTGTGAGCAATCCGTGGTTGTCGGTGTCTTGGATGCTGGCTTTCATGGTTATCACT
>RHMF01000481.1_pt1 | contig 18049 bp, 18 predicted proteins | sample 5365151 | NCBI WGS metagenome assembly RHMF01 (sample SAMN10266501, study PRJNA497801) | feces metagenome | isolation source: feces | host: Bos taurus | place: China: Prairie of Fairy Mountain | collected 2017-08-14 | reverse complement strand
GTTGGTAAGGTGCATTCCTTGGTATTTGCTGCCTTTTTTGCTTTCAAAGTATGGTAGGTTTTCTATTCCTTCGGTTAAGGCTGTGTAGAAAGTTAGTGAGTCTTCTGGTATTAGGAAGATGCTTCCTGTACGGTCGTAGGCATCGCCTGAGGATTGGGTAGTGAGTTCAAGGAAGTATTGATAGTGGGTTGGTAGGGCTTGTAGGTTTAGTTTTTTTAGGATTAGGGTTCCGCCTGCAAAGTGTATGGTTGTGTCAAGTGGCATTGGACCTTGGTGTTTGATGGTGTCGCCCCAATGTATGCGTTGTTTTGAGAAGATATTGGTTGTGATGACTTTTTTGTCTTTTTCTATTTGGTCTAATTCTCTGAATGTTACTTGTTTTGCGTTTGTAAGGGGTTGTGTGTTGATTTGGGCTTTTTTTGTTTGAAAGGGGTTTTATGGTGCTTAGTTCTGTTATGCTACTTCCATTGCGTTGAAATTTGATTAGCACTCCTGGTAGGTTGGAGAATTGTAAAAAGGGTGTGGCGTTCATTTTTAAGTCTTCGGTTATCCATAGTTCTATGGTGTTGGAGTTGATGGAGGTGCGATATTTTTTACATTTATAGCCGTTTACTTCTTCTTCTCCTTGGGGTTCTAAGGTTTTTTCAGCAATGGTGCTGGTTGCAAGGTAGGCTTCTGAGTCTTGGTATTCTAATTGTCGGTAAAGGGTTTTGGTCTTATAGTTTATGTAGAGGGTTTCGTGGGCAAGGCCTTGGATTGGGTTGTATTGCATTATGCCTTCATCGCTTTGGATTGAGATTTCGTCTTGGTTGCGATAGATTATCGTTAGGCTTGTGTCTTGTTTGGCTACGTCTTTGATGTAAGATTGGTAGGTTAATTCATGTTTTTGTGCCTTTAGGGTGGTTATACTCGCTATGGCAATTATGGTTAGGATTATTCTTTTCATTTCTATATTCTGTTATTAGTTTTTGTATTTCTATTTTTCTTCCACATTCATAGTGTCCTTCTTTGCATTGTTTTGCTCCGTGAAGTCCACATGGTTTGCATTCTGGTTTTGGTTCTGCTTCCACTACTAGGCTGTCATCACTTAGGGGTGTGAAGCCAAAGTCGGTTGATGTGGAACAGAAAACGGCTGTTACGGGGGCATTAACCGAGGTGCATAGATGCAAAGGTGCGGAGTCGTTGGTGAAATTCATTTTGGCGTCTTTCATCAGAGAGGCTGATTGAAGGAGGGTTAGTTTGCCAGAGAGGTTGAGGGTGTTGGCGTGGGTGGTGCGTTGTAGTATGTTTTGACATAGGTCTTTGTCTTGTTTTGAGCCTAAAAGGTAGAGCATGGAGTCTTGTGGCAAATGATTTGCTAATTCTATCCATTTTTCTATTTCAAGGGTCTTGGTTGGCCATAGTGAGGCTGGGGATATGGTGTAGTAGTTTCCGTGTTTATAGACTGAAACCTTTGAGATGTCTTCTTGACTTGGGTAGAGCTGTGGACGTGGTGCTGTCTTACACCAATAGCCTTCTAATAGGGAGATATTTCTATCGACTTCGTGTACGGCTTTCTCTATTTTGTGTTCTACTCTGTGGGTAAAAAACATTGAGAGTGGGTTTTTCTTGAAGCCTATGCGTTTTTTAGCTCCTGAGTATAGGGTTACAAAGCCAGAAGAAAAGAATCGCTGTACACAAAAGACTACATCGTATTTCTCTTTTCTTATTCTATCGCATAAATCCCATAGTCTAAGGTATTTTTTATCGCTCTTATTCCACACCCATAGGTTGTTTATAAAAGGGTGGTTGGTGAAGAGTTGTTGGTTAGGGCTTTTTAAGAGTAGGTCTATTTGAGAGTTCGGGAATTTGTGATGTAATTTCTCTAAGAGTGATGTTACAAGTATCACATCTCCAATAGAGGCTGTTTGGATTACTAAGATTTTTTCCATAATGTTTTAAAAATAAAGCCGCCCAATGTATTAATCGAACGGCTTTGGTGAAAATTTCAACAATTCTAATGTTATTCTACAATAAGATTCCAGTTGTGTGTATCTTCAACTTCACCTTCTTGTATTCCTTTTAATTGTTTGTAAAGTTTTGTACATACAGGACCTGCTTCTGTGCCGTAATCGTAAACTTTACCTGTTTCTCTATCTACTATTTTTCCAATTGGAGAGATAACTGCTGCTGTTCCGCATGCTGCTACTTCTTCAAATGTAGATAATTCTTCAACAGAGATTTGTCTTTGTTCTACTTTCAATCCCATGTCTTCTGCTAATTGACGCAATGACATATTTGTGATTGATGGAAGTATAGAACTTGATTTTGGAGTGCAGTATGTGTTATCTTTTATTCCAAAGAAGTTTGCTGCTCCTGCTTCATCGATGTATTTCTTTTCTTTTGCGTCTAAGTAAAGTACGTTTGAGAATCCTTCATCGTGAGCTCTTTGTCCTGATTGAAGAGATGCTGCGTAGTTTCCTCCTACTTTTAATGTTCCTGTTCCAAGTGGTGCTGCACGGTCTGCATCTTTTACTATTTGGATTTGAACTGGTTTGAAGCCTTCTTTGAAGTATGGTCCTACAGGGCCTGCAAACACTACGAATAAGTATTCATTTGCTGGTTTTACTCCAACTTGTGCTCCTGTTCCTATCAATAATGGACGTAAGTACAATGATGCTCCGCTTCCTGCTGGTGGAACAAATCTTTCGTTACGTTTTACTACTTCGATACATGCTTTTACGAATAATTCTTCTGGAACTGGTGCCATCATAACGCCTTCTGCAGAACGGATTAAACGTTTTGCGTTTTCGTATGGACGGAACAAACGGATTTTTCCATCTACTCCTCTAAATGCTTTCATTCCTTCGAATGCTTCTTGTCCGTAGTGAAGACAAGTAGCTGCCATGTGCATTGTTATTTCTTCTGAATCTGTTACTTCTAATTCGCCCCATTTACCATCTCTGTAATAGCAACGAACGTTGTAGTCTGTTTTGAAGTAACCAAATGGTAGGTTTTTCCAATCTATGTTTTGCATTTCTTTATGTTTTTATTGTTATTTTTGGCAAAGGTAGGTATTTATTTTTAATTGACCTATTCTACGGCTTCAAATTTTAAGAATTTTTCTTTAAATTCTTGTGGAATTTCGGCTGAGGCTTGTGTTTTTGCATCAAATCCTGCAAGTATTGTCTTGCAAGTGCCTTTTATTTCTCCTGAATCCGTGATTAATCTTTGGTGCATTGTCATGGATTTTGTCCCAAACTTAACAAGTTTTGTTTCTACATATAGTTTTTCTCCTTGTAGTATGGGTTTGAAAAAGTTGTTTTCGGTGTTTACTATCACAACTATGGTTTTGTTCCAATCAAACACTCCTCCATTTACTGCTTCAAAGTAGTTTATTCTTCCAAGGTCGTAATATTGTGCTTGGTAGCTATTGTTTACGTGGTTTAATACGTCTAAATCGCTGAACCTTATTTGGATTGGTAAGCGAAATTTATAGTTGTCGTTTTCTGGTCTTATTATATCCATTCTTTTTTTTTGCAAAGATAGGGGTTTTTTGTACTTTTGCAAACTCATTTTAGCAATAATTTATTGTATTTTGAAAGTATTAAGTTTTGAGGATTTAAAAAGTTTTGAGCAACGACCTGCTGTTTCTATTGGTATGTTTGATGGCGTACACAATGGTCATCTTTTGTTGATTGAGCAGTTGATTCAAGAGGCTAAGGATTTGAATACTTGTTCTATGGTTATCACTTTTGATTGCCACCCAAGACAGGTTATTTCCAATAATGAGAATGAGGTTAGTATTCTTCAAACTTCTAATCAACGTTTAAGGAGTTTGTCTAAGAGTGGTGTGGATTATTTGGTGATTCTACATTTCACTAAGGAGATTGCTATGCTTGAGGCTTCGGAATTTTTAGACTTGGTTATTGAAAAGATTAATCCTCAAACCTTATTGCTTGGTTATGATAATCGTTTTGGTAGAAAGGGCTCTTCGGAGTTTGAGGATATTCTTCAAAAAGGGGAATATAGAAACATTAAGATTAAGCGTACTAAGGCTTGTCTTTGGCATAATGAAAAGGAAATCTCTTCTACTCAAATTAGAAAGGCATTAGAGAAGGGTGATATAAAGTCGGCTAATCAAATGTTGGGATATGATTACAGTATTGAGGGAAAAGTGGTGCATGGATATAAGATTGGTAGAAATCTTGGCTTTCCTACTGCAAATATAAAGCCTTCTAACAATAAGCTTATCCCACCTGAGGGAGTTTATGCTGTTAGATGTGAGGTTGATGATTTGATTTACAAAGGTGTCTTATCAATAGGAAAAAGAGAAACCTTAGAAAAAAATAAAAAAGCCATAGAGTTACATATTTTTTCCTTTGAAAGAGAAATTTATTCCAAAGAGATAATTATTTTTTTTAAAGCGTTTTTGAGAGAACAAAAGAAGTTCCCTTCTGTTGATGAACTCGTAGTGCAAATAAAAAAGGATTGTGAGAATGCAAAGAATATTCTTTCTGATTATTAGTTTATTTCTCACAAATCTTTCCTTTTCTCAATCTTATTGTTACAAGTCTTTACAAGAGGCTTTAAAAGAAAAAGATTGTGTGAGGTGTCTTAATCTTTCTAAACAAAGATTAAAGCAAGTGCCAAGTGAGGTGTATGAATTTTCTAAGTTAGAGAAATTAATTTTAACTAAGAATAAAATAAATCATATACCTGATTCGTTATCTTCCTTACAGCACTTACGATATTTGGATATTGCTTCCAATTACATTGACTCACTTCCCCCTACTCTATCCGCTTTACCAATGGATACTCTCATTATGTGGGATAACCCTATTTATGAACTACCAAAGGAGTTGAGTAAATGGAATTTACGCTATCTTGACCTAAGGGCTATACAGATGAATAAAGAAGAACAAAATAATATAAAATTACTCTTCCCTAAAGCAAGGATAAGAATGGATCACCCTTGTAATTGTGGAAGGTAACAAAGACTTTTAAAAGATATGAAAATAGCAATATATCAAGCAGATACAAAAGACAATGCAATAGAAGAAAATTTAGAAAGATACAAAAAAGCCATACAGGGTTTAGAGCCTCAAACTGATTTGTTAATCTTTCCAGAAATGTTCAACACAGGCTTTACCATAGACACCGAGTATGCAGAGGATATGCAAGGAAAATCACTTGCATTCTTAAAACAAATTGCACAAGAAAAAGACATAGCCGTAGAGGGTAGTATTTTGATAAAAGAGAATGAGAAGTATGTAAACAGACACTTCTTTGTAACAAAAGATAAGGTAGAGTACTATGACAAGGCACATCTTTTCTGTCTTTCAAAAGAACCGAAAGTAGTTACAAGAGGTGATAAACAATTAATAGTTGAGTATAAAGGTTGGAGAATTAAACTTTTAACTTGCTATGATTTAAGATTTCCTACTTGGGCTCGAAACCACTATTCAAAAGAGAAAGGATTTGATTACGATATTTTAGTTTACGTTGCAAGTTGGGCAGATGACAGAATTAGTCATTGGGAGTTGATCTTACCAACAAGAGCAATAGAAAATCACGCCTACGTAATGGGGGTTAATCGTTGTGGAATAGACAAGAAAGACTACACTTACAAAGGAGCTTCCATAGCAATAGATTTTCAAGGTGAAACAATGGCAAGAGCAACCGATGATAAAGAAGAAATTATCTATGCAAGCCTTAATAAAGACGCCTTAAAGACTTACAGAGAAAAATTTCCTGTTTGCTTAGATTGGGACGATTAGTTTTTTTACTATATTTGCAAAAAATTATTAATTATATGAAAAGATTTTTTGTTTTTTATCTTTCTTTCTTTGCATTTGCTCTTGCTAATGCTCAAGATATTCCTAATATGACAAAGGATTATGATTTGTCGGGATACCCTTCTACAGTTCGTTATATGAAGTTTGAGTCGGACTCTGCTTTGAAATCTCAACGCACAAGCTTTATTGATGATTATCAATTGGAGTTTAACAACATCAGACAATTAACTCATAGAGTGAACTTCATAGATGGAAAAAAGGATAGATTTATAGATTATCAGTATGACAACAATAAACAATTAGTTAAAAAGACTTTGATGGAGGCTAATAACAAAATTGTTGCTGTTACTACATACGAATACAACTATTTAGGACGTTTGGCTAAGGCCGTTGAGATAGAATATCCTCAAAGCCGTGGTGGTGCAAATACTATTATGAGAACAGAGGAGTTCTTTTACAATGCAAAGGGATTTTTAAGTAAATACACTATGGATTCTCAAAACGAGAGAGAGAATAAAACGATTGAGTATTTCTATGGCCCACAAGACAGTTTGATTCACACAATTTCTACTTTTCATTTCACAAAAAACGTAGATAAGGTTACATATAAAAGAGATTACAAACACGATGTGATTGAAAAGATTTACGTTAGAAATGACAAACAAACAAGAAGAGAAACCTTTGAACGTGATGACAAAGGCTTGGTTGTGAAAAAAGAAGTCTTTAACGCAAAGGATAAAAAACTTCTTACCTATACATACGAATATGATGTACATAACTATATGATTTCTGAGGTTGCGGTAAACGATAGAGGTGTAAAAACCATAGAATACTACTATCAATATGAAAAAGATAAATACTTCAACTGGACAAAACGTATTACCTTTGACTCTTGGACAGAGAAATATACAGAAATCAGAAAGATAGAATACTTAGATAAAGAATATTGGTACGAAGACTTAAAAGACGCAGACACTAAGCGAGTAATTCGCGAGAATTAGTAAGAGCGGCTTGAGTAGGGTTTTCATCGGAAAGCATTTTTGCAATCTCTACAACCCTTTCTTCGTAAGTTAATAGAGTGATGTGGGAAAAGGTTTGATTTCCCACATCATTTTTATATACCTTAAATTGATTTTCTGCTTTGGCAGCAATTTGTGGCAAATGGGTTATTGCTATTATTTGACGATTTTCCGACATAGTTTTCATTATCTGTGCAACCTTTGAGGCAATATCACCAGATATTCCACTATCTATTTCATCAAAAATAAGAGTTGGCATATTGTCTTTTTCAAGATGAATAGCCTTTAAAGCAAGCATTAATCTTGACAACTCTCCTCCTGAGGCTACTTTATTAAGAGTGCGATATTGTGTTGTGAGTGTTTTGTTGGCATTGAAAAGAAACTCAACCTCTCCTGCTGTCTTATTGATTGATTCAGGTTTTGTTATCTCTATTTTTAAAACCGCATTTTTCATTCCCATAGATTCAAAAAGCGGAAGAAGTTCTTTTTCTATTTTTTGTGCAGCCTCTTGTCTTTGAATATATATTGTTTCTATCAGAAGAGTGAGTTCTTCTAATATTTGGTTTTGTCTTTCTTCTAAGTGTTTTATCTCAAATTCCAAATCAGAGGTTTGGTTTATCTGATTGGATAGGTTTTCTTTTATTTGTAGAAGTTCCGATACAGTTTCTACATTGTGTTTGTTTTGTAGTTTAAAGATAAGGTCTAAACGTTGAGTATTAGCCTCTAAGAGTTGAGGATCATAGTTTATCTTTTCATTAAAGTCTTGTAATTCACAGAATATGTCTTTTAATTCAATGAATGCCGATTCGGTGCGAGAATACAGTTCTTTGGTAGTTTTGTTTAGGCTTTCTATTTTAGAGAGTTTGTTTTTAATTTCATAAAGATTAGTAATGACAGAAGGATAGTCTTCGGTTTCAAAAAGAGAGAGTGAACTTTCGATTTGTGTTTTTATGTTTTCTGCATTTGACATCAAATCCACACTTTCTTGCAACTCTTCTTGTTCTCCTTCTTTTAAGTTTGCTTTCTCTAATTCTTCATATAAAAAGGTAGTGAAAGAACTTTCTTTTTGAAAGTCTAAGAGATTTATTTTTTTCTCTTTGATTTCTGAATTTATTTCTAAGTAATTTTTAAATTTCTCTTTGTATTTTTTTAGTGCAGTAAGGTCTGTTAAATGTGAGTCAAGTATGGAGAGTTGGAAGGTTTTATCGTTGAGATTTATGGTGTTGTGTTGTGAGTGAATATCTACAAGCCTATCTCCTATTTGCTTCATTGCACTAAGGCTAAGGGGCGTGTCGTTGATGAAGGCTCTTGATTTACCGCTTGGAAGTATTTCTCTACGAAAGATTGATTCTATTTCATAGTCCAAATCGTTTTCTTCAAAGAGTGGTTTTAGGCTTGGACTGATTTTGAATGTAGCTTCTATGCAACATTTCTTTTCTTTATCAAGCAATACTTCGCTATCGGCTCTTTGTCCTAAGACTAAGCCCAAGGCTCCAAGTAGGATACTTTTTCCTGCTCCTGTCTCTCCACAAATTGATGTAAAGCCTTGTGAGAGATTTATTTGTGTGGAATGTATTAATGCGTAATTTTCTATTTGTAAGCCTTGTAACATAGTTCTTATTTTATTTCACATTTTAATATTTCTTTTCCTTCTAATACTCCTATGAGTTTATCGCCTATTTGTATTGAGCCTACGCCTGCGGGTGTGCCTGTAAAGATTAGGTCTCCTACTTTTAGGGATATAAATCGTGAGATGTAGGATATGATTTCATCTACTGTGAAAAGCATTTGTGAGCTGTTGGCACTCTGTACTACTTCTCCGTTTTTCAATAGTGAGAAATCAATGTTTTGAATGTCTTTTCCTATTTTAGAGAGTGGGATAAATTCACTTATTGGTGCTGAATAGTCAAAGGCTTTTGAGAGTGTCCAAGGCAGAGAGTTGGCTTTTTCTTTTTCTTGCAAGTCTCTGCATGTGAGGTCTAAGCCTAAGGCTATTTCATTATAGTAGTTTTTAGCACAGGATACGGGTATGCTTTTTCCTATCTTGGAGATTTTTACCACTATTTCACATTCATAGTCTATTTTCTCTGAAAAGTCAGGATAATAGAATGCTTCTGATGATTTTAGCAAAGCGGTGTCGGGTTTAAGGAAAAGAACAGGCTCTTGTGGTCGGGCATTTGAGAGTTCTTTTATGTGTTGTTCGTAGTTTCTTCCTACACAGATTATTTTCATCTTAGTTGTTTTTTAATAGTTTGCGTGTTCTGATTTCGGTAATTAGTTTTTTGGTAGAGAGTGGAAAGTCCGAGTTCATCATCCAAGCGTAATAGGCTGGTTCTTTTTCAAATACTTCTTCTACTATGGAGCCTTTGTGTTTTCCGAAATTGAAACATTCTTTGTTTTCTTTGTTGTAATAGATATGTCCTACTAAATCTGCCCAATTTCCCGTTTTTGTAAATTGTGCAAGTTTGTTCATGTCGTTTACTATCGGAGTGGAAATTGTGCCGTCATAGTCTTCGTATTCTACTCCTTCGTATCTGTCGAGTTGTTGTTTGAATACTTCGAGCGTTGCTCTGGTATCGGCATTTGCTGTGTGTGCATCTTTCAACTCTTTGTTGCAATAGAATTTGTATGCTCCTTTTAGATTGCGTGGTTCCATTTTATGGAATATGTTTTGCACATCTATTATTCGGCGATTGTGTAGTGAGAAATCTACTCCTGCTCTTAAAAATTCTTCTACTAAGAGTGGTACATCAAACTTATTGGAATTGTATCCGCAAAGGTCAGAATTGCCTATGAAGTTTATAAGCTCTGGTGCTAATTGAGAAAAGCTTGGGCAGTCGGCTACGTCTTTGTCTGATATTCCATGTATTGCGGTTGTTTCCTCTGGAATGTGTTGCTCTGGATTTATTCTATATAGTTTTTCTATTTCGCTTCCATCGGGCATGACTTTGATTAGGCAGAGTTCTATTATTTTATCTCTGCCTACAATCAAGCCTGTGGATTCTATATCAAAAACTATTAAGGGTTTTGTTAGTTTTAGATTCATTTTTTATTTGCTCTCAGGTGATATTATATCAACTAATTCTAATTCAAACACAAGTGGTGAGTATGGTGGTATTTCTCCTCTTTGTCTTCCACCGTATGCTAAGGCTGATGGTATGACAATGACTGCTTTTTCTCCTTTTTGCATTAGTTTTACTCCTATTTCAAATCCTTTTATCATTTGTCCTTTTCCTATTGTAAATGATATTGGTTCGTTTCTTTGAACTGAAGAGTCAAATACTTTACCATCAAGGAATTTTCCTGTGTAGTGTACTTTTACTTGGTCGTTTGCTTGTGGTTTTTCTCCACTTCCTGAGGATAGTTTTTTGTAATAGATCTCGTCAAATGGAATGTTTGAAATTTGGTTTGCTTTTAAGTATTCCATCACTCTATCTAATTCAACCATTTGTAGGCTGTCGCTTATTCTTATTTGTTCTTTACGAATGGAGTCTTGTTCTTTTTGAAATTCTTCCATACTTTGTGCCTTTGTTATTTCTACTTTGTAGTAGGCATATTCGTTTTCTTTAAAGAATGGTGGTACTTGTTGTACTTTCTTTATGGAATCGTATGTAAAGGCAAAGGTGTAGGTTTCGCCTTCTTTCATTAGGAATAATCCATCTATTAAATCGCCTTTGAATGCACGGTTTGCAGCCATTGCTCCAAACATTGGACCTGCTGGCATTGAGGAGTTGTCAAATATTAGAGAGTCTCCAAATGCTACTGAATAGTGTCCATGTACGATTGTGCCTTCTGTGATTGGTTTTCCATCAAGATTGCTTTTTTCTACTCGATAAATAACGCCTGATTTATCAACTGTAAATCCTTCTGGTGTTTGTGCAAATGCTAAACTTGTAAATACAAGTGTGAAAATGATAATGCTTAATTTTTTCATCTCTATTTCTTTTTTTATTTGTTATTTTTTTACTTCTACTAAATTCAAATCAAATATTAATGGTGAGAATGGTGAGATTGCTCCATAGCCTGCTTCTCCGTAGGCAAGTCTTGAAGGTATGAGTATTTTCATTCTCTCTCCTTTTTTCATATAGGAAACCCCTTCGCTCCAACCTGCTATCAACCCATCATCACCTAAGATAAATTCAAAGGGTTTTAAGTCTTTGTTTGAGTCTAATTGTTTGTTGGTTGTATCGCAAACCGAATAGTAAACCGAGATTGTATCGTCGTATTCGGCTTTTGCTCCTTGTGTTTTGTAGTGTGAGAGGATATATAATCCACTTTGTTTTTTCTCTGCCTCAGGATAGTATCTTGAAACAAAGTCTGCTATTGTGGAGTCTTCTTGTTTTTGTCTTTCAAGCACTTGTCTGTCGTGTTCGCTTAGTTCTTTTTGTGATATTATTTGGTGAACTTTTATGTAAAATCGTAAATTATCACCTGGTCTTGCAACTATGTTTGAGATTTGTGAGACAATGCTATCTATTGGTGGCTCTATGATGATGGAATCGCCTATGTGAACGTTTAAAAGTAATTTATCAAAGTCGCTAACTGTGTCGGCATTTACTTTAAACAAACGATTTGGACTTCCAAAGTTAGAATAAAGTATGCTGTCTTTTTGACGTATTTCTATTTCTCCAAGTATGATATCGCCAACCTTTACCTTTGGAGAGGTTTTGTTTTCTATGCAGTGTTTGAATTTAAAGCCTTTTTCTGTGGTTGTAAATTCCGAAGTGCTTTCTCTTTCTTTGCAAGATAGAAAGCTTAATAGTAATAGACTTATGGTTAGGATTGAGTTTATTTTCATTTTGTTTGATGTTTTTATTTTATATCCACTTCGTAAATAAGGGTTGTTGAGGGTGGTATTTTCTTGCCATCGCCCGATAGCCCATAGGCTAAGGAAGAAGGGATTATGATTCTTGCTTTGGTGTTGTAGTTTAGTTGTAGGAGGGCTTTTTGTAAGCCTAAGGGATATTCGGAATCTACTCCTATTTTAAGGTGTATTTCTCCGTCTTTTTCGCTATCGTAAATCTTTTCTCCATTAAGTAAAAAGCATTTGTATGTTAGTGTAACTTTGTCTTGATCTTCTATTTTTTTTCCTTTGCTTTCTGAAATTATTTCTAAGAAAACTCCATCTATTTCTTTGAGTTTCCAAGAGTTTCTCTCAGCGTATGCTTTTATTCTTTCTCTTTCTTTTTTGATTACTATTTGATTGGTTTTTTCTAAGCTTTCTTTTATTTTTTCTTCTCTTATTCTTAGGGAGTCTTCTTTTGTAAGGGTTTGTGCAGTTAGGTCTTCTTCGGCATATTTTCTGCCACAAGAAATGGTAAGTAAAAGAAGAGAGATTATAAGTATTTTATTATTTAAGCTCATGTAAGTTATTTTTTATTTGTGCTTCTAATTCTTGTTCTGTTTCTTGAAGTGAGAGATAGGAAGTGCCTCCTGCTGCTAAGATATGCCCTCCTCCATTCCAATATTGGTTAGAGAATTTATTTACATCTATCATTGGATTGGTTGAACGGAAGGATAGGCGTATTCTGTCTTGTCTTTCTGATAATAGTGCTGCAAATTCTATGCCTTCTATCTTTAAACAATAGTTCACAACGCCTTCTAAGTCTCCTTTTTGAAAGTTGAATTGTTTTAACTCTTGTTTTGAGGCTGAGATATATGCGGCTTTATTCTCTGGGAATACTCTTAGTTTTTCGCTAAGCAAGTATCCTAATAGTTTTAGTCTGTTTTCTGAGGATAGGTCAAAGACTTGGCGTTTTAATGGTGCTATTTCTAAGCCTAATTCTACTAATTCTGCCACTACATCAAAGCAATCTCTTCTTGAACATGAGTATGAGAAAGAGCCTGTGTCGGTACAGATTCCTGTGTATATGGCTTGTGCTATTTTTATATCGATTTTCTTAGCATCTATCTGCTTTATGATTTTGTAGGTCAATTCGGCTGTGGCTGATGCCTTAGAATCGGAAAAGACTATGTCGAATTGCTCTGGGTCGATGTGGTGGTCTATCACTACCTTTGGCGTAGTTAGGTTTTGTAGTGTGGGTTCTAATTCTTCACAAGTGCGAGAAATTTTGTTAAGGTCCATATAAATTAAAAGGTCTGCTTGACTTATTGCTTGTTTTGCTGTCAATAGAGCATTGCTTGATATGATGTGATTTACGCCTTCAAACAAAAATGAAAAGTTGTGTGGGTATTCGTTTGGGTAGATTATGGTTAGGTTTTTCTTTCCTATGTTTTCTAAAAATCTATATAAGGCTACTGTTGAACCCATGGCATCTCCATCGGGATTGAAGTGAGATAATAATACTATATTATCTGCCACTTCAATCATTTTGGAGAATCGTTTTATGTCTTCTTGGTTTAAAGTCATGGTTTTCTTGGTTATGAGAACATATTTTTCATTTTCTCAAAGAAACTCTTTTCTTTTGCGTTTGGTTTTGGTTGGAAGTTATCAAATTTTGATAGTTCGTCTAAGACTTTCTTTTCTTCTTTTGTGAAAGACTTTGGCACCCAAACATCAACTCTTACAAGTAAATCTCCTCTTGAGTATCCGTTTACATCTGGTAAGCCTTTGCCTTTTAAACGAAAGACTTTACCCGATGGCATTCCTTGTTCGATTTTGAATTTCACTTTTCCGTTTAAAGTTGGCACCTCTATGGTTGAGCCTTGCACAGCTTCGGAGAATGTGATATAGGTTTGCATACATAGATTGTTGCCATCTCTTTCAAAGACTTCGTGTTTGACTTCTTCAACAACAACTATCAAATCGCCATTTATACCATTTCTTGCTCCAGCGTTACCAAGACCTCTCATTGCTAATTGCATTCCGTCTTGAACACCTGCTGGGATTTTGATTTCTACGATTTCTTCGCTTTGTACTATGCCTTCTCCTCTACATTCTGGACATTTGTCTTTGATTATCGTACCTTCTCCATTGCAGTGTGGACAAGTGCTTTGGGTTTGCATATTTCCAAGTATGGTTCTTTGTACTTGTATTATAACTCCAGAGCCTCCACAGTGGGAACAAGTGGTTTTTTCAGAGCCTGCTTTAGCTCCACTTCCGTTACAGGTGTTGCAGGCTACGTATTTTTTTACTTTAATTTTCTTTTCTACGCCTTGTTCTATTTCTTCTAAGGTTAGCTTTACTCTTATGCGTAGATTACCTCCTTTGTTCACTCTTTTTCCACCTCGGCTACTTCTTCCACCAAAGCCGCCAAAGCCTCCAAAGCCACCTCCAAATATATCTCCAAACATAGAGAAGATATCGTCCATATTCATGCCAGCTCCTCCACCAAAGCCGCCTTGTCCATCTACGCCTGCATGTCCAAATTGGTCGTATCTTGCTCTTTTGTCTTTGTCTCTTAAAACATCGTATGCTTCGGCAGCTTCTTTAAATTTTTCTTCTGCCGATTTGTCGCCAGGGTTTTTATCTGGGTGATATTTTATGGCTAACTTCCTATATGCTTTTTTTAATTCGTCTTCAGTTGCGTCTTTTGACACGCCGAGGACTTCATAATAATCTCTCTTAGACATGGTTTATTTTCTTTTGTTTTATTACATTGCAACTACTACCTTGGCATATCTTATCACCTTATCGTGTAAGTAATAGCCTTTGGTTGTTTCGTCCAATACTATACCTTTTTGTTCTTCGCTTTCTGCAGGCATTTGTGCTATTGCTTCGTGTATGTTTTCATCAAACTTCTCTCCTTTTGCGTTCATTGGCTTTAAGCCTTTTTGTGTAAGGATTGACATTAGTTTGTTGTAGATTAGTTCTAAGCCTTCTTTGGTTTTAGTGAATTTTTCGTCTTCAAATTTTTCAAAGTTTTCTAATGCTCTTTCGTAATCATCAACCACAGGCAACAGGTCTTTGATTGTTGATTCTGCTGCATTTTGTATTAGTTCTATTCTTTCTTTTGAAGCTCTTTTTCTATAGTTTTCAAAGTCAGAATACAACAAAAGGTATTTTTTATTTAGTTCTTCTAATTTTTCTTCTAATTCTTCTTCTTTTGTTTTTGTAGTTTGTTCTGTTGTTTCTTGTTCTTGTTGTGTTGCTACTTCTTCTTGTTCAACATTTGTTTGTTGTTCTTCCATATCTTTTTTTCGTTTTTTCTTGTTAAACATAATTTTTTCGTAGTGTTATATGTAATTTTTGTTCCTTTCTTTGCTTTTATGACATTTTGTCAATCTCTGTGTTGAAAAATATCGGTCTTTGACATAGGTCTATCGTCTTCTAACCAAAGAAAGCCTTTTAAATTCTTTTCATTTTCCTCTATTCTATTCTCATCATCAAGATAGAATTTTGGCATATCGATTGCAGTCATTTTACTTAATTGTCCTTTTTCAAAATATAGATTTAATTTACTGCTCTCTCCTATGTTTATTCCTGTTAGTTTTTTTGTTTTCTTTCCTTCTTCCCAAAAATAATATATGGTCTTTACTTGTTGCTTTATTTCTGCAAATCTTATTTTTCCTTTCTTAAAGTCGGCTCTAAATCTCTTACCACTTATTTGATTGAAGTATTGTTTTGTTGTTGTATCTGAGTTTTGTGCTATGATGACATTTGGATACATAAACATTTCTTTTATAGTATTTTTCTCTATTTTAAGAGATATTGTATCGGCTGTGAATTGATTGTTTTCATTCCAAAGCACAGGTCTGCCAAGAAAGTAAACCAAAGAATCTTTCACATCATAAAACAACAAATCCGATACTCCTTGCATATCCTCTCTATAAAATTTCACATGATTGTAAGCATACATTTCTTCAGCATTCATTGTTGTATCAAAATATATCCAAATACTATCACAATGTAAATGAAGAGTGTCTTGCTCTTCTATTTGTTGCAAAAGCAAGTCTTGTGTTAGGTAAATATATGGTATGGAATCTTTTTCGTCTTTTTCTAAATATTGTGAGTAGGCTATGAGTTGATTTACGCTATCTTTTAAAAACACATTGTAATAGGCTTTTGCCTTTTCTGTCTTGGTGTTATACTGTATGCTATCTGCCTTTAACTGCTTGGATTCGTTTATAATAAGATTGTCCTTATAAAGTAACGCTTCATCTGTTTTAGTATTGTAGTTTCCTTCAAAGGTATAGATTTTCACACTGTCCTTTGTTGTAATATCTGTCTTGTTATAAAAGTATGCAATATCGGTTTTGCTTTCATAAAAGAGTGAATCGGAAAGTATTTTCACATCTTGATTTTGAAGAATTACCTTATCGGTAAATTCAAACGCCTTTGTATCTATTAGATATGTACCAAAATTACTTTCAAGTGTGTTTTCTTCGTCCCAAATGTCTGCATGAGTGGTGTAACGCACGGTTTGTGCAACTCTATCCATTACCATATAATCGGTTTGCAAAGTCATTTTTTCATCATGCAAGGTTACGGTATCGCCAAAGACTTCTGCCACTTTTGTATTGGCGTTATAAAAAAATTCATCTCCATACAAATGAAGAGTGTCTTGGTAAATATGTATGTTGTAGTAAGCGTTTATGAGATTTTCCTCTGTATTGAAAACTGCGGAATCGCAAGTCATTGTCATGTCTTCATGAACAAAGACAACATTTGACTTTAATATTAAGTGATTGGGGAAAGATGGTAATTTCTCTCCCCAATCAGAACTATAATATACTTCTTTCTGTGCCGAAACTCTTTGAAATAAAGTTGTAGTTGTTAGTAATAAGAAAACAGCTACATACTTTATTATTTTAATCTTCGTATTCATCAGTTGAACCTGCTAAACCTTGATATTTATATGTTTTATCATAGGTTAGCTTTATGTATTTTTTATCTTTTTTGCCTTTTATTTTTTCTGTTAATTCAACATAGAAAAATGTATCCAACTTTCTATCAGTTACAGTCTTTCTATATTTCATATCGTAATCTGTTTTTTTGATAAGTTCTAACTTTGCATCAGGATAGCGTTGTTCCAAATCTTGAAGAATCTTTCTTGGATAACGGTCTTTTTGCATTAGAATTGTTATAGTCATCAACATTCCATCTGGTTTGTAACAAACCTCTGTTATTATTTCACGATTTTCAAAAGTTGCAACATAGTTTTCTCCATCTTGTTTCCATTCTGGATTTGTTACTCTTGGATATTTCTTTTTGAAAGCGTTTAAAACTTCCTCTGGTGTTACTGCTATGTCTAATGCTTCAGGAGCTTCTATTTCTACGTCTTTAGATTTCTTTTTTCCTGCACTCTTTACATCATCTTCTATTCTGATTTCCAATCCGCTTCCGTCCATTTCTGCTCTTTCAGCCATTTTTCTTTGGCGGTATTCTATCGCTTCAGGATTTAGACGTGAGATATAGTCCTTCTTTACAAAGTCTGGATCTGGCGCATTGGTCTTTGTAAGTTTTCCTCTTGGGTCAAAAATCATTTCATACTCAGTTTGACCAATACCTTTCATAGCTATTATCAATCTATAATAGTTATCTCCTGAAAAATCTTCTATGTATTCTGATTTTTTTATGCGGTATCCAGGATAATTATTAAGGAAATAGTTTGCAACCAATGTTGGTAATTCTTGTTCTGCTACGTTGAAAATAGTGAATTGCCAATTTCCTGTTGCAGTCAAAAAGACTCTTCCTATTTGTTCATCAATGCTTATTTCTGCAACGTATTGTCCTGTTTCAAAATACCAACCTTGAAGTTTATAGTCAGAATATGTGTTTTCTAATCCTAATCTTACTTCTTGTGGTATGTCGGAATTGCGTAATTTTTGAGCACTAACTCCTAATGAAATAGTCAATAATAATGTTGCTAATATGATTCGTCTCATAAATTATTTGTTTTATTTTTTTAAATCTCTGTTCTAATAATTGTATCCTTACGATTTGGACTTGTTGATACTAAAACAATTGGCAATCCTGTTTTTTCTTCCAATTTGCTTATGTACTGCTTCATATTTTCTGGCAAGTTTTCATATTGGTCTATGCCTTCCACACTTTGTTGCCAACCTTTGTAAGATGAATACACAGGTTCCATTTCTTGTTCCATATCAAATGGAAGTTCCATTGTATGCTCGCCATCTATTATGTATTCTTCACATAATTTTATTGTTTCAAATTCGTTCATCACATCTATCTTCATAAGCATTAGATGTGTAACGCCGTTTAACATACAAGCATATTTCAAAGCAGGTACATCAAACCAACCGCAACGTCTTGGACGGCCTGTTGTAGAACCAAATTCTCTTCCTTTTTGTCTTAGTTCTTCTCCGTCTGCATCAAACAATTCTGTTGGG
>RHMF01000415.1_pt1 | contig 18052 bp, 17 predicted proteins | sample 5365151 | NCBI WGS metagenome assembly RHMF01 (sample SAMN10266501, study PRJNA497801) | feces metagenome | isolation source: feces | host: Bos taurus | place: China: Prairie of Fairy Mountain | collected 2017-08-14 | reverse complement strand
TTTTTAGATAAATTGTCTAATTATTCACTTATCTTGTAAATATTTACATGTATCCAGTACAATATCTCTTAATGTTTCTTGGTTGTCAATTTCATCAACCAAATACATTGTTTTAGCATTTTCATATGGGATGGCTTCCTGCATATTATATTTTTTATTTCCTTCCACTATTTTAACAAGTAATCTGTTATCATATATGCCACCAAACAATGTTCCATTGTAATAGAGCAAGTATTCTCCCATCATTGATCTGGATGTAATATTATCCAATAAACTTAATTGTTCTATAATATAGTTTTTATACTCATTTGTTGTTGCCATATATCTTCATCTCTAAAATAATTTTCATATTTTTTTTGATTTAATACTTTGTTTGGTTCGTATAATGTTTTTATAATGTTTACATAATTTTTATCATATTTTTATTTGATGATAATAGGTAATATATTTATATCTGTAGAATTCATAGTTTTAACTATATTTAAAATATAACATTAGTTATTATGTTTAAAAGACAGAACAATTTTGGATAAATATTAATAATCGGGAGAATATATTGTTATGAAATTTAAATCACTTTTTATGTTGGGGTTACTTCTTTTAACTCTTTGCAGTATATCGGCTATTTATGCAGATACATATGTTGTTGGAAATTCATCTTTTTCACTGCCTGATGGATATGCACTTTCAGAAAAAGGAAATCAGACTGTAATTTTTAATGATGAGTATGTTCTTACAATGTATGAAGGTCCAATTCTCACTCCGGATGTAGCAAAGAATAATCGTATCAAAAAAGGTTATCGTTTTCTTGGAGAAAGGGATTATGAATTTGACGGTGCTGAAATTAACCAGCAAAATTATAATAAAGATGGGGTAAACTCCTGTGTTTACACTTTCAAAAAGAATGGACATACATATATTATTACATTAAATTTATTTGAAGATCAGGTTATACCTGAATATGGTGAAAATCCGGTTACTCAGATAATTGACACACTGGAAACGGTTAGTTAAATGCTTACTATTCCAAAATTTATATTGTTATATTGTGGAAGATATGAAATGAATGTAATTTAATATTTTTACAAAAACTTTTTTTTTAATTTTTTTTTCGAAAAAAAAAGAAAATTATATGATGTGGAGGTACTGTAACACAACTAAAACAATAATAATTATGATAGGTATGGTGATATATGCTATACTGTGCATACTAAGTCCCTCTTTGGAGTAATATATTGTACTTTCTGAATTATATCCTCTGCTTGCCATACTGGAATATACCTTTTCTCCACGGTCATATGCTCTTAAAAACATCATTAGGAACAGGTATCCTACTTGTTTTACTTTCCATAGATAAGGGGTATTGTTTGTTAATGAAAAACATCTGCTTGCCTGTGCCTGTCTGATGGTATTTAATTCATCGTAGAACAGGAATATGAATCTTACAAAGAGTGAAAATATCATTGCAAATTCATTTGGCATATGTAATCTTCTGAAAGCTTCTGCAATATCTTTCATTGGGGTAATATATGAGAATAAAACTATTGATGTTATACTTATAACTAATCTGGCCAATAACAGTTCTGCAAATTGTATTCCCTGTAATGTAATTTTTATTCCTAAAGGCAATGTGTATAATACGTCTCCTGGCTGGATAAATGGTTGGAATATTGCAATGAATAATCCGAAAGGGAGGATTAGAAGAACTCTCATCAGGGCATCCTTAACTGATATTCCGCTAAGATAAATTAGTAGTAGTAAATATGCTTCAAGTATGACAAAAACAATATAATTTGATGAAGTTACTGCAAATAAGATAATCAAAACTAACACTATCAATTTTATTCTGCTGTCAACGTTATGGAGTATGCTGTCCTGATTTGACAAATACTCTTGTTGACGTAATTCGCTAATACTTACCATAATTTACCCCCTATTTTACTGTTTATAATTTATGTCAATAATAGTATTAAAAATCAATTAAAAAAGTAATAGAAAATTAATCAATAAAATATGATTTTTTAATCCAATTAAAATTAGTAATATATTTTAAAAAGAGGATGAGTTAAAATAATTTAATATTATTTAACATTCAACTCATCTTCAGAAAACTCTTCGGATTGTCTTGAAACTAAACCGGACATTTCTTTTTCTTTATCAGCATAGAAATCTGGGTCGTGAATCGGACAACATTTGAGTTTTGCATAAGGTGAATATAAATCAGTAATTTCACTTTCGTTAATGTCTCTGATTTCTTTTAATCTTCTAAGGATTGTCAATACGGTTCCATCTTCCATAAGTTTTCCAAGGAATCCTGGTCTGGTATTCTCTTTTTGCATTATAAGATAAACAATTTTTTGAATACTTAACAAATCAAGTCTTTTAATTAATTCGTGATTGTTAATGTATTTCCAACCTTTATCTTCCCAATCCTTTTGGTTATCAAATGTTTTGTAAATGTTTTCCTGATATAGGTCATCCTTGAAGAAATCAGCTTCGTCATCATAGATTCTTTGACCGCCTTCAATTCTGACAAACTCATTATCAGTGTCTTCAAAGTATGGTAAGTATTCAAGGATTATGTCAACATTTTCAATGTTAGGGAATTTGAATATGTTACCGAATGATTTGTTAAGACCCATTTGAAGTGTTTTGTAATCAAGTACTTTGATGTGGGACTTTTCATCATTGAATAGTCTGTGATCCCATACTACAAGAATGTTTCTAATATCTTCCGTAGCTTTACATTTGTATTTGATTTGGTTATCTGTTATTCTTTCAATTTCTAATAACAGGTAACTTACACGTGTGAGGTTTTGTGCTTTAACAGAATTTGTCATACGTAAACATATGTATGGATATTTTAGTAACGGTTTAAATTTAGCGGATAATTCTTCAGGTAGGTCATGGAAGAAAATTTGCATAACTGTTGTGTGTTCCATACTGTTTTCTTCTACTTGGTAATAATATTCTGCTAATTCTGGTAAACCTGCTTTTTTAAATGTAATAGTACCTTTTGTTGTTTCCAGAACTTCTAGAGTATTAAGCAGTACGTATAGCTCAAATATTTTATCATTACTCATTACAGGGAGAATTTCCTTAATGATACAGTTGTATAATTCCATTTTACTTGGGAAAACAAACAATTCGTCAAATACTTCATATGATCTTGCAATGTTAAATGATTCATCAGTTGCTTTACATGCGGTTTCCAACAGGTAAATGTCTATAATGTCCGGTGTTTCCACATCTTTGAAAATATCATCTTTTAATAATTCAGAAATTTTCTTCTTGTTTTCTAAGATGTTTTTGTTAATGGCATCTAATTGGAATGAAGTGAAGTTTTTGTTGTTAATATTTCCGATTTCAGCATCTTTAACGCTTTCAAACATGTATTTAACAAGACCCACAACATCTGAATTTGGACTTTCTGTTAAGTCTTTGCCATCTAACAATGCTTTTAAGTCATCAAAGTTATTGATTAGTTCTTGAGTTTCAGGAATTTTTAAGAAATAATCATATTTAAATCCTAATAATTCTGTTTCATTAATTTCAATGATTTTACTCATTATTTCTGCTTCATCTTTAAAAATTTTGGTGAATAAATAATGGTGTAATCTTGTGTCAACATAGTTAAACACGGTTTGTCTGTCATAATTACTCCATATTTCTTCAAATTCTTCTGCCATATATGGTTCTCCTAAAAATTTATTAAATTTAGAAATGTTTAAAAAATTTTCTATTAAAATTGTTTTATTTAATCTAATTATAGTTACTTTTATATTCAAAATCATATTTAAGATTTTATAATATATTTTTTAGTCTTATGAAGGGGTGTTAAATATAATTGAAAGGATTTTTAAAAAATAAGTATAATAAAGAAAATAAGGTAGGGGTGTTTAAGAATTACTATTAAAGTAAATCTTTTGCAATTTCATGAGCTTCTTCACGTTTTGAATCAAGGTCTTCAAACATGTCGGTAAGTAATTCAACAGCACATTGTTTACAGTTACCACAAAGAATTTCACCGGATAAACATTTTTGTCTGACATTCTCTAATTTTTCATCATCTTCAACCAAATGATATACTAATAATTCATAGATTGAACATTGGTCTGGTTGTCCGCCCAATTCTTTCTGTTCTTTAAGGCTGTCACGGCCACCTGTTTTAGCACTCTTTACTTTTTTGGTAGCGTCCTTTATTGAATCAGTTAAATAAATGGCAGTTTTTGGTTTACTGCTGCTCATCTTTTCACCGGTTAATCCGGTCATAAAACGATGGAATGTTGCGGAAGGTTCAATAAATCCATATTCATCATTGAACTTTGCAGCCAAATCTCTTGTCAAACGTATATGTGGGTCCTGGTCGGGTCCTACAGGTACGATTACTGGTTTTGGTCCGCCATATTTCTCAAGTTGTGGATGCAATATGTCAGCCACCTGTAATAACGGTGTGTAAATATGGGCAACGTTGGTACTATTGTCAAATCCATAAATACTTCTCATCTGACTGAAGGTAACTTTTTTACCGATAAGATATGCTAGATTTTTAACTTCTTCATTTTCTGATTGCAGGTACAAATGGAAATTGTCTTTTGTAACATCCAATCCCAATGCAATATAGTTTTCAATGTATTCTGTTAATGCCAATTCTCTTGATTCTTCTTTTGAAATTCCACGTGCAGCATAGGCTTCCATATCTGCAATGGAAAGATAGATATCCGAACCCTTTTTCTGATACCATTTCAACTGGTCAACAACCATTTTATGGCCTATGTGCATTCTACCACTGGGCATCATGCCAGTCATCGTAGCAAATTCCTTATTGTTTTTTAATGAATCTGCAATTCTTTTATAATCTCTTTGACCAAATATAATTCCTCTGGTCATTAGTTTACTTGCATCCGGAATATCTTCTAAAACATCCTTAAATGCTTTAATACCAAATTGTTCTGTAAGTTTTTCATAATCTATGATTGAGGAACCCCATGGATCTATCATGTCCATCATATCACTCCTTATAATATTTTTTTATGGTCTTGTCCATTCTACATTGTAATAGGTTATATCATACTCATCATCAACAACAGCAAGAAGTAGTGTTTTACGTACACCATGAGCTACTCTGACGTAACTGGAAAAATCTCTTACCTTGATTGACTGTTCTTCTGACAATATTTTCACTAAAAAGTTTGAATGCCCGTCTCCTGGTGCATGCCCTCTCTCGTATATTCTGAAATCGCTACCGTATTTAAAACCGGTTTTGACAATGTAACCTCTTATACGAAGATCTTTATAAACAAGGTAATGGGAAAAGATTTGTTTTTCCCTAATAATATTGGTCATATATTCTACACTAACTATTCCATTGTCATCATCATAAATTTCTATTTTATCTTTTTCAAGTAAATATAATGCTTCAATAAATGATAATTCCAATCCTGAATCTGTTAAGTTACCATAATATCGTTTATTATATAAATTATGTGCATGTTCATGTTTAACAATTACCCTGTCATCTTTCAATTCTGAATACATTAAATAATACACTCCCTATAAAATGTTAATTTTCTTCAAGTAGTCAATACTCTTCAATATTTGATGTGGAGTATAAACTTCAATAACACAAATATCATCGTATTTATTTTTCTTTAGAATTTCAAATAATCTTTCAAAGTCAATGTTGTGTGTTCCAAGAGCATCATGCATATCATAAGAACCGTCATTGTCACTAAGGTGTATGTGATGGATGTCTTTGCTCTTTAACATTTCATCAACAGTAAATCCATTGTTGTGTCCATGACCAACATCCAATGTTATTCCTGAATGAATCTCATTTGCAACATCTTCATATAATGCTTCAATGTTGGTGTATAATAATCTCTCCAGTAATGGCATATTTTCTACACACATCATGACTCCATACTCTTCTGCCTGTGATTGCAGGTATTTCAATGATTCAATGTTGTATTTAAGAATTTTATCTGTAAACTTCAAGGCCATTACAGGTATTGAACCGGGATGAACAGTTACTCTTTTAGCATCTAATTCATTTGCTATTTTAAACGATGAAATCATCTCTTCAATGGAGGCTTCCCTGATTTTATCGATATGTGATGAAATATTTATATCAGACATTGGGGCATGAACGCTAATTCCAAAATCATAATTTGATAAGTCATCTGATGTCACGTGCTTATAGGGATATTCTGTGATAATTTCAAGATATTTTAGCCTGTTTTTATCTACAAATTCCAATATATTTTCCATCTTTGCAGGATACATTCCTAATGTTGAAACACTAATTTTCATGTTATCACTATCTTAGAATAATTCTTCATTTCTTAAACGAGCATAAACGGGTTCATCCTTTTTCATGGCTTTTATAATTATTTCAGCCATTTCAATATCTTTTTTAAGTCTAATATTGGCTTTTTTACCCACCGTTGCTGTAAATAAATATTCATCTTCAACAATAATGTCATAACTTGAACCAATATCCTCTTTCAAAAAGTTTAATGATAAATAATTGCCTGATACGTTAACATTTATAGGAATTTTATTGTCTATCTCTTTAATATCCAAAGTACTTACTTCTATGCTTATACCTGCACGTTCCTCTATCTGTGCAATGGTTCTACCATTTTTACCGATAACTGCACCGGTGTGGTCTTCATCAATTTCCAATAGTGCTCTGTTTTGGGATATTAATGATACTTCCATAATTGCATTAGGTGCAACACGATTAACTTCTTTTCTTATGACTTTTTCCACAATCTTACTTACGGGACTTTTTTCTTCCTCTTTATCCTCATTGTTTCTGGTTTTATTCACGTCCATTACAATGGTTTGTTCACCATAAGTGTAAATTTCGTAGAATAGTTCACCACTTTCAAAGTCTTTGATTTCAATAACAGGTCTTGCAAGATCAGCTTCTAACATTCCACTAGGAACTTTAACTGTTAGTTCAATAGAGTAAACAGTGTCAATCTCACCATTTTTAATATAAATGGCTGTATCGATAACTGATGGAATAACTCCTAATTCAAGTCTTCCAAGGAATCTTTGAACTGCATCAATTGCTCTGGTTGCATGAACTACTCCTATCATTCCCACACCAGCCAATCTCATATCTGAATATATTTCAAAGTCTCTGGTTTTTCTTACTTCATCAAAGATTGTGTAGTCAGGTCTAACGAGTAATAATATGTCAGCAGTGTTTTCCATATCTCCTTCCAGTGGAGCATATTGAGTAATGTTGTCATCCAGGTTTAAGTCTCTTGGCGATTCCATTGTTTTTACAAGCTGTTCCAAATCATAGTAATAATATTCTGCAAGTGCTTGAGCAAATGTTGATTTACCGGCACCGGGAGAACCTGCAACGAGTATACCCTTAGCTTGGTTTGATAATCTTTCAAGTAATTTGTCGGATACGTTATAATCGTCAAGATCTAACTTGTTAACAGGTTTTATTGCAGTAATTTCAAATCCATCGGAAAATGGTGGTTTTGCTATTGTTACCCTTAAATCACCAAATTGAATTACTTTGGCACCATGTCTGTCTATTTCAATAAAACAGTCATGTCTAAGTTTTGCCTGTTCTATAACTTCTTTGGCAATTCTGTCCAGATCTTTATATCGTAGTGGAACATAATCTATTTCAACCAGTTCCACTTTTCCTGGAGTTCCACGTTTTCCGATAGGTGTTGTATTTTCCCTTAAATGCACTGATGACATATTCTCCAGGAAGTAACTTTCCAGTTCAGTTTTGTCCAGTTGTATGGGTCCTTCCTTTTGGTAGAAATATGTTTCAATACCCTGTGCCTGTGCTATATCATTCTGTAGTTTATCGCTGGTCAGTAGGATTGCGTTATGTTTTCTTGCAATATCCCTTATCATAGCATCTATTTCTCCACCACCGGCAATGGATATTTCATCAAGTTGTGGTCGTCTTCCTACAAAACTGATGGTAATTTTACCTTCATCGCTTAGTTTTCTAAGATTTTTTATCTCATCAATACCAAGATAACCCAGGTCTTTTCTTCTATTTGCATGATTTTCTATTTCTGACAGTACGGCTTCAGGTATTAATACTTCGGCATTTTCATATTCCTCTTGAACTAATGGGCATACCATCTGATCAATTAATATGCTCGTATCTGGTACTAGTTTAGTCAAATTGGCACCTCCTTATTCTTTGTATATTTCATCGGGATTGAATACTTGTTTACCTATATCTTCAAGTTCTCTCCCATCTTCTGAGAGCTTCTGATAAAAACAGGAGTAGTGTCCTGTATGACAGGCTCCTCCAATCTGTTCTATTCTGAAGATTACTGCATCTTTATCGCAGTCAAAAAGTATTTCTTTAACGCTTTGGATGTGTCCTGATTCTTCACCTTTAAACCAAATAGCATCACGACTGGTACTGTAATAATGTGCTTTTTTAGTTTCCATAGTTTTATTGAAAGCTTCCTCATCAATGAATGCCAGCATCAATATTTCATTTGTTTTATAGTCCTGTGCTATTGCGGTTGCAAGTTTTTTTCCGTTTATCTCATGTCTGAAGTTAGGTTTAATCATTTTAGTTACCTGCTTAATTGGATAATTTTTCTATAGCTTCAGATAATGAAATAGTAACTTGTTCTCCACTATCCATATCTTTAAGTGTCACATTATTTTCTTCAACTTCGCTTTGACCAATCATAATAACGTTGTTGATATTGTTATTATTTGCATATGATAAATTTTTCTTAAGCTTTTTACCCTTAAGGTCAATATCAGTTATTATATTATTGGCTCTAAGAGTTTGGGCAACTTTAATAGCATCAATTTTGAAGTCTTTTTTAACCGGTACTACCAGAACTTTTTGGGAGTCACTTGTAGGTGTTTCTATATTTTGTCTGTGATAAGCTTCCATAATACGGTCAAATCCAAAAGCAAAACCTGTGGATTCAACTTCTTCAGAATCAAACAGTGCTGTCAGATTATAGGTTCCTCCACCAGTTATTTGTTTTTCAGCACCTAGATCTGGAACGTATATTTCAAACACTATTCCTGTATAGTAGTCAAGTCCACGGGCAATTGATAGTTTAACAGTATAATCTTCAAATCCGAAGGCTTCAATAACTTCTAAAGTATCACTAAGTTGACAAACTGCTTCATAACTGTCTTCAATATCTTTAACAACATCTTTTAATGATTCTAAATCGCTGCGTGTACCGTTTACACTGATGATTTTGTTGATAATTTCTTTGTATTCCTGTGAAATTGAGCATTCATCCAATATTTTTTCAAGTAATTCATAGTCTTCCTTATCAATACTTGCAATGATTCTTGTAGTGTCTTCGGGAGTTACATTTAAGTGGTTAAGTACTCCTTTAATAATTCCCAGGTGGCCGATTGCCACTTCATAATTTTTTATACCCACTTTGGTTAACGCTTCATTAGCCATTGTAATTATTTCTGCTTCATTATATACAGGAGTACCTTCGATCACTTCTATACCGAACTGCCAGAATTGTCTGAAACGTCCTGCTTGTGGTCTTTCATACCTGAAACAACTGCCAAAATAGTACATTTTTAAAGGTTTTGCTGCTTTTTGTAGGTTATTGTTATATAATCTTGACACACTTGCAGTTAATTCGGGTCTTAATGCAAGGTCTCTTCCACCTTTATCCTGGAAGTGATATATTTCTTCTTTAATTCCTTCTCCACTTTTTGTAGTAAAAAGTTCTAAATCTTCAAAAATAGGAGTTTTAACTTCCTTAAATCCATAGTTTTCTACAACACTTCTAATGGTGTTTTCAACATATTTTCTTTCTTCCATATCCTCGAATAGGAAGTCTCTTGTTCCTCTTGGGTTATTAAATTCCATATTATAACAACTCTGACTAAATATAATAATTTTTTAAATTATTATTCCTCTTCTATTATCCAATACATAGGAATACTTACACATAATATTTAAACTATGGATAAACAAACCTACATATTAAATTAACAGATAAAATTAAGCAATCTATAAAAAAAATCAAACATCTGCTTAAACAAACATACTGCATGTGTGTTTGCTTAAATAGAGATTTAAAATTTACAAATCATTATTAATATATATAATTAATTATATATAGAATTTTAGTTTCGAAAAAAATGAGAGATGAAATTATGATAACAGGAAAAACTAAAGTAGTGGGAGTAATAGGTCATCCAATAGAGCATAGTATGTCTCCACCAATGCATAACAATGCTTTTAAAGAATTAAATATGGATTATGTGTACGTAGCATTCCATGTTCTTCCGGAAAATATTGAAAAATTAATAGAATCATGTAAAACATTGGATATTAAAGGATTAAATGTAACAATTCCACATAAAACATCAGTGATACCTTTTCTTGATGAGATAGATCCAACAGCTAAGAAGATAGGTGCAGTAAATACAATTCAATTCAAAAACGGTATAGCAAAAGGTTTCAATACTGATGGAATTGGAGCAATAAAGTCTATTCAGGAATACACGACTCTCAAAGGAAAAAATGTTTTAATAATAGGTGCTGGCGGTGCATCTAAAGCCATATCATTCACATTAATCAATGAAAATATCAATTCTCTGGTAATAGCAAACCGTTCAAAAGAAAATGCATGTAATCTTATTGAAAATATAAAAATGCAGTGTGATTTTGAAGAAATATCATATGTTGACATAAAAGATGCATCTGAGTTAATTGATGATGTGGATATAATCATTAACACAACTCCCATCGGAATGTATCCAAAACATGAAGTGGAACCACCAATAAAAACAGATAAAATTAATGAAAAACATATTGTGATGGACGTAATATATAATCCTCTTGAAACAGAATTATTAAAAGAAGCCAGGTTAAATGGTGCCACCACAATTAACGGTACTTCCATGCTGATTAATCAGGGATTGGAATCCTTTAAAATATTTACTGGTTGTAAAGCTTCATATAAATCATTTGAAGAAGCTTTGATGGAACAGTTAAAATAATTAAAACTATTTTTTTTAAAAAAAGAAATGTTGAACTAATTGTTATACATTAGTTCATTTATAGTTTCTTTAAGGGTTTCAAGAGTTTCTTTATTGTCATAGTTTTTATGATAATTTTCACTGATATTCTTTTTGTATACTTCAATGTTTTTCATGAAATTATCAAGTATTGTTTGATTAATCTTATCATGATGTTCTCCATAACCTAAACGCTCAAGAAACATAGCATTAAGAATTTGTTCATACTGTTTATTGACGGGAATACTAAGAACAGGTTTTCCAAGTTGCAATGCTTCAGTAATTAATGAGAAACCACCGTTTGTAATAACACATTTGGCATCTTTAAAATCATTAAATAACTGCTCTTCCTGGAATGATCTAAACAATACATTTTCATCTCTTTCATCCTTATGAAAACCATATACAATAAATTCTTGTTCAGGATTATTTTTTAGCAGTTCAATTAACTGCTTATTTGAATCGCTTGTCTGATATACCAGTACATGTTTTCCATTTCTCGGTTTTAGTGCAAAAATTTCATCTCTGATAATTGGATAAACATATTTTGTTGTATCCTCATTTTTTAAAGGAGGATAGAAGTAGGAATAAATCAATGTTCTATCAGCTTTTTGTATAAATGCATGGACAACTGCTTCTGCAAATATTTTATCTTTTGTATATCTGTTAGGAGAATCATATTTTGCTTCTGTAATTACATGCATATTGTCTATTGATAGCAGAGGTATTCTAAGAATGTGTGATAAAAGATTTGCATAGAATTCAAAATCCGAAATTATTAAATCAGGTTTAAATTTCCGGGCCAATTTGTACATTTTATTAATATTGTTCTTCAAGTCACTTGGAACGTCCTTCATGTTATAAACAAAAGTTTTTTTATTTCTAACTCTGTTGTCTTCGTATACTGTATTGAATCCGCCAATCTCATAAACGTTTTCAAATTTGTTACTGAGGTATTGGTATGCTCTGTCGCTTGCAAAGACAATTAAGTCAAATCCTTCATTAATCAGGTATTCTATGACAACCGCACTGCGTATGGCATGACCTAAACCTTCACCACATAGAGAATAAAAAATCCTGTTTTTCTTTATGTTTACTCCATGTTCAAAGCTATAATCCAGTTCTTCAAGTGTTACTTTCTTCCCGACAAGTTGTTTTGCAGTACTTTTAGCATATTTTATTGAAATGTCCTTAAGTCCTTCCTCTTCAAGCCTTCTGGTTGATATTAATAATCGTGGATTATCAAGAACTTTAAACCGGCTTATTTTACCAATCCTTTCAATATAATCAGTGTCCTCACCAAAATCAATTGTTTCATCAAATCCTCCAACTTTTTCATGTAATGATTTATATGTTAAAATTCCATAACAGCCTGCACCGTGTGGTTTAATATGTGATATCTGTTTTGTCAGGTAATTGGCAAGTTCGTGTGAAATTTGGTTTATAAATCCTTTTTCCAGAGGAACAATTTGTGTAATTGCTATTCCAAGGTTATGTAATTCAAACTCTTCTATTGCTGATGAAATATAGTTATTTGTAAGCACACTGTCAGCATCCAGGAATAGTAACAGTTCACCTTCGGCAACTGCTGCACCATTATTTCTTCCGGTTGCAGGTAAACCTCCCGGAACAACTTTACAACCAAAACTTTCTGCAATTTCAACAGTTTTATCTGCAGAATGCGCATCTGCTATAATAACTTCCATATCATCAAATCCTTGTCTCTGAATACTCGTTAACAAGTTAGGAAGAAATTCTTCTTCGTTATATGTAGGTATTATAATACTTATTTTCATTAAACCACACCTTTGAAGTATTTGTTTTTGTATTTTGTCTAAATAATTATTTATTAATATATTTATTATGTTATATGTATGATTTTTTTTAAATGTTTATTTTTTGTTTTTGCTAATATTATAGAAAAATTTTTCTTGAATCATTTGGATTTTCAAAATTGTAATGTCAATACAAAAATAATTAATATATATCTGTTCTAATATAGTAACATAATAATTAAAAAAAGGGATTTTTTATGATAACTTTTAGTAGAGAAGAAATTAGAGACATAACTATTGCAGTAATTGCATTGACAGTATTATATTCCTTATCGGTTACAAGACCATTTGGGTGGTCCGTAGATAGTTTATTGTTATTTTTGCCAATATCATTTATAGCAGTTGGTTTGGGATTTATATTACACGAACTAGGACATAAGGTTGTAGCACAAAGATTCGGATTTTTCTCAGAATTCAGAAAATGGAACTATGGACTGATTTTAGGTTTATTAACAGTTCCCCTTGGTTTTATGATATTTGCTCCAGGAGCAGTATACTTCGGATCATATGGGCGAATGGTAACTGATGAGGAGAATGGAAAAATATCCATAGCAGGTCCAATCGTAAATATTGTTCTGGCATTAATCGCATTATTCCTAACACTGTCACTAAGATCCTATTTAACAATGGAAAATGCTGGAATGATGTATATTGTATTGCTGACATTGGTTTTAACTTTCAATGTTAACAGTTTCCTAGCTCTATTTAACTTATTGCCAATTCCACCTTTGGACGGTTCTAAAGTTATCCAATGGAATTTACCAATATATATTATTACAATAGCAGTAGCAGGAATATTAACTTATATGTCTTATACAATAACGTTAATATAATTTCTTCTTCAATTTTTTTTTAAAAATAGTTAAAGGGAATGATTTTGTCTCATTCTCATTGTTGGATTGTCTAAATATGAATAAAAGTTCCATGACATAAAAGTCAGGTCTGATTTATCCTTGAATTTTGCAAATACTTGTTTTATTAAAGTTTTATCCGGTGTTGTACAATTTAGTGTGTATGTTGTTATATTGTCCTTAACTTCAATGTTAGTCACATTAAATTCACTCATATCAACAGGTTCTGTCTGATTAACAACAGTTAATGTATGGCATGCAGTATCACTACCACCTACTTCTATAAACATACCTAATAAAAGTATAAAACCCATAATCACGATAGGATTTATGAAATATTTTATGCCTATTTTTTCATTTGAGAAATAAACCAGCAATAAAAATCCAAAACCTATAAGGAATGGTTGTGAAAATATTCCACCATCTATTAATCCGATTAATGCAACACATAATGCTATGATTGCAACAAATCTGTGCAAATCTCTCATGTCTGATATTCCAATAACTCCTAAAACATAACTTAATGGCCAAAGTATTATTATTACCAATGCATATGGCATCACATATTGGAGAATGGATGAACCTGTATTTACGTGTGAAGGTACAATGTTGTTTGCAAATATTCCAAGTACTGATTTGAATGCATGTGAATGCATTGGACTTGTAGTACTGGTACTTGGATTCATGGAGGTAAGTATTGTATAAAATGATACTCCAAAGGAATGTCTGATGTATGCTTCTATGAACAAGCCTATGAAAGCACTTATAATTAATATTATTATTGCAAATTTAAGATACTTTAAATTACTATTTTTATCTTTGTATAATTTTTCTCGTATCATCTTATTTTTTCTAATGTACGATGTTATAATAATGGTTACACCCAGCATCCATAGGAAAAGCACGGTTTTTCCTTCAGAAGAACCTTCGAGAAGTGGCCAGAGTAGTTGAGTAACGAATGAGTCAATATAATTTGTAAACAAAATTAAAAATCCAAGTAAAACTAGTATTATTCCACAAACATAATATTTGTCAATTGAAGGTTTAAATTCATCTAACTTAATTTTAAAGCCTCCTATGGTGTTTATTTATAAAAATAGAAAAGAAGAGGAATTTAATTATTGTGATAAATCAAGCATTCTCTGAATACCCACACGTGCTTTTTTGGCAATTTCCTCATCAACAATTACTTCATATTTTTCTTCTTTAAGAGCATCTCGTATTTTTTCAAGAGTAATAAGTTTCATAGTTAAACAGAAGGCATCACGTCTCAATGGATAGAATTCTTTATCAGGATTTTCTCTTTTAAGTCTTGTTGCCAAATCTATTTCAGTACCTACAACTAACTCTTTGATTTCAGGATCTTTTGCAAGTCTAACCATTCCACCTGTACTTTCAACATAATCTGCAAGTTGTCTTACATCATCATTACATTCCGGGTGAACAACAATCTTTGCATTAGGATAATCGATTCTTGCTTGTTTGATGTCTTCCGGTTTAAACATTGTATGAACATAACAATGACCATCTTCAGGTACAATAATTGCTTTTTTACCGGATGCCTTTGCAGAGTAAATTCCAAGATTTTTATCAGGTGCAAATATGAAATCGTCACCTTTCAGTGATGAAACAATTTTTCCGGCATTAGCTGAAGTACAAACTATTGTAGCTTCACTTTTGGTTTCTGCTCTACTGTTGACATATAATACAACTTCACTATCAGGATGTTCCTTTTTAGCAGCTTTCAGTTCTTCTAATGAAATCATATCTGCCATTTGACAGTTTGCCCTATTGTCGGGTAGTAACACTTTCTTGTCAGGACTAATAATGGCAGCAGTTTCAGCCATGAAATTAACACCACAGAAAATTATCATATCTGCTTCGTCAATTTTGCTTGCTTTAATACATAATTCTAAAGAATCACCCACAAAGTCAGCAACTTCCTGTATTTCCTTTGGCTGGTAATTATGTGCTAATATAATAGCGTTTTTCTCTTTTTTAAGTTCTTCAATTTCAGTTATAATTTCATTAGTCATACTTATCCTCTTCTATTTTTTTTAGACTCTTGAAATAACTATAATTTTTTTAACATAAATAATTTATTAGATTATAGCATCATTTAATATATTTTGACATTCGCAATTCAAATTTTCTTTAGTTTTCTTGATACTTTTTCGTAAAATTTGAATTAATTGTTCTTCACAATCTTTCATTGCATCAACAACTTCCTTGATTGTTAATTTGTGTGGGGAGATGGAAGCTGCATAATTTGAAACAGCACAGATACTACCGTAACACATTTGTTTTTCTCTTGCAAGTACTGCTTCCGGAACTCCAGTCATACCAACTACCTTTCCACCAATTAATTTATAGAACTGTATTTCAGCACCTGTTTCAAATCTTGGACCTTCGGTTGCAATGTATATACCATATGGATGAACATCACCTGAGCTAATCAGTATGTTTCTAAGATTTTTACAGTAAGGCTCTGTACAATCTATGTGTACTACCTCTTCATCATAGAATGTTGAAGCACGATTATGTGTGAAGTCTATAAAATTATCTGGAATTAATAGACTTCCCGGCTGAATATTGGTATCTAAAGATCCCACTGAGTTTGTTGCAAATATTTGGTTTACACCAATTATATTTAATGCTTCAATATTTGCCCTGTAGTTAATCTTATGTGGTGGCACACTATGGCCGGCACTGTGTCTTGGAATATAAGCAACTTCTTTGTTTTCAATTTCCAGAATGCTTATTGTTGGTGCATCACCGTATTTTGTTGAAATGTTTTCTTCACGTATAATCGGATAATTATCTTTTAAAGAATCAGTACCTGTTCCGCCAATGATTCCTATCATTTAATACTACCCCTTAATTACACCTAATGGTTTCATTTGTGCAACAAGTTTACTTATTCCTGCATCATCTGCGGTTTTTACAACAGCATCTACATCTTTATATGCTTTAGGAGCTTCTTCTGCAATAACTGGTTGTGAGTTTGCTTTAAGCAATATTCCCTTATCGTTTAATTGTTTCTGTATTTCTTCTGGTGAAAATTCACGTTTTGCACCTGAACGACTGAGTACACGACCAGCACCGTGTGCGGTTGAACCAAATGTTTCTTTCATAGCAGTTTCTGTACCTGCCAATACGTATGAACACGTTCCCATTGTACCTGGTATAAGTACTGGTTGACCGGCATCACGATATTCTTGAGGAATTTCTTTATTTCCTGGACCGAATGAACGTGTTGCACCTTTTCTATGCACATAAACTGTCTTTTTAATTTTACCAACTTGATGTCTTTCTTTTTTAACAATGTTGTGGGCAACATCGTATAAAACATGCATGCCTAAACTATCTGCATCTTGTTGGAATATGTTTTCAAAAGTTTCCCTGGTCCAATGTTGAATCATTTGTCTGTTAGTCCAAGCATAGTTTGCACCAGCAGCCATAGCTTTTAAGTATTTCTGTGCTTCATCAGAATCTATAGGGGCACAAGCTAATTGTCTGTCAGGTAGGTTCATTTTCAAACGTTTTGCAGTTTTATCCATTTCACGAAGGTTATCTGCACAAATTTGATATCCACAGCCTCTTGAACCGGTATGTATTAATATGACAACCTGGTCTTTTTCCAAACCATAAGTTTTTGCTATACTTTCATCGTATATGTCGCCTACTGACTGTATTTCTAGGAAGTGGTTTCCACTACCAAGAGAACCTAGTTGGGGAATTCCTCTTCTTTTTGCTTTGGTACTGACGTAATCCGGATCTGCACCGGCCATACATCCATTTTCTTCCAGGAATTTAAGATCTTCTTCCCAACCGTAGCCATTTTCTATAGCCCAGGTTGCACCATTTAATAATACGTCGTCAATTTCAGTTTCTTTTAAATGTTTTATACCATTACTTCCAAGACCTGATGGTATTTTTTTAAATAGTTCATCCACCAGTTCCTGCATGTGAGGTTTAACATCTTCTTCTGTGAGGTTTGTTTTAATCATTCGTACTCCACAGTTAATGTCAAAACCCACTCCACCAGGACTTATAACACCATTGTTTTCTGCAAATGCTCCTACTCCACCTATACTGAATCCGTATCCGAAATGTATGTCAGGCAATCCTATGGATCTTTTTTGTATACCTTCTAAACATGCAACATTTGCCACTTGGTTAATAGCACTATCTTCAATAGTTTTTGCTGATTCATCATCTAAATATATACGAGCTGGTACTCTCATATCTTTTCTAGCAGATGATGGAATTTCATAAACTCCATCTCTTATTTTCTCTAAATCCGCTTTACCTACCATTTTATTCACTCAGTTT
>RHMF01000414.1_pt1 | contig 18054 bp, 11 predicted proteins | sample 5365151 | NCBI WGS metagenome assembly RHMF01 (sample SAMN10266501, study PRJNA497801) | feces metagenome | isolation source: feces | host: Bos taurus | place: China: Prairie of Fairy Mountain | collected 2017-08-14 | reverse complement strand
CTGCCGGTGTGATGGAATGGTAGACGTAGTGGACTCAAAATCCACCGCTGGCGACAGCGTACCGGTTCGAGTCCGGTCACCGGCACCATATCGAGTGTTCATAACGGATTTGACCGTTTTGGACACTCGATTTTCTTTTTCAGCAATTTTACTGGCAGAAATGGAATTTGTATGTACAAATTCCCTGCTTGTTACGGTATCGGACAGCAACGCACCGTGCACTTTAAGCACAATCAACTTACGGTTGAGTGAAAAGTTACTGTTTGGTTGTGTAATTGCGACCTCAATCAACCTTTAAGCCATTCACAAGCAGCTTTTCACCAGTTATAATGAGGCCATCAACAACAAGGAGGCAATTGCAATGGAAATGACAATTGGCAAAAGAATTGCTGCTCTGCGGCGGGAAAAGAACCTGAAACAGGATGATTTGGCACAGATGCTGGAGGTCAGCCCTCAAGCAGTCAGCAAGTGGGAGAATGATCAGACCTGTCCCGATATCAGCCTGCTGCCCAAGCTGGCCAAGATTTTGGGAGTGAGCGTAGACGAACTTCTCTCTGGCAAACAAGAGCTGCAGCCTGTGGTAACTTTGGTTCCCGAGGACCAGCGTAAAGACATCAAAGATATGATGCTACGTATCGTGGTGGACTCTGCCGATGGAGACAAGGTGCGCGTGAACCTGCCTATGGCGCTTGTTCAGTTGGCTATGGAAATGGGTATGGAGATGCCTCAGGTATCTGGCAATGATGCACTCAAGGACATCGATTGGGCACAGGTTATGGAGCTGGTTCGCCATGGTGCTATGGGTAACCTGATTGAAGTGGAATCTGCAGACGGCGATATCGTTAGAATCTTTGTGGAGTAAACCATGAAGATTGTTGTGAAAAGTAATGAGGGACCAAATATCTGGCTGCCTATTCCCTCCGGATTGGTATTGAACCGATTTGTTGCAGGATTTGTGCCAAAGTATCTGAAAGGATACGGTCTTGATATCACGAAAGAGCAGGCGATTTTGTTCGTCAAGGCACTTAATCAATATCGGCGCAAACATCCGGAATGGGTATTGGCAGAAGTGCAAAGCTCAGATGGGGAATATGTGAAAGTCAAGCTATAGCCCCATACCTAAATGCTCTTTGGAAGAGCAATTTGCGAAAATCCATTTAAGTCCGTTATGAACACCCGCACCAAAAAAGGCGGCACCCCGAAGGGTGCCGCCTTTTTTGGTGCGGGCAGTGGACTCGAAGAGGGCGGCCGAGCGTAAGCGAGGTAAAAAGGTGTCCGGGGGACACTTTTTAGCCCGGGGAAGAGTCCTATCAAAACAAGACAGCAGTCCGCAAGGACTGGTTGGGTTGCTTTGATCAAAGCGTCGAACAGATCCAATGCGGCGCGGATGAGCGCCGCCGGCGACGGAGGTGCTCCGCGCAGCGAATCTGCAATATCAATGATTGCCGGTGGCAATCATACCTTGATTCAATGACCGAGCCGCACCTTGATTAAGTCGAGTCGTAGTTGCCCGCACCAACAAAAAGGCACCCCTTCCGGGGTGCCTTTTCCTATTGCTGTCAATTATTCCTCTTCGGGCGGTTTAAAGGCGGAGATCAAAGACGTGTACTTATCAATGGAAGAACTGGCGTTCCACGTCATATAACCGCCGGTACAGCCGGCATCGCGCAGGCCGCGGATCTGGGCGAAAACCTCGTTGGGGCCATATGTGTTGTAGGGCTCACGGATGGCGTTGTATGCCTGGATCCATGTGCGTACCACAGCGGGTGTTGCGGTTTCGCTCTGGCGGCGCATCACACTCTTGCCCCAGTTGTAGAGCGTTTCATAGGGATGCTCCCAAGGACGCCATGTGCCCGATGCGCTAAAGTGGTCGGGATAGGGCATGCCGCTTATGACATCCACAACATTGCTGATGGCGGCCCAATACTGGCCGTAGGCCGTTACATAGGTATAGGCGCTTTCGCCATACACGTCGGCGCTGACATATACGCCGTGCTCGTGGAGAATGTCCGTGGCATACATCAAGAAACGCTGAATGGCCTGGGCTTTTGTCTCGCCGTAGGTGTTGCGGAAATCGATGGTTCCGGCCTTCTCGTAGCGCCGTGTATTATCGGGGAAGCGGACATAGTCGAACTGGATTTCGTTGAAGCCCATCAGCTCCACCGCCTCAACGGCAAGATCCACCTTGTACTGCCAGACAGTTCTGTTAAAGGCCGTAGGCCAGTATGTGCCGGCCAGCTTCAGGGGCTTTCCGTTTGTGTCCGAAATGGCGTATTCGGGGTGATCCTTCACAAAATAGTAATCGTTAAAGGTGCTGATACGTCCAATGACGTAGTAGCCTGCATCCTTCAGCTTCTTGATCGCTGCCTGGTATTCCTCGACGGTGTTGTGTGCAGCCGCTGCGCCGGAGGGACAGTATTCGCGCATCACATCGCCGGCATAGCCAACGGAACCGCCGTCGATAATGTCCACAACAAAGGCGTTGATGCCACTGCTGTTTGCGATCTTGATATAATCATCCACTCTGTCCAGACGCCAGCTGACAATGTAAAGGGTGCGGCATTCTTCGGGCATTTCGTTGCCTTCGATGGGGCCCTTTTCACGGGGATAGTAGTCAAGGTTGGCAGCGCCACCGCCGCCGTAGCGATCCCCACGGTTTGCATGGGTAGCATAGCTTCCGTTGTCATAGTTGGCGAGGGCATCGGTTTCGTTGTCGGCAAGATACCAGGGGAGAATGTAGCCTTCCTCGCTACCGACGCTTACCCGGTACATGTGTACCTGGCCATCTTCGTACAGATAGTCATATCCGGTGACCTGGACAGCCGTTCCTTTTTCCGCAAAGAATGCAAGCAGCCTGCCGTCGATATCTCTCAGGTTCACAGCGGTTCTGACATAGAGGGTGTGCGCGGGGATGACATCGGCAGGGTCGGCGACGATGGTTGCGCCCTCCTGAAGATATGCGATCGTGTCGCCGATGCGGATGGCAATCTTTTCGTCGGCCGTGATCTCATATTCTACCTGGGAGCCGCGGATAAGCGTACCCATCGGCACGCCGTCCTCGTCACAAAAAGTGGCATCCAGGCTCAGCGTGGCAATGTAGCCCGTTTCCCAATTATGCGGCGGCTCCGTCTCCGGAATCGAAGTAACAGGCGGCTCTGTGGGTTCGGTCGGGACGGTCGTCACCGTGCTTTCACCATGATTGGTCGTTGCTTCCGAACGGTCGCATCCGCCTGCAAGGACGGAAAAGACCAGGATCAAGACCAGGGTCATGATGATGGATGATACATGTTTTTTCTTTGATAGTTTCATATAGCTAGTCCTTTGCTTATTTTTTAGGCTATTATACTGCAAACGCCGACACATTGCAACCAATTTCGACATTTATGTTTCCGATTTTTCCTTACAGATGGGGCGTTACCCCAAATCAATCGTTCCGGTTGAATCGATATGGTATCAATATGGCAACTGTTTTACCGCAAATGCAAAGGTCTTACCAAAAAGATTGGAAATATTTTCCCCCTTCTTGTATACGCTTTTAAGGGAAGGGTATGATCGCAGCCGGCACTTGGGCGCATAGCTACGCTTCCCGTAGAAACCAGCAATGGGAGGAACAAAAATGGATGCCATTATGAATTTTGTTGGCATGCTCAATGACAATGTCATTTGGGGTTTGCCCATGGTCATTCTGATGATCGGCACCGGCATTTTTCTGACCTTCCTTACAAAGGGCGTCATCTTCAGAAAGTTCAATGTCGTCATGCGCTATACTACCAAGACCCTCTTCAGGAAGGCAGATAAGTCCCAGCTGGAGGATGGGGCCATCACCCCGTTCCAGGCGGTCTGTACCGCGCTGGCCGCTACTGTCGGCACCGGCAATATCGTGGGTGTTGCCCTGGCCATCGCCACCGGTGGCCCCGGTGCTGTGTTCTGGCTGTGGATCTCCGCGCTGGTGGGCATGGTCATCAAGTATTGCGAAGTTACCCTGTCCCAGGCTTACCGCACCACCAATGAAAAGGGCGAGCTGGTAGGCGGCCCCATGTACTACATCTGCAAGGGCATGGGCAAGAAGTGGCTGGCCGTTCTGTTTGCTGTTTTCGGCGGCTTTGCCTCTCTGGGCATCGGCGCGTCCGTCCAGGCCAACGCGCTGGCCGGCGGCGTTCACGCCACCTTCGGCGCGCCCACCTGGATCATCGGCATCGTGGTCGCTGCGCTGGGCGCGCTGATCTTCATCGGTGGCATCAAGCGCATCGCCACCGTCACCGAGTTCCTGGTTCCCTTTATGTCCGTTCTCTACATCCTGGGCGCTTTTGTGGTGCTGGCCATCAATATCACCGAGATTCCCGCCGCCTTGGCGCTGATCCTTAAGAACACCTTCACCGGCACAGCCGCCATGGGCGGCTTCCTGGGCGCAACGGTACTGTATGCCTGCCGTGTTGGTATGGCGCGCGGCGTCTTCACCCATGAGGCCGGCATGGGCTCTGCGCCCATTGCCCACGCTTCCGCTTCCAATGACCATCCTGCCCGGCAGGGCCTGTGGGGTGCATTCGAAGTTTTCTTTGACTCTATCGTCATGTGCACCATCACCGCCCTGGTCATTCTGACCTCCGGCCTGTGGTACGATCCTGCGCTGGTGGGCGATACCCGTGCTATGAGCTCCCTGGCCTTTGAAAATGCCTTCACCGGCGGCCAGTACATCGTCACCATCGGCATGTGCCTGTTCGCCTTTGCCACCATCGTTGCCTGGTACTACTATGGCGAAAAGTGCATCGAGTACCTGTCCAAGGGCAACCGCACAGTCAAGTTCGTCTACCAGATTATTTATACCTTCATGACCTACTGGGGCTGTGTTGCCGGCCTGGATGCGGTTTGGGAATTTGCCGACCTGTTCAACGGCCTGATGGCTGTGCCCAATTTGATCGCGCTGATCGTGCTCTCGCCTGTCATCAAGCGCCTGAGCGATGATTTCTTCCGAAACCCCGATACCCATCGCCCCAAGGGCACTGACTTCAGCCACCTGACCGAGCGTAAGTAAATCACCCGATTAAAAAAGAGGAGGCTTTGCCTCCTCTTTTTTGCGCCCGGCGGGTGATTGCATTGGGGCAGAAAATATGCTAGAATGGAAAAAACAACCTGCGGGAGGTGCCTATGAAAGACGGGAAAACATACATCCTTGTTGCCGATGACGACAAGGAGATCCGGGAGATTCTCACATTGCTGTTGTCCTCCCAGGGCTATGGGGTGGTCACCGCGGACGATGGCCTGGCTGCCCAAAACCTGGCGAGCGATGCTATCGACCTGTATATTTTGGATGTGAACATGCCCGGCCAATCCGGTCTGATGGCTGCGGCAGCCATCCGCCAGCGGTTTGAAACGCCGATCATCTTCCTGACTGCCTATTCCAGCGAGTCGGACAAGGTGATGGGCTTCTCCGTGGGTGCTGACGATTACATCGTCAAACCCTTCTCCAACGCCGAGCTCTTATTCCGGGTCAAGGCAGTGCTCAGAAGAACCGCGGCACAGCCTGCGCCGCGGCAGGCCAACAAGCTGCAGCTACAGGATCTGGTGCTGGATCTGGACAGCCAGTGCGTGCGCAGGGGAGAGGAAACCATCAACCTGACCTATACAGAATTCAAGATTCTGGAGCTGCTGGCCAGCCACCGAAAGAAGATCTATTCCCTGGAGAATATCTATAGCAGCATTTGGAACGACAATGCCGTCGGCGACGACGCCATCATGGTCCATATCAAAAATATTCGCAAGAAGCTGGGGGATAGCGCCAAAAATCCCACCTACATCAAAACCGCATGGGGAAAGGGTTATTACATTGACTGACAAAAAACAGCGCAAATTTGCCCACGAGCTGCTGGGCCTGATCGGTATCAGCGCCCTGTTTGCCCTGGTTTTATTTCTGATCATTACCTTTATCGCCGCTGTGGCGGTGGAGGAATACTGCTTCAACCACAATGTGCCTATGACGGAGTTCGATTGGATCGCGGTGGATCGATGGGTCTTCGGCGGCGGTGCGGTCATCGCCATCGGCTGCTTCAGCGTGCTGTTTCTGTGCCTTTTGCGTGAGCGCATGGCCTATATCCGTACCATCACCGCCGGTATCGATGCCCTGGGCGCTGGCGAGGTGCATGTGCAGCTGCCCATGGAGGGAAATAACGAGCTGACCGCCCTGGCTGTGGCTGTCAACGATATGGCTGCCGCCCGGCAGCAGATCCGGGAAAAGGAGCAGACCCTGGCCAATGAAAAGGATCAGCTGATCCGCACCTTGTCCCACGATATCCGCACGCCACTGACCTCCATTTTGGCCTATTCCGAGTTCTTGGCGGAGGAAGAACTGCTTGCGGAGGAGCGAAAAAAGCACCTGCGGATGATGCACAGAAAAGCCCAGCAGATCCGGGAACTGACGGACATTCTGCTGGACGGCGGAAAGCGGCATCTGCAGCGATTTGAAAATGCCCGGCTGTTGATGGAGCAGCTGGCCCAGGAATGGGCAGGCGAGCTGGAGGATCGTTTCACCGTTTGCCTGGATCTTGACCGTTGCAGTGCCTTTTCCGGCAATTTCGATGTGCAGGAGCTGTGCCGGATCCTGGATAATCTGCGCTCCAATGTGACCAAATACGCCGATCCTGAAAAGCCTGTCTGCCTGGCGATCGCCACGGAGGGAGAAAACCTGGTCATCCGGCAGACCAACGCCGTCCTGGCGGCCGCAGCCCCGGCGGACAGCTATGGCATCGGCCTCAATAGCATCCGCCGCATCGCCCAGCATTATGCCGGCCGGGTGATGACCGAGCAAACCGGCGAACAGTTTGCCATTACCATTGCGCTTGCTGAATTTTAATCTTTAGAATTCTTCAGAATTTCCTGCCCGATTTCTTTAGAAGCCGATGATATTCTATCCTCACAAAAGCAAACCACCCCAAAACAAAAATTGAAAGTGAGGAATTGAATATGTTTACTTCTCTGGATCTTCTGATTATCGCGGTCATGGCTTTGGCGGCTGCCGGCTTGCTGGCACTGGCGCTGATGTTCCTGATTAAAAACAAAACCGCCCAGCGGGTGTGCCTGTACACTGTTTCCGCACTGGGCCTGTACATGGGTTATGTGGGATTCCGTATCCACTTCCCCGGTTTCCCGGTGCAGATGCTGCTGGCCGTTGCCCTGGGTCTGACCGCCATCGGCGCTGTGGTGCTGGAGCGGCTGGGCAAGGACGACGAAAAGAAGTTCTGCATCGCCCGGATCCTGGCAGCGGTCGCTATGGTGGCCGGTATGCTCAACGCGTTTTCCTAAATAAAAAAGGAGGCACATCGTGCCTCCTTTTTTGTTTATTCGCCGACAGCCTTGTTGGTCAGCATGGTCAGGATCATCTTGCCCATGCCGGGCTTGCCCATGCCGGTGTCATTTTCGCCGAAGCGCATGACATTCTTTTGCTGCTTGCCGGCAGCTTCCCAGACGGGCAGTTCACCGCCATTGGGGTCGCCGCTGCGGACAAAGTTGCACAGATAGCCCACCATTTCTTCGCTAAGCCGGTAGTCCTTGTCTTCCATGGGACGCCAGCAGTTGGGCAGCGTGCCGAACCAGTACCACAGGTCGGAAGAATGCCAGGCGCCGCAATCGTCGCCGGGCAGCATCCGGTCAAAATACCAGACATAGCTGGGTTTCTGGCGGTTGCTGATCCACTTTTTGGCCATGCTGTATAGAACAGGCGGTGCCATATCGTGGCTGGTGGAACCGGCCATGTAGGAAATGTCCTTGGGGGTAGCCTCAGCCACGGCGAAGCGGCCATCCACCACCGGGAAGGCAGCAGCGCCACCGCCCTTGATCTCCTTCTTGGCGGCATCCCAGGCTGCGAACAGCTTTTCCGGTGCCAGCGCACGGAATTGGGCCAGGGTCTGGCAGCCGCAGCGTTCCATCACTGCCTGCCAGAAATCGCAAGTGCGATCGATCTTACCGGAGAGCATACCGCCCAGACCGCAGCCGCTGGACATGATGGCCTTCTGGAACAGGCCGTCGGTCAGCGGGCTGTGGCACAGCAGCTGCACGCTGGCAGCGCCGGCGCTCTGGCCCATGATGGTAATGTTTTCCGGGTCGCCGCCGAAGGCGCGGATATTATCCTTGACCCACTTGATGGCGGTCATCTGGTCATACAAACCGTAGTTGCCGGTGAAGCCGGCTTCCTCCCGCAGCTGGGGCAGGCAGACGAAACCCATGGGGCCCAGGCGGTAGTTCAGCGTCACGCCGATGATGCCCTTTTCGGGCCAAACAGGGCCATCAAAATGCTTTTCGTGGCCGCAGCCGCCGGTGAAGCCGCCGCCGTGGATGTACACCAGGACGGGCAGCTTGTCGCCTTCCTTGGCAGTTTCGGGGGCAAAAATGTTCAAAAACAGGCAGTCTTCGCTGTATTCGTAGGTTTCGCCCTTGCGGAATTCGTTGTAGTAGAAGACCTTTTTCAGATTTTCTTCTTCGTTATAAAAAGCCCGGGGCTGATAGGAGCAGGCGCCGTACGCTGTTGCGTCGTATACGCCTTCCCAACCGGTGACCTGGGTGGGATATTCCCAGCGGCCGGCGGTGGCATAGCGGATGCCCTTGAAGGCCACCGTGCCGGGTACCCGACCGGCGCAGCCCTGTACCTGGCCGCAGGGGGTGTTGATGATGTATTCCATAGAGTCTCCTTTTTGGTCGGTGTTATCGCAATACAAAGGGAAAGCTTAAGCGGCACGGCAAAGCCGTGCCGCCAGAAAAATGCTTAGTTGTTTTCTTCCACAGTGGCAGGTGCAGCAGCCTGTGCGGCCTTCTTCTCAGCCATCTGGGCGCGAACCTCGGGGGTAATGTTCCAAACGAACTTGAAGGCAGCCCAGGAGCCCAGGATGAACACAGCGGGCACCAGAACGCACAGAACCTTCAGACCCAGCACAGTGCCGGCGGTCTGCACCTCAGCCAGACCGTCATAGCCGATCCAAGCCAGTGCGTAGAAAGCGCAGCCCTGGCCGATGGCCTGGCCGATACGGCGGGACAGATTGAAGGTGCCGTAGATGGAGCCTTCGGTGCGCTTGCCGGTGATGTACTCGTTGTAGTCGATGGCTTCACCCACCAGACCCCACTGCATCTGGATGGAAACCATGGCAAAGCCGGAGCCCAGGCCCAGCAGTACGCCGTGGACCAGAGGATGCACATCCATCACCAGGTGCAGGCAGAACAGACCGGCGCAGATGGCGCCGCCGATCAGCAGGGCGGAGCGGATCAGCTTCTCCAGGCCCATCTTCTTACACATGAAGGGCACCAGGATCATGGAGCCAATCATGAAGGGGCTGGACAGAGCGGAGGCGATGGTCTGATAAGTGACATCGTGATACACGCCGGAGTACATGTACAGACCCAGGGTCTGGGCGGCATACTGCATCAGGCAGATGCACACGCCGTGGATGCACAGTGCCACGAAGGGGCGGTTCTTCTTGATAACCACCAGGATGTCGGAGAACTTGATGTCGTCAGCCTTGGTTTCCTCGCCAACAGTGGCGCGTTCCTCGGTCAGGTAGTAGTGCAGCAGGCAGATGATGAAGCCGATGGCAGCGCAGACCACACCGGTGATCATGTAGCCGGTGGAAGTTCTGTCGCCGAACAGGCCGATGATGACGGGGCCAGCCATGGCGGGGATCATGTTGCCGAACATGGAGCCAACGCCACGGGCAGAGGACAGGGAAGCACGCTCGGAGTCATTGGTGGACATGGCGCTCAGCAGGGAGCCCATGGGGATGTTGAACATGGTGTAGGATGCTTCGTAGAGGACCTTGAAAGCAAACAGAGCCACCAGCATGGGGATGCCGTCCAGGAAGGTGGGCACGGTCCACAGAGCAATGGCGGACACGGCCAGCAGGGGCGTGGCACGCAGCAGCCAGGGGCGGAACTTGCCGTTCTTGTTGTGTCTTTTTGCGAATGCCTTGTCCATCAGGGCGCCCATCATGGGGTCGTTGATGGCATCCCAAACGGTCCAGATGATGGTCAGAGTGCCCATCAGAACGGGGTTGACACCCAGCACGTTGGTGCAGTACAGGCCAAAGATGCTGGCCATCAGGGTAAAGGTCATGCAGCCGCCCCAGTCACCGAACATGTAGCCAAACCAGTGCTTGGTAGTCAGGCCGCCGGGGGTCTTCTGTTTTTTCGACATGGAAAAAACCTCCTTAAATATTTTTGCAGAGAGCACACACTCCCAGCATAATTGCATTTTTATTTTAGCAGAATTTTATTGCAAAGTAAATTGCAAATTCCACTGAATTCAATACATTTTTTGGAAAATAGCAGTATTTATCAATCAATAGCCACAAATTCTCAAGCGGCGCAATGGAATACAACGATAAAAGGGAGGCAAAGCCTCCCTTTTTGTTATGCGTTGCCGGGTTGGTTGGGCATGGTGATGCCCAGCTCAGCCAGATATTTTCCCATTTTGCTGGTGGAAACATCGACAAACTGGGGCTGACCGAAAACCTTTTGGATCCATTGAACGCTCAGCTCCGGCCAGGTGGCGTAGGCGGTGTTCAGCACCTGGGAACTGCCGTCGGCGCTGGTCTGGTCTGCCAGGGAGTAGCCATGGGGTCCGTGCTGGAAAATGTGCAGCTCATAACCAAGGCCCAGCCGGGCATAGTGATTGGCCACCTGCAGGGCGCCGTAATTGGTCAGCATATCTTCCGCCGTGGCCACCAAAAACACCGGCGGCGCAGACTTATCCACAAAGCGCAGCAGATCAAACTGTGCGGCGTCCTCGTCGGTGACGTCACCCTTGCCCATCAGCAGCTTCAGCATGAAATCCGCACCGGGAATGTTGGGGGCAGACACGGCCGGATAGCTCAAAATCATGCCGTTGGGCCTGTTTTCTGCCCGGACACCGGCCCAGAATGCCAGATGACCGCCGGCGGAGAAGCCGCAGCTCAAAATTTTATTGGGGTCGATGTGCCAGCTTTCTGCATTTTGCCGCAGATAACCGATGGCCCAGTCCACCTGCTTCATGGGCGCAAGATCTGCGCAGTTTTTGCCGGTGGAGTAGCGCAGGATGAAGGCGTGGTAGCCTGCCGCGGCATAGCGCAGGGCAACGGGCTCGGCCTCCCGGGGGGAGCAGTACAGATAACCGCCGCCGGGACAGATCAGAATGGCAGGGCGGTTGGTTTCCTGGCCAAGCTTCAGTTCGCAATCGAGGATATAGCCTTCCAAAGTGGCGTCTTCGTAGCCGGGAACGGACATGTGGATCATTTTCATGGACGGGGCTCCTTTCTGGGGACGGTTTGTGTCTGCGCAAGGCGCAGGAATTTTCTTTATCCTATCATAATCGCCGCCCCATGGCAAGAAAAACCCGTGTTTATTTGCTATGTGACAAATATTGACAAAAAATTGCAAAAGTGTTACAATGAGCAAACCAATGCTTTGAGGTGGGTTATGAGAGAATTTTTCGGGTTCGGCGGCTATGCCCGGCCGGCAGAGGGCTTTTTATCTTGGCAGCATCTGCTGTTTGTCACATCTTTGATGGCGATTATGGTCGGTCTGGCCATTTTTCTGGGTCGGCGCGGCAAGCATGCGGATGCGCAGGCCAAAAATCGGGCGCTGATCTGGGCGGCCATTCTGATCGACGGCCTGGAGCTGTTCAAGATCGTGCTGCACTGCTTCCGTTCCGGCGATCCGATGGACTGGCTGTATAATTTACCGCTGTTTCTGTGCAGCATCCAGCTGATCACCATCCCGTTGGCTGCTTTCTCCAAGGGCCGGGTCAAGGAAGCTGCCCTGGATTTTGTCTGCATTTTCGGCATCCTGGGCGCGGTTTTGGGCACCTACGGCGCAGGCCAGAACTATAATGCCTATCCTGTGCTGTCCTTTGACAATGTGGTTTCCGGCTTGACCCATAGTATTTCCGGCTTTGTATCGCTGTATATTATGATCAGCGGCCTGATGAGCATGAAAAAGGAGAATATTATCATCACATTCTCCATTTTGCTGGGCTTCTGCGTGGCGGCATTTGTTACCAATGCGATTATTGATTACAATTATATGTTCCTGGTCCGCGGCGACGGCACGCCCTATGACATTCTCTACAATCTGGTGGGCGGCAGCCCGATCTGGTATCCTGTAGGTGTCGTGGCGCTGTTTTTGGTGTATATCTGCGGCTTTTATGGCGTATATTTCTGCCTCCATCGGAAAAAGGCAGCAAAGGCCCAGCCGGTCTGATCACGGAAGGCACGGCGAAAACAATAAGATCAAGCGCAAAGCACTGCCCTTTGGGCAGTGCTTTGTTTTTCTTGTTTTGAAGGATATTTTAGAGCGCGTGTCTTTCTGGGGCACACAGGATTAAGCCTGCGTTCACAATTTGTGGGGGTTGTATAAAAGTGGAGTAATATTTTGGTAAATATGTGGTTTTGACACTGGAAATATCTTGCGGTACAATATAAACAGCGATTTATTGCAATTCTTTAACGGATCGCCCAAATTGCGCATAGGCATTAAACTGTGCGCACAACGTGAACGGAGGAAATTTATGAACAGTAAAAGATGGATCACCCTGCTTCTGGTGTTCTGCCTGGTTCTGAGCGGTGTCGCACCTGCTGCCAATGCAGTGCGCGTTGCTTCGACCGACAGTGTCACCGGCGGCACTTCCAACTGGTTCAAGGATCTGATGGTTTCTGCAGGCGAGGCACTTGGTTTGCCCACCCTGAAGAATGATCAGTCCCATCTGATGGACAACGACTATTCTCTGAGCCTGAAGAATGGCCAGTGGATGGCTACCACCAGCGACGGAAAGAGCTTTAAGCTGACCGACGCCCAGCTGCCCAAGCATATTCAGGTGCTGCGCAAGGCTGCCGGTGATTTCCAGCCCGCGGATATGGTAACCGCCTTCGTGGTACTGAAGGACGCACCCACTGCCGATACCTACGGCACCATCCTGGAAGTTCCTTCTGATGTGAAGGCCTCCATGCTGGCTAAGCAGGACGAGCTGATCGCTGCCATTGAGCAGGCAGTGGACGGCGTGCAGGTCATCAGACAGTATACCCACCTGACCAACGCGATCGTCATCACCACTGCGTTCAGCAATCTGGAGCCCATCGCCGCCGTTCCCGGCGTGCGCACCGTGTTCCTGAACCCCGAATTTGAGGCCCTCTCTGTGGAGGAAGAGCAGATGACTCCCTTCACGATTTCCTCCTCCAACATGTCCAATGTGGCACAGGTCTGGCAGGATCTGGGCTACACCGGCCAGGGCATGACCGTTGCCATCCTGGATACCGGTCTGGATGTGGACCATCCCTCCTTCGCCGACGCTCCCGCCGGCGCTTACTGGGATGTGGAGAAGCTGCAGCAGATGCTGGACAGCCAGGATCTGAATCTGGAAGCTCTCTACGGCGATTCTATCACTGCTGAGGATCTGTTCTACAATGAAAAGGTCCCCTTTACCTTCAACTATGCCGCCGCTACCACCAATGTTACCCACAATGACAGCCTGGGCGACCATGGCACCCACGTTGCCGGTATTACCGCCGCCAACGCTGTGGAGGGCACCAATGTTTCCGGTATGGCTCCCGATGCACAGATCTTCGCCATGAAGGTCTTCAGCCCCACCGGTGGTGCCGGTATGTACACCATCATCGACGCACTGGAAGACTGCATGAAGCTGGGCGTTGACGTGGTTAATATGTCTCTGGGTAGCGCTGCCGGCTTCTCCTACTCCGGCGACGAGGAAGTGGACTCCATCTTCCGCCGTATCGCAGAGAGCGACATGATCGTGGACGTTGCCGTCGGTAACGAAGGCAGCAGTAACGCCGGCTCCAACTGGGGCTACTACATGATGCCCACCACCCACATCGACAACGGTACCGTGGCATCTCCCTCCACTTATGCCAACTCCATGGGCGTCGCCAGCGTGGACAACAAGATCGTCGCCGCTGACTACTTCGCTCTGGCTGACGGCTCCGAAATTTTCTATCAGTACTCCATCGAGTGGATGTATGGCTATGTTTCTGTGACCATGGCCGACCTCTATGGCATGGGCGTGCTGGACTATGTCATCATTGATGGCGTGGGCAATGCAGAGGACTTCTATGATGCCGATGGCAACAGCCTGGTTGAGGGCAAGGTCGCCGTCATCAAGCGTGGCCAGATCGAATTCGGCCGTAAGGCTCTGAATGCCCAGACTGCCGGCGCGGTTGCCGCCATCATCTGGAACACCGATGACTCCGACGTGTTCACCTTCGGCATGACCACGGCCATCACCGATGAGCAGGGCAACGAGATCCTGCCCGACATCCCTGTGTGTCTGATCACTCTGTCCGACGGCCAGAAGATGGCGGACGCCGAAACCAAGACCCTGATCGTCAACAACGACTATTCCTTCCGTGAGGATAAGGCTCTGGGCGGTCAGATCAGCTCCTTCTCCTGCTGGGGCACCTCCGGTGACCTGCGCCTGCTGCCCGATATCGCCGGCGTCGGCGGTAACGTCTACTCCACCCTGGATGGCGGCGCTTACGGTCTGATGAGCGGTACCTCCATGGCCTGCCCGCAGGTGGCCGGTGTTACCACGCTGGTGCTGCAGTACATCAAGGAGACCTTCCCCAATGCTACTGAGGCTGAGGTCCGTGTTCTGGCCGACAGCCTGGTCATGAGCACTGCACAGACCATCATCGACAAGGACACCAACGTGGAGTCCTCTCCCCGTCAGCAGGGTGCCGGTCTGGTGAACGCCCTGGGCGCCATCACCGCCGAAGCCTACCTGACCGTTGCCGGCTCTGCCCGTCCTAAGGCAGAACTGGGCGACAATGAAAACGGTGAATTCACCTTCACTTTCACTGTTCATAACTTCTCCGATAAGGCTAAGACCTATCATCTGCGCTCCAGCCTGCTGTGCGAGGATTATGTGACCGACGAAGACTACCCCGGTGTCTACTTCCTGGCCGAGGAAGACCGGGCGCTGGACAATTCCGCAGTTACCTTCAGCCGTGACACCGTGACCATCGCCGCCGGCAGCAGCGAGGAGATCACTGTCACCATCAAGCTGACCGAGGCTGACAAGGATTGGATCCACACCTATTTCCCCAGCGGCAACTACATCGAAGGCTACATCTACCTGGAAGGCGAGGAAGAAGTGACTCTGAGCCTGCCTTTCCTGGGCTTCTACGAGCGTTGGGATGATGCTCCCCTGTTCGATACCGGCTTCTGGTACGATCCCGGTATGTGGGGCGTTCCCGGTGCAGCCCATACCGCCAACCAGTTCTACCACCTGCTGTGGATCAGCCTGGGCGCCAGCGCAAACGACTGGATGCTGGGTATGAACCCCTACATGAGCACCACCATCACCGACGAAAACGGTCAGACCATTGGCGTGCCTCCCTACAGCACCAACAACAATGTTCTGTCCCCCAACGGTGACGGCGCTGCCGATATGATCAGCGACTTCTACATTTCCATCATGCGTAATGCGGGTGAAATGGAGATCATCTACACCAACGAGGCCGGTGAGGTGGTCCATTACGAGCTGCTGGAGAAGGACTCCAAGACCATGTTCCTGTCCAACTACGGCGCCGTGATCCCCATGGTCTATAGCTGGTACTATGAAGACCTGTACGACTTCTCCGGTCTGAAGGACGGCGAAACGGTCTATCTGACCATCAATGGTAAGATCGACTACGAAGGCGCCGAGACCGATGTCCTGTTCGACAAGATGCCCATCCACATCGACCTGACTGCTCCTGTGATGGACACCAACTCCGTGAAGGAGAGCACTGTCGATGGCCGCAACTACCTGACCTTCACCTTCACTGATGCACATCCTGCTGCCGCTGTTCTGATGAACAAGAGCGGTTCTCAGCTGTATGAGCACTACGGCGATGACCAGATGATCGACAATGGCGACGGCACCTGGACGCTGACCGTGGATGTCACCGGCCTGGGCGACAAGATCACCATTGCGCTGTGTGACTACGGCTGCAATGAGGCTTACTACGATCTGTCCTACACCCTGACCGATAACGCACCCAACATGGACAAGACCGCCCTGTATGCCTACCAGGTCTACCACGATTACATCTTCTACAACCATGGCTGGGACTACATGTTCGGCTGGGCCACCCTGGAAAAGGATGAGGCCGCTGCTGAAATGCTCCAGAGCGATGCCTATGAATACTACGCACTGAACGCTGCAGAATATGTGGATGACCTCATTTTCGCCGTGGATGCAGGCCACAACTTCCTGTACATGCAGCCCGGCGTTTGGAACCGCAATGTGATCTGCAACATCGGCTACAATGTGGTCGATATGGCTTGGGATTCTGTCACTGAGCAGATGTATCTGCTGGTTTCTGACAGCAATGCCCAGAAGTTCGGCCTGTACACCATCGATCTGCTGACCGGTGAGCTGCAGGAGCTGAAGAACTACTACTATGCAACCGAAATGCCTTGGGCTATGACCTTCGTCGATGGCCAGCTGTACTGCTGCAAGCAGGAGACCGCCGGCTTCTTCAAGGTGGACTTCGAGGCTGACTACGAACTGGTTGCCGTGACCCTGGCTGACGGCACGCCCTTCGTGCCCTATGCTTCCAATGGCGAGCCTGTAGAGCCCATGTACGCCCAGTCCATGACCTACAGCGTTGCGGACAACAAGATCTACTGGGCTTACTATGGTTACTCCTGCCAGAGCATGATCGTCATCGATCCTACCACTTGGGAGTGCATCGCTGACTCCTTCACCTATGACCAGGAGTATGTCGGTCTGCTGACCATGGAAGAGAACAGCTATGATCTGCCCGCTTCCGATGAGATTACCCGCATCATCATGAGCCAGGAAAAGCTGGTCATGAGCTCCGGCAGAACCCAGCAGCTCAGCGTTACCCTGCTGCCCTGGAACGCACCTGTTACCAAGGATGTGCTCTGGACCAGTGAAGACCCCGCTGTTGCGACTGTGAATGCAAACGGTCTGGTCACCGCTGTTGGCGGTGGCACCACCACCATCATCGCTACCTATGGCGATCTGCAGGTGGAATGCGAAGTCCAGGTCGTGGATGTTGATGGCAACATGTTTGCTTACAAGTACTACGACGGCAATGGCGATTCCTACTACTGGGTCAATGTTGACCTGAAGAACGTCACCGAAACTCCCTCCGTGGCTACCAAGTTCGACTTCCTGGCTGCTGATTACAACGGCCATGACGGCATGGTCTACGGCTTCGGCGATGACGGCCAGTGCTACCGCTTCAATCCCACCACCGGTGAGTATGAGGCCCTGGGCGTGGGCAACCCCAACCTGCTGCCCTCCGACATGGCTTATGACTACAGCACGGGCCTGATGTATGCCATCATCTACAACGAGGTGGAATGGTCCACCACGCTGTACACCGTCAATATGTCCAGCGGCAAGCTGACCCCTGTGGCCACTGCCGATGACATCTATGTTACCCTGGCTTGCTCCACCGAGGGCCAGCTGTATGCTGTCAATACCGCCGGTATTCTGTTCGAGCTGCACATGATGAATGCTGACGATTCCGGCATCATGCCCCTGGATGCTACCGCAGAGAAGGTCATCTATGCCAACTATGTGATGCAGACACCTGCCGACAGCGTCTACTATGCACAGTCCATGTGCTATGACCACAACAACGATGTGCTGCTGTGGTGCAACACCGACTACGGCACCATCTTCTGCCTGGCTGGTCTGGATAGCTACGAGCCCTACTCTGTTGAACTGGGCGATCCCTCCGGCACCGGCATGATCCAGTACATTGGCGCTTATGTTGTGCCCGATGAGGTCACCGAGCTGCCCTTCACCGCTGTTACTTCCGTGGATGTGGAAGATATGATTCTGATGAGCGGCGAAAGCAAGCAGCCTCTGATCACCATCAACCCCGCCAACGCCACCTACGCTTCCATCGTTTCTTGCGTTACTGACGATGCCTCCGTTGCCTTCTACAACGAGAACACCGGCAAGATCGTGGCTGTGGGCGCAGGTACTACTACCCTGCGTGTTGAGGTGGTCGATGCCGGCTACAATGGCATCATTGATGATCTGGACTACCGCTACACCGCGGAAGC